>Ga0265306_10001104_pt1 | contig 13223 bp, 15 predicted proteins | sample Helome_3_FD_192493 | JGI IMG/M metagenome (GOLD analysis project Ga0265306, IMG submission 192493) | Marine sediment microbial communities from subtidal zone of North Sea - Hel_20160420 (Illumina Assembly) | ecosystem: Environmental > Aquatic > Marine > Subtidal zone > Sediment ...
TCGCGATCGCGAAAGTGTTGGCAGAGGAAGGTTATATCGATCGTTACGAGATCGAAGATCAACCCGGCAACAAGCGCGAACTCGCGGTCCGGCTGCGTTACTTCGAGGGCCGCCCGGTGATCGATGAGCTGCATCGTGTGAGCCGGCCGGGTCTGCGCGTCTACAAGAATAAGGATGAACTGCCGAACGTGCTCGGCGGGCTTGGTGTTGCGATCGTGTCCACGTCCGCGGGCGTGATGACCGACAAGACCGCCCGCCGTAAAGGCTTCGGCGGTGAAGTCCTGTGTGTTGTGTCCTGATCGGAGCGACAGCGGGAAAGCGGTACAGGAATCATGTCCAGAATTGCTAGCAAATCACTGAGCCTGCCCAAGGGCGTCGAGCTGAAACAGACCGGCAACGATCTGTCGGTTAAAGGCCCGAAGGGTGAGCTGCACCTGGCGTTGAGCCAGGAGGTCGAAGTCAAGGTGGACGGCGGTGAAGCGAATGTGGCCTCTCGTTCCGGCTCGCGCTTTGCTAACGCGATGACCGGCACAACCCGAGCGCTACTCGGCAATATGGTGACGGGCGTGACGGACGGTTTCGAGCGGAAACTGGAGCTGGTCGGCGTCGGCTATCGAGCCCAGGCCAAGGGTAAAGCCCTGAACCTGACGCTCGGTTTCTCGCACCCGGTGGAATATTCGGTGCCCGAGGGCGTCACGATCGAGACGCCGAGCCAGACCGAAATCATCGTGAAGGGTATCGACAAGCAGAAAGTTGGCCAGGTTGCCGCAGAGATTCGTCGCTACCGCCCGCCAGAGCCCTATAAGGGCAAGGGCGTGCGCTACTCGGATGAACGGGTGGTGATGAAGGAAGCGAAGAAGAAGTAGCGCCGTGGAGCAGAGCAGGAAATGAACGGAAAAATCAGACGGCTGCGCCGGGCAAAAAAGGCCCGGGCCAAGATCCGCTCGCTGGGCGTGCCTCGGCTGACCGTGCATCGCACGCCGCGGCATATCTATGCCCAGGTAATCGGGCCGGATGGCGCCGTGATGGCGGCTGTATCCACGGTGCAGAAGGCGCTGAAAGACGGCAGTGGCACCGGCAACGTCGCCGCGGCGGCAAAGGTCGGCAAGGCCATTGCAGAAAAAGCAACGGCGGCGGGCGTGAAGCAGGTGGCTTTCGACCGTTCGGGTTTTCGCTACCACGGACGTGTCCGGGCGCTGGCAGATGCCGCGCGCGAAGGTGGCCTGGAGTTTTAGGCGGAGTGTTAATGCATGGCAAGGGTTGAACAGTCACAAGGATCCGACGACCTGCTGGAGAAGCTGGTCACGGTGAATCGCGTGGCAAAAGTGGTCAAGGGTGGTCGTCAGTTTGGTTTTACCGCCCTGACCGTGGTCGGCGACGGTGCCGGCCGTGTGGGCTTTGGCTATGGAAAGGCGCGTGAAGTGCCCATCGCGATTCAGAAGGCGATGCAGGTGGCCCGCAAGAATATGCGCGAGGTATCGCTGCGTGAGGAGACACTTCACTATGCGATGAAAGGTCGTCATGGAGCGACACGCGTGTTTATTCTGCCAGCGTCTGAAGGTACCGGTGTGATCGCCGGGGGCGCGATGCGCGCAGTTTTCGAATGTGCCGGCGTGCGTAACGTGCTGGCCAAGAGCTACGGCTCTCGCAACCCCATCAATCTCGTGAGGGCGACCATCGACGCGCTGTACCGCGCACAGTCGCCGGAGCGTATTGCAGCCAAGCGCGGCAAGTCCGTCGCTGAGATTACCGGGTAACAGCACCATGGCAGCACCCGCAAAACTGAAGGTGACATTGATTCGTAGCAAGCATGGTCGCTTGAAGGCCCACCGCGCCTGTGTCGCGGGGCTTGGCTTGCGGCGTATGCACCAGACCGTGGAAGTGCTCGATACCCCCGAGAATCGCGGCATGGTGAACAAGGTTGCATACCTGCTGCGGGTCGAGGAAGCCTAGATGAAACTGAATACGCTGAAACCGGGCAGCCGCAGAATGCGCAAGCGCGTGGGCCGCGGCCACTCTGCCGGCCAGGGCAAGACCTGCGGCCGTGGCGTGAAGGGCCAGCACGCGCGGTCTGGCGGTTATCACAAGGTGGGCTTCGAGGGCGGCCAGATGCCCTTGCAGCGTCGCCTGCCAAAGATCGGCTTCCGTTCACGAACCGCAGGCGATGTGGCGGAGCTGCGCTTGCACGAACTGGCTTTGCCGCAGGATGCCGTGGTGGACCTGGACAGCCTGAAGCGGGCGGGCCTGGTGCCTTCCCGGGCCAAGGGCGCGAAGGTATTCGCGTCGGGCAAGCTTGAGAAGGCGGTGAAGATCAAGGGTCTGGCGGTGACGCCGGGCGCCCGCAAGGCTATCGAGGCCGCCGGCGGCACGATAGAGGACTGAGCGTCTTCGGGCGCGCATCAAGAACATGGCGAAAGGCAAGATAGTCAATCCAGCTGCTGCGCTCGGCGAAGCCTCCCGCTTTGCCGACCTGCGTTCGCGCCTGTTCTTCCTGTTCGGCGCCCTGATCGTTTACCGGATCGGCACTTTCATCCCGGTTCCGGGCATCGATCCCGTGTCGCTGGAGCAGTTCTTCCAGGAACAGGAAGGCACCATTCTCAGCATGTTCAATATGTTTTCCGGCGGCGCGCTGGAACGCTTGAGCATTTTCGCGCTCGGCATCATGCCGTACATCTCGGCCTCCATCATCATGCAGATGGCCAGCGTGGTGATTCCTGAGCTGGCTGCCGTCAAGAAAGAAGGCGAAGCCGGCCGGCGCAAGATTACTTCTTACACCCGCTACCTGACGGTAATTCTCGCATCGCTCCAGGCCATGGGGGCGTCCGTGGCCTTGCAGAACCAGGGCGTCGTCATTGCACCGGGCTTTAACTTCATTTTCACGGCGATGATCACCTTGGTCACCGGCACCGTATTCCTGATGTGGCTTGGTGAGCAGATCACCGAACGCGGCATCGGCAACGGGATTTCCATGATCATCCTGGCGAGCATCATTTCCGGCTTGCCGTCGGCCATCGGCGGCACGCTGCAGCTGGTAGAAACGGGCGAGGTTTCAGCAGCCCTCGCGCTGCTTTTGGTCGCGCTGGTGCTCGCCGTCACTTACGGTGTGGTCTTCATAGAGCGCGCACAGCGGCGAATTTCGGTGCACTACGCAAAGCGGCAGCAAGGCCGGAAGATGTACGCGGGCCAGTCCAGCCACCTGCCATTCAAGCTGAACATGGCGGGCGTCATTCCGCCGATTTTCGCCTCCAGCATCATCCTGTTTCCAGCCACCATTGCCGGCTGGTTTGGGACGGTTGAAGGTGCCGGCTGGCTCCAGAACATGGCCGCGCGACTGCAGCCCGGCGAGCCCGTGTATATCCTGTTCTACGCGTCGATGATTATCTTCTTCTGCTTCTTCTATACCGCGCTGGTGTTCAATTCGCGGGAGACGGCCGACAATCTGAAACGCTCGGGGGCCTTTATTCCCGGCATTCGTCCCGGCGCGCAGACGGCCGACTACATCGATAAGGTGCTGACACGGCTGACTTTTTGGGGCGCGATGTACATCACCGCGGTGTGCTTGCTGCCCGAGTTCATGATTCTGTGGTTGCGTGTGCCCTTCTATTTCGGCGGCACCTCGCTGCTGATCATCGTGGTTGTCACGATGGACTTCATGGCCCAGCTGCAGGCTCACATGATGTCTCATCAGTACGAAGGCTTGTTGAAGAAAGCCAATCTGAAAGGTTACGGGAGGGCCGGGCAGGTCCGCTGAGCGCGGCCGCTATCCCCGGGAGAGAAGCCATGAAAGTCAGAGCCTCTGTTAAGAAAATCTGCAGGAACTGCAAAATCATCCGGCGCAAACGTGTCGTTCGCGTTATTTGCACCGATCCTCGCCACAAGCAGCGCCAGGGTTAGGGCGCGAGACACCCATAGGAGACGTTTGGATGGCGCGTATCGCAGGAATCAACATACCGCTGCAAAAGCACGTGGTAATCGCGTTGACGCATATCTACGGAGTCGGCAACAGCCGGTCCCAGGTCATTTGCCAGGAAGCCGGTGTTGCGCCTGAGACGAAAGTGAAAGACCTGAGCGAACCGGAGATCGAGAAACTGCGCGGTGTGATTGCGCGGTTCCCCGTCGAGGGCGATCTGCGTCGTGAGGTTACAATGAGCATCAAGCGACTGATGGACCTCGGCTGCTACCGCGGTATTCGTCATCGTCGTGGTCTGCCCCTGCGTGGGCAGCGTACCCGGACTAATGCAAGAACGAGGAAAGGCCCGCGGCGACCGATTCGGCGCTAGGGCGGTAGATTCATATGGCACAAACCAAGACTCGCAAGAAGATCAAGCGGCAGGTCCCGGAAGGGATCGCGCACATTCATGCGTCTTTCAACAATACGATCATTACGATCACCGATCGGCAGGGCAATACCATCTCGTGGGCAACCTCCGGTGGCTGCGGTTTTCGTGGTTCCCGAAAGAGCACGCCCTTCGCTGCCCAGATCGCTGCCGAGAAAGCCGGGCGCGTTGCCCAGGAAGCCGGCATGAAGAATCTGGAAGTCCGGGTGCGCGGGCCGGGTCCGGGACGGGAATCCGCCGTGCGTTCGCTGAATGCCTGCGGTTTCCGTATCACCAATATCGAAGACGTGACGCCAATTCCACACAATGGTTGCCGGCCGCCGAAAAAGCGCCGGGTTTGAGGACGACTGATGGCCAGGTACATAGGACCAACATGTAAGCTCGCGCGCCGCGAGGGTACGGATCTCTTCCTGAAGAGTGGCGTCAAGCCTCTCGACACGAAGTGCAAGCTCGACAGCCCGCCGGGACAAACCCAGGGAGGCCGCCGACCGCGCCAGTCTGATTACGGCCTGCAGCTGCGAGAGAAGCAGAAGCTGCGCCGGATGTACGGCGTGCTCGAGCGCCAGTTCCGCAACTATTACAAGAAGGCCGCACAGCAGAAGGGGTCCACGGGCCAGAATCTGCTGAAGCTGCTGGAAGGCCGGCTGGACAACACTGTCTATCGGATGGGCTTTGCCGCTACGCGTGCCGAGGCACGCCAGCTGGTCTCGCACAAGTCCATAGCAGTGAACGGTACCGCCGTGAACATCGCGTCTTACCAGTTATCGGCGGGTGACAAGATCGAGGTGCGTGAGAAGGCTCGTAGCCAGCTGCGCATCAAGAACGCCATGAGCATTGCAGCCCAGATGGGGCTGCCCGATTGGGTTGAAGTTGACGAGCAGGGTATGGCCGGAACGCTCAAGTCTCTGCCTGAGCGTGAAGATATCCTGCCCGACATCAACGAGAACCTGGTCGTCGAGCTCTACTCGAAGTAAATAGGAGGCAACTGCCAAAATGCAGGAATCAGCCGTAGAATTTTTGAAACCCCGCAGTGTCAATGTCAAGCCTGAGAGCTCGACGCGGGCGCGGATTGTTATTGAACCCTTCGAGCGTGGCTTTGGTCACACGCTGGGCAATGCGTTGCGTCGAGTGCTGTTATCCAGCATGCCGGGCGCGGCCATTGTGGAGGCCGAGATTGAGGGTGTGCTGCACGAGTACACCAGCATCGAGGGTGTGCAGGAAGACGTGGTTGAGATTCTGCTGAATCTCAAAGATGTCGCCATCCGCATGCACGCGCGCGACCATGGGCAGCTGACGCTGGCCAAGAAAGGTCCCGGTCCGGTGACAGCCGGCGACATCGCCGGTGATCACGATATTGAAGTCGTGAACCCGGAACTGGTGATTGCCAACCTGACGAGCGCGGGCGAACTGAAGATGGTGCTCACGGTGGAGCGCGGCCGCGGCTATCGCCCGGCGACCCAGCCACAGGAAGCCGAAGAGCAGGACACGATGATCGGTCGCCTGCGGCTCGATGCGTCCTTCAGCCCGATCCGGCGGGTCACCTACACGGTAGAGGCGGCGCGCGTAGAGCAGCGCACCAACCTGGACAAGCTCCTGCTGGATGTGGAGACCAACGGCACCATCGACGCCGAAGAGGCCATCCGCCGTGCGGGCAGCATCCTGAAAGACCAGCTGAGCGTGTTCATGGATCTGCAGGGCGAAGCCCAGCAGGGCATCAGCGCAGGCGAAACCCAGGTTGACCCGCTGCTGCTGCGCCCGGTGGACGAACTGGAGCTCACAGTGCGTTCTGCCAACTGCCTGAAGGCCGAGAACATCAATTACATCGGGGACCTGATCCAGCGCACCGAGGTGGAGCTGCTGCGTACGCCGAACCTTGGCAAGAAGTCGCTGACGGAGATCAAGGAAGTCCTCGAGAGCCACGGTCTGGCCCTCGGGATGCGGGTCGAGAACTGGCCGCCAGCGGGACTGGCCGTGAGTGGCGATCAGGCCGCCTGAGCACTATGGCCTGCGCAGCGGCCCACAGGGGTCGCCGCGGGTGAGGAAATAACGATGCGCCATCAAAAATCAGGCCGTAGCCTCGGCCGGACCAGCAGTCATCGCAAGGCCATGTATCGAAACATGGCCGTGTCGTTGATTCAGCACGAGACCATTCGCACGACACTGCCGAAGGCGAAGGAGTTGCGGCGCGTGGTGGAACGCCTGATCACGATGGCGAAAGAGGATGGCGTGGCGCGGCGCCGGCTGGCGTTCAGCCGCCTGCGCGACAAGGCCTCTGTGGGCAAGCTCTTTAACGAGCTGGGACCCCGCTTCAAGGAACGGCCCGGCGGTTACCTGCGTATCCTGAAGACTGGCTATCGCGCCGGCGATTCGGCGCCGATGGCCATGGTGCAGCTGCTGGACCAGCCGGAAAAGGCCACCACCGACCAGGAATAGCGACGGTCGCCACGGCCGGTGACGGCGGTGATTAGCCCGCGCCCGATTCCCGCAGTCGTTCGACCATGCGGCTGACATGCTCCGGCGATTCCGTGCGACGCGCCAGCAGCGAGTACACGGCTGGAATCAGGAACAGCGTCAGGAAGACTGATGTCGTCACCCCGAAGAACACCACGGCGCCAATAGTTCGCCTCGATTCGGCCCCGGCGCCGGCCGCCAGCATCAGCGGAACTGCGCCACCGGCCGTGCACAGGCTGGTCATCAGGACCGGCCGCAGCCGCACCGACGCCGCTTCCAGGATCGCCTCGGTGAAAGCGACGCCGCGATCTCGCAGCTGATTGGCAAACTCGACAATCAGGATGCCGTTTTTTGCTGCCAGTCCAATCAGCATGATGGCGCCGATCTGGCTGTAGACATTGATGCTGGAGCCAAAGGCATGCAGCCCCAGCAGGCCGCCGAACAGCGCCATCGGTACCGTCAGCATGATGATCAGCGGATGTCTGAAGCTTTCGAACTGGGCGGCAAGAACCAGGAATGACAGCACCAGGGCCAGCCCGAAGGTGAAGTAAATGGAGCTTCCTGACTGGCGGAACTCGCGGGATTCTCCGTCGTAGTTGATCCGCACGCCCTCGGGCACTTCCTTGCGAATTATCCCCTCCATGTAGTCCAGCGCTTCACCGAGGGAATAACCCGCGGCGAGGGACCCGGTCATACTGATGGAGCGCAGCCGGTCGAAGCGTTTCAGCTCGAGGGGCCCGGCCAGTTCCTTCAGGCGCACCAGGTTCGCGAGGGGAATCAGCCCGCCTCTCTCGGAGCGCACGTAGATATTTTGCAGGTCCGACGGTGTTGCCCGGTCTTCGGGTTTCGCCTGGAGCAGCACGTTGTATTCCTCGCCGCGGTCTTCGAAAGTCGTCACGATGCGGGAGCCGAGCATGGTTTCCAGGGTTCGGCCTACGGTTGCCAGGGACACGCCGAGGTCGGCGGCCCGGTTCCGGTCCACCTCCACCTGTATCTTCGGTTTGCGCTCGAAGAAATCCGAACGCAGGCCCATGATGTTCGGGTTCTCGGCAACACGGTTGATAACCCGTTCCGTCCACTCGGCCAGCTCGCCGTAGTCGGTGCCGCCGAGCACGACGATCAGGGGCTGGCCCGAGCTGCGGATATTCAAGCTCGGGGGCAGCATGACCATGCCGATCACGCCGGGAATGCCGGCGACCTTCTGATTCAGTTCGGCGGCCAGTTCCTGGGCGCGGCGATCCCGCTGATTCCACGGCATCAGCGGGATGTAGGAGAAGCTCGAGTTCACGTCGCCACCGCCGCCGCCCATGCCGGACCGGACCAGCACCCGGCGGGCGTAACCCTGTTCGACGTACGGTATCGCAAGGCGTTCCAGTTCCCTGACCTGGCGGTCCATGTAATCGGGAGATGCGCCTTCCGGCCCGCGCATCCAGACGAACATCATGCCGCGGTCTTCTACAGGCGCGTATTCCGTGGGCAGCGCCCGGAACAGGCCGTAGCTGGTGCCACCCAGGGCCACGATCACGCCAAGGGCGATCCAGGGACGCTGCACGATGGCGGCCAGCGCCCGCTTGTAGGCCCCCGTAAAGCGTGCAAAGCCCTTGTCCATGGCCGAGGCCAGGCCGCGCCGCCGGGGCGGTGTATTGGCAAACAGTTTCGAGGCCAGCATGGGCACCAGCGTCAGCGCTATCAGGCTGGAAAAGGCGACAGCCGCCGCGAGGGAGATCCCGAACTCGCCGAACAGGCGCCCGAGCTTGCCGGGCATGAATGAAATGGGCACGAAGACAGCAACCAGCACGACCGTGGTAGCCACCACCGCGAAGCCGATCTCGCGGCTGCCGTCGATGGCTGCCAGCAGCGGGGGTAGTTTCTGCTCCATGCGCCGGACGATGTTTTCAAGGACGACGATGGCGTCGTCCACCACCAGCCCGATGGCGAGCACCAGGCCCAGCAGCGTCAGCGTATTCACCGTGTAGCCCATGGCGGCCATCACGGTGAAGGCCGAGATGATCGCCACGGGAATCGTCAGGGCCGGGATCAGCGTGGCTCGCAGGGAACCGAGGAAAGAGTAGATCACCGCCAGCACCATCAACAGGGCCAGCCCCAGGGCCTTCAGGACCTCTTTCATGGACTCGCGAATAAATACCGAGAAATCCACGTTCACGTCGATCTTGATGTCTCCTGGAATCGAATCCTTGAGACGGTCGAGTTCTTCGAGCACCGCCGAGTTGACCGACAGCACGTTGGCCTGGGACTGCGGGATCACGCCCATGCTGACACCGGGCCGACCGTCGGAGCGCGCGATGCGCCGCGTACTTTCGGGTTCCAGGCGCACGTCGGCGACGTCGCCCAATCGCACCACGAAGTTGTCAGTGCGCTTGAGAATGAGTTTCTCGAAGTCCTCGGGCGCGTGCAGCCCGGTCTCCGTGCGCAGAGTGAATTCCCGCTCCGTGGATTCGATTCGACCTGCGGGCAGCTCCACGTTCTCCGCGCGCAGCTTGTCTTCGATGTCCGCGACGGTCAGCTGCCGCGCAGCCAGGGCCTCACGGTCGACCCAGATGCGCATCGCGGGAACCCGGGCACCGCTGACGCGTATCGTCGCGACGCCGTCGATTACCGACAACCGGTCTACCAGGCTGCGATCCACGAAGTCCGTGATTTCCATCAGGGAGCGGGCCTCGCTCGACACGTCCACGTACATCGTGGCGTCCATGCCCGTATCCTGCTTGGTGATGCGCGGCGCTTCGGCTTCGTCCGGCAGGACGCCCTGGATGCGAGAAATGCGCTCGCGCACATCGTTGGCCGCATTGTCCGAGTCGCGAGACAGCGCGAACTCCACGACGATGGACGACCGCTCATCCTTGCTGCTGCTTGTGAGTTTCTGGACGCCGGAAATGCCGGCGATCTCGTTCTCGATAACCTGCGTGATGCGGCGCTCCACGACCTCGGCGGACGCGCCGCGATAGTCGGTCTGTATAGAGATAATCGGCGGGTCTATGGCTGGGAATTCGCGTACTCCCAGCCGACTCAGCGCGAGCAGCCCAACGATGATGAGCACGAGGCTGATCACGGCGGCAAAGACAGGCCGGCGGACGGAAATTTCGGACAGGACCATTCCTTAGCCTCCCTGGCTCACCTGCACGGGGGCGCCATTGCGGACCTTCTGGGTGCCTTCCGTAATGATCATTGTGCCGGGCGCCAGGCCCTCGCGGATCTCTGCCAGACCGGGCGCCCTGGCCCCCAGGATAACTTCCCTCTCCACGGCCATTCCGCTCTCCACCGTGAACAGATACTGGCGTCCCTGGCGTGGCGCGAGGGCTTGTTCCGGCACCAGGAGCACGTTGGCGCGCTCGCGCTGCAGTTCCACCGTCAGAAACATGCCCGGTTTGATCAGGCCGTCGTCATTCGGCAGCCGGGCAATTACGGTGACGCTGCGAGTGGCCTGGTCTACCCGCGGATCGACGATGCTCACTTCACCATAGAAGGTACGCTCCGGGTAGACCTCGGTCTGTGCCTCAATCGGCGCGCCGGTGTGCAGGGTCGCGAGGAAGGTTTCCGGGACCGTGAACTCCAGCTTGATGTTGGCCGTGTCGTCCAGGCTGGTAATGAGGGTTTCCGGCCCGACCAGGTCACCCAGGCTGACGTGCCGCAAACCGACGGTGCCCGCGAAAGGTGCCCGAATAAAGGCTTTATCCAGCCTGGCACCAGCGGCCCGGACTTCGGCCTCGGCGATCAGCACTTCCGCTTCCAGTTCTTCGAGTTCCAGTTCCGAGATCACCCGGGTGGCGGCGAGCCCCCGGCGCCGCTCGAACTGGCTGCGCGCCTTTTGCAGGGAGGCCTCGGCCATGGCCACTTCGGCTTCCAGTTCGGCATGATCCAGCTCCAGCAGCAAATGCCCGGCTTTGACCTGCTGGCCTTCTTCGAAACCGATCTTTGCGACGATGTTGGAGATGCGCGAGGTCACCTCGATGGATTCGTTGGCTCGTGCCGTGCCAAGACCGGTAAATTGATCGATGAAATTCTGTGGCTCTACGCGCACTGCCATCACGGACACCGGCCGCGCAGGACCCCTGCCGCCCATGCCGGCCCCGGCGCCTTCCGGTTCCGCTGCACCGCAGCTGCAGAGCAGCAGGCAGGCAGCCAGCAGCCCGGGAAGCGCGCGCCCGAGTCCACTGCTGCGTTGTGATTCAGGGTCAGACATGTGCCGGAACTGGCAAAAACTACTAATTTAGCAGAAGGTTAGGATCATAGGGTCAGGCAGTTGCTGATGTGACCACATGCAAAAAAGGGGCTCTAATGCAGGACCGCATTCACCACCTTAACTTTATCGTCCGCGACCTGGCCGCCGCCGTGCCGGCCTGGGAACAGTTACTCGGTATGCCGGTGTCATCACGTGACCACCTGGAAGAGCGCGGTGTCGACATCGCGCGCTTCCGCCTCGGTTCCGCATGGCTGGTGCTGGTCCAGCCCGTGCGCCCCGGCACCGCGCCTGCGCGGCACCTCGAAGAACACGGGGAGGGCTTTTTCCTGGTGTCTTTCGGCGTCGACAGCCTCGACGCAGAACGCGAACGGCTCGGCGAAGCCTGGTTCGACGGCCCGGTTCGGGAAGGGCTGGACGACTGGCACATCCGCGACCTGGACGTCGCGCGCACCTTCGGCGCCCTGGTGCAGTTCACGGAAACCGGGTAAGCGCCCCACCAGACACGAGCGGGCGCCCCTAGCCCACCACCGACGTGAGCGGGGTTGCGGCGACCGTCGCCCAAACCTTCTGACGTCAACGATTGAAAGCTTTGCGAGTCAGGTTTTCACTGCCGCTGTCCGTGACGAGCAGGTTGTCTTCGATCCGGATGCCGCCGAAGACGCTCAATTCGGCGACACGATCCCAGTTCACGTCGGCGCTCGCTTGCCCCTGGCGCAGTTCCGCCAGCAGCGAATCGATGAAGTAGATGCCGGGTTCGATAGTCAGCGTAAAGCCCGGATCCAGTGTCCGGAGCAGCCTGAGTCGCGGGTAGGCGGCCGGAGCGTCGAGTTGGGTGCCGGCCGCGTCGGCTTGCCAGCCACCCACATCGTGCACCTGCAAGCCCAGCAGGTGCCCCAGGCCGTGGGGAAAGAAACTGTGCGTCAGCTGGCGTTCCACGGCCGACTCCGGGGTGCAGCGCAGCAGGCCGAGACGGCAAAGCACGCCGGCGATTTCTTCGTGCGCCGCGTGGTGCAGTTCGGCGAAGGGCACACCGGGCTGCACGCGCGCACAGATGGCCTGCTGGCGATCGTCGAGAGCATCCCGCAGTTCCGCAAAGGCAGCTTGGCCGGGCAGGGCATGGGTGCGGGTAATGTCCGACGCATAGCCGAGCGTACTGCAACCCGCATCGATCAACAGGCTGCCCGCCGGGTTTCGTTCTTCACGGTAGTGCTGGTAGTGCAACACCGCCGCATGGCGCCCGGCGCCAACGATCGGCGGGTACGGCAGCGCGGCCGCGGCCTGCCCGCTGGCGCGCTGAAAGGCGAGCAGGATCTCGAACTCGCTGTCGCCCGACTGGAAGGCTTCTGCCGCCGCCCGGTGTCCCTCAACGGCCGCAGCGGTCGCCGCCGTGAGGCACGCGGTCTCGTAGTCTGTTTTCCACGCCCGGTGATAATGAACGTGGTTCACGAGTGCCTCGGGGTTCCGGTCACCCGCCAGCTGCACGCAGTCCCAGTGTTCCTCCGGCCCGAGCAGCGCTGTCCGGGACGGCAACTTGCCCACGGCTTCGGCCGCGCTATCCGGCGACGGTGCGATCCGGATGTCGATCGCGTCCGCCCAAGGCGGTCCGGGCGCTGCCGGGGGCTCCTCCCAATAGCTGTCAGGCCGGACCACGATAGCCACCGGACGTTCCCCGGGCCGATACACGAGGCAGGATCCCGGATGGGCCGTCAGCGGCAGCCACTGCGTCAGTTGGGGGTTAGCGCGAAACGGCGTGTGCTGGTCGTCCATGAACCGCAGCGTGTCGATGCCGGCGCCGATAACCACGGCGTCGTAGCCGCAGGCCGCAAGCGCGTCGTCATAACGCGCCCGCACGGTGTCCAGGTGCGGGGGATAGGTAGCGGCCAAAACCTGCTTGTCCATGGCGGCCATCTTAGAGTTTTCGGCCCGTTGCGGGCCAACCCGGTTGCCGGGGGAGCACCCGCAGGCCTATCACGGGCAGGCCCACCGGGTGAAGCCTTCCGGGCTAAACCTCACTCGCACATCCCTGTGCTCCCTCGGATCGGCCGTTCGTCGCTCCTGTCATCCATGACCCGCTCCTCACGGACGACGCCCGGAAGGCTTCACCCGGTGGGCCTGCCCTGGGTCTGCGCCGCCAGCCCCTAAGCTACAAACAGCCAGCCCCTTCCGGCATCATTGGCCGCCCCCGAAGGAAGGAGAGCCCCGCCGCGGGCCCGCGCATGTCAAAGCTGACTGTT
>Ga0265306_10001105_pt1 | contig 13216 bp, 18 predicted proteins | sample Helome_3_FD_192493 | JGI IMG/M metagenome (GOLD analysis project Ga0265306, IMG submission 192493) | Marine sediment microbial communities from subtidal zone of North Sea - Hel_20160420 (Illumina Assembly) | ecosystem: Environmental > Aquatic > Marine > Subtidal zone > Sediment ...
TCTGAGATGGTCGGCTGAAAAGCCTTTAGATTAAGATACATTTTTGCTTCGCTGGGAGTTCGACCTCCTTTTTTCAGGTTGCAGGCTTTGCAGGCGGCCACACAATTTTCAAAAGTTGTCTGGCCGCCCCTTGATTTGGGAATGATATGATCGATTGAAAGCTTTTCTTTACGGGTACCGCAATAGGCGCACTGAAATCGATCCCGGGTCAGGACGTTTCGTTTGGTAAAGGCCACCCGTGATCGGTAAATCGTCCGGATCAATTTGATCAGCCGCATGACGGCCGGCACTTTAAATTCCTTTCCGCTGGAGTTGCGAATTATCTGTTGTGTATCCCGGACGACCTCAACCTTTCCTTTGGCCATCAGGCAAAAGGCCCGCTTCCAGTGCACCATATTTAAAAATGAAAAATCGGCATTCAACAGCACACACTGTGTCATCATATTCTCCCGCTGGATTCCAGATTGGCAAAATACTCCCGGGTCCCAGTACGCGGTCACATCATCCGAATCCGTGAAAAAATGAATCGATTAAACGTTGTCAATCCGCAACCGGTTAAAAAAATAATACCCTATCTGTTTTATTAAATCAATACTGGGGTGCGGTTTATGCACACAGACGGGGGCCTGACAACGGCTTGCATGGGATTATGCTTGCAAGATCACATCCAGCGAAGTATTATTCATTCCTCGTGCTGCAGGACAACCGCAGCCCCTATGTGTATACTGTCGAAACCCCGACCGCACTTGCGTTGGTGGACCGGCTGGTGATGCTAAGATCGCTGATCAGTGTCGGTCGCCTGACTCTCGGCTAAACCGGTTTGTTTTTCTATGTCACCGGTGATGACGATACTGATGGTTGTGTTTTTTAGAATTTTATCCCGTATGAAATGAACAAAGCGGAATTTGAAAGGGCCTCGCAATATTCCAAAGGTATTAATAAGAAACCCTTGTGGACGGTAAATGCTAGCATCCAGGCCGAATTTTCAGACTGCGGACTGATTTCATTTGACCTTTTTATATTTAAGAAATATTGATTAGAAGTTAATATAAATTAGGATTTCATCCTTTCAATAAATTCCGCTTTCCGAATTCCAAATTCGATAATTATGGATCAACCCCTTTTTTTGCAAAACATCATCGCCTGCATCTGGGATTTCGACAAAACTTTGATTCCCGGATACATGCAAGAGCCCCTGTTTGAAAAATTCAGGGTGGATCCAAAGAAATTCTGGCAAGAAGTCCAGGCCCTTCCTGAATATTATAAAAAAGACGGTATGAGCCTAATAGCCTCGGACACGGTCTACCTCAACCACATCCTGACCTACACCCGGGAAGGCATTTTCAAAGGCCTTAACAACGACACCCTGAGACAGCTGGGAGCTAAAATTTCTTTTTATCCGGGACTTCCGGAATTTTTTAATGACGTAAAAAATTTTGTTGGCACCAATCCCTCTTACCGCCAGCATGAAATCCAGGTGGAGCATTACATAGTCTCCACGGGATTGCGTCAGATGATCCTGGGCAGTAAAATTGCCCCTTACATCGACGGTGTGTGGGGATGCGAATTTGTTGAGAATCCGCCGCCGCCAGGCTTTTTGGAAAAAAAATTCAAACCACAAAAGACACCGTCGAAAATATTGACCCAGATTGCCTATGCCCTGGACAATACCACCAAAACCCGGGCCGTGTTTGAAATAAACAAAGGCACCAACAAAATCCCGGATATCGGCGTCGATGCCAAAATCCCGGACGAAGACCGCCGCGTGCCTATTCAGAATATGATATATGTGGCCGACGGCCCCAGCGATGTACCGGTTTTTTCCATCGTCAACCAGTTCGGGGGAAGAACCTTCGCCGTCTACCAGCACGGCTCCAAAGAAGAATTTGCCCAGGTCGACAACTTTCAGAAACAGGGCCGGGTCCAGTTCTACGGCGAAGCCAACTACACCGAGGGCTCCCAGACAGCCATGTGGATCAAAAATGCAATTTCCGAAATAGCGAATTTAATTGTAAAGAACAGAGAACGCGCTCTGGGGGACAAAATCGGCAAACCACCGAAGCATCTGGATTGACTTGACGGCCAATCGTTGGGGGACTGCCTCATTACTTGAGGTTTGAGGTCAAAGAGAATCGTTATCTGTGTAATTCTGTGTTAATCCGCCTGCCCAGTTAAATGCAGAGCCCATTTGTGCGCCTGGCGCATTTAACCGGGGTGTCCCAATAAAAATGCAAAAGGACAAATTTCGATGAACCAAGTAGAAAATTTAAAAAAGATCACCCTATCCTTCCAGGCCGGTACGTCACCGGACAGCATGAACCTTACCCCGAAATATTCCCGATTCGAATTCATCTTCGCCTTGGGTCAGGAGGGTATGTCGCCGTTTGAATATGAGTTGGTGGACAAAACCGAAGGCGATGAGGTATTACTCCACATCACTAAACAGACATTTAATATATTCTTTGAACACCTCAACCCGCCCATAGGGGACTTGTTAGATGGCCGCGAAGATGTCTATCTAAAAGTTAAAATTGCTGCCGTAGCCGCCGCGGACAATCGGGATATTGTCAAAGCCATGGCGGAAATGACAGCCCGCGGTGGTGGTGGGTGTGACTGCGGTGGTGGTTGCGGATGCGGATGCTAATACCGGGATAGCTATAAAAATATTTATTAATGAACAATTGAGCTAACTGTCGAGCGGACTGCGAACGAGCTTCATCCCTTTGTTGAGGACATGGGTCTAAATCATGGTTGTGTTTAAATAATACCGGAGCGTTGAATTCAAAAAAGAATTACTAACAAGAATAATCCACAACCTAATGAATAAGCCTGGAATTCAACCCCATGATGTAATGGTGTTATTTATTGAGACAGCCCGAGAAAATTGGGCATTTGCCAATGGGGTTCAATATTACGCGGAAACTGAGGACAGCAACTGAGCAATAGAGTAGGGGCCAGGCCCTAACCCAAAAGCGTGGAGCAGACGGCATCAAGATAGCGGTTTTGCGTAAAGTCTGTGTTAATATGACACTCATTTGGGCCGCTGATCACGCTCAGCGTCTGCCTTTCATTTCGCACTTGCAATACGTACGCTATGACGTACCATCAATAAAATTTCAGATTTTATATTTTTGAGGTTTATCATGCCCACTTTAACAGCAACTGAAGCTAGATCAAAGCTTTATCGACTCATTGATGAAACAGCTTCTTCCCATGAACCGATTGTCATAACGGGTAAGCGTGGGAGTGCCGTTTTGATATCAGAGGATGATTGGCGCTCCATTCAGGAAACCCTCTATTTACTGAATATACCTGGGATGCGCGATTCGATCCGGAAAGGACTATCCACCCCCATTGAGGAATGCTCCGAGGAAATCGACTGGTAATGTGGCGAATCGTTTTTACAAAGCGGACTCTAAAGGACGCCAAAAAACTATCCGCTGCCGGATTACGGTCAAAGGCTGAGACGTTGCTGGATATCCTTCGCGAAAATCCCTACCAGACACCCCCTCCTTTTGAAAAGCTCATAGGCAATTTGTCTGGGGCCTATTCACGTCGAATCAATATTCAGCATCGTTTGGTATATCAAATAATTGATGATGAAAAAACGGTTAAAATTATTCGAATGTGGACGCATTATGAATAGCCATAAATAGAGAGATGGAGCCGACAGGAAACCAGGGCATTCAGTGAATCGCGAGGACCATGCGCCCATTTATGCCCGTCGTTAGAGCCATGAAAATTGATAGCCCATTACCAACATATATTGCCTATGAAGTCGGTTACTTTACTGACGGTGACCTCATTGAATGGGCAATTGAGTATTTGTCAAATAGCGAATATTACTCCGATGACCCCGACTTAATTGAATTGATGTCAATAAATACCAAGGTTAAAAGTGAAGTAGAAAAGGCCGGAACATGCACAATGCATGTGACTGGATTGAACCAGAAACATTGCCTGTTGATTGTGGGCATTTGGAAACGGAAACTCTAAAGACACTTAAGCTCTGACCACTGGAGCGGACGGCGTGAAGATAGCGGTTTGGTGGGCTTTCGACACTCATTTGGGTCCGGACACTTCTCACTCCGATCGGAGTGACGATAAGGTAGACGCCAGAATTTCAATGACGGTAACGTTAAGATGACAAGACAAAAACCGGTGCGGCTGACCCCAAAAACCTTTTCAGTGGCAATTCAAAGCTTATGCGACAGCGATCCGGATCTGGCCCATATCCTGAGGATACTAAAGCCGCCGACATTTTGGACACGTAAACCGGGATTCGCCAGCTTGATACGTATTATTCTGGAGCAACAGGTGTCCCTGGCCTCTGCCAGGGCATCATTTAACCGTCTTCTGGCAACAGTTTCCGCCCTTACCCCGGATCGGTTTCTCGGGCTGGATGATGCCAAGCTCAAATCCTGCGGGTTTAGCCGGCAGAAAATCGCTTATGGCCGCAACCTTGCTTATGCCATTGTTGATGGACACCTCAGCCTGTCCGCGCTGAATACCAAGGACGACCAAACCGCGCGGTCTGAACTGGTCAAGGTCAAAGGCATCGGGCCCTGGACGGCTGACATATATTTGATGACGGTCCTCCGCCGACCAGATATCTGGCCTACAGAGGATCTGGCTCTGGCCGTCGCAACCCAGCAACTCAAAAAACTGCAAGCACGTCCGACACCACAAGAGCTCAATAAACTCAGTTTAGATTGGAAACCCTGGCGGGCCGTCGCTGCGCGGCTGTTGTGGCACTATTATCTAAATAGCCCTAAAAATACGAAAGAAATCACCAAATAGACTAAATTTTTTAGGGTAACCGGGCGGAATATAAAAAGAACAAAAATTATAATTTCCCTTTTCTATAGGAATCTGTTACCTACGCAAAAAGGCAGACAGCAATATGCAAATGCAAAAACCGCCGCCGTTGCCCCGTTCTCTACCCACTGAAAAGCCAACCACCTGGTGGCAAAGAAACTGGAAATGGTTCGTCCCCGTGGGTTGCCTGGGGCTTCTGGCGATTTTCATCGGTTTTGTTGGGTTGATTGTCACAATCGTCTTTGGGATGATGAAGTCGTCCGACGTCTATAAGGACGCCCTGGCTGCGGCCAGGGCCGAACCGGCGGTCGAAATGGCGCTGGGCACCCCCATTGAGGAGGGGCTTTTTGTGATGGGCAACATCAATATCAGCGGTTCGTCAGGCCAGGCAGATCTGGCTATTCCTATCTCCGGCCCTGATGACGAGGGAACCATATACGCGGTCGCCGAAAAATCCGCTGGTCGTTGGACCTTTTCGACCTTGGTCGTTGAAATAAAGACCACCGGCGAAAAAATCGACCTCATAAAGAAAAAGGAAAAGTACTTATGACTGCATCCTGTGTTTAGTATAGTTTCCGGTGCAATCGAAAGTTGGGAGGCGTTGAGCTTGACTCATCTTCGGCACCTGCAAAAAGACAGAGAAATCGCTAGAATGAGATCAACTGACAGCGATGAGCAGATAAAAGTCGCCCGTTTAGACGATGTAGCCATACTGTCCGGTCTCATCCGTATTTCCTATCGCGATGTGGCCCAACGGTTCGATTTGACACCTGAAAACTGCCCGAAGCACCCTTCCAATTGCGCAGATGAGTGGATCCAAGACGATTTGGCCAGGGGAGTATCCTATTGTATCCTCGAGCATAACGGTCTGCCGATAGGATGTGCAGCACTCGAAAGGCCGGAGCCGGATCTTGGCTATCTCGAACGGCTGGCGGTGTTACCGGCCAACCGGCGCAAAGGCTTTGGCCGCAGGCTGATCGATCATGTTTTTCACCAGGCCAAAGATTCAGGGATAAAAAAAATCAGTATCGGCATTATAGCCGCGCAGACGGATTTGAAGCGCTGGTATCGAAAAATTGGATTTATTGAAGGCGATACCAAAGAATTCAAACATCTTCCGTTCCTTGTGACCTTCATGATGTACCATTTGCCGAGCAAAGGAGGAATTAATGAGGGCTAATTTGCTTGCACTTACCATCACCATAATTCTCATTTTCGGCACGCTGAGGACACATGCAGAAAGTGCTGATCTGTCAGACGCTGAAAAGACTGCCTGGCGCTATATGACATCGATGTTGCGTGGTGACGTGGAAATGTCCTTCTCCTTGATGGATCCCAGAGTGCTTGATCGACGAAAAGCTGATATCAGGAAGGCCTATGAGTTTGCCAAACAGCAAGGACAGGCGGATGAATTTAAGGCTCGCTTCAAGAATATCGAAAATCTGGATTCAGCTTTGCGATTGCCTGCCAAGCAGTTTCTTATCCTGCTGGTTAAAAAAGATCGAGAAAATGCACCGCCCGAGCATCTGAAAGCCATGCGAGAGACCGTAGTCAATGTAATAGGGAGCAATCGTATTGATACCGAGACTGCCAGGGTCATCCTGGAAATTATTCCGCCCAAACTGATCAGCGACACCCGCCAGGAAGATGGTCTGACCCTGACCCTGTACCTGAACCAGTGGAAAGTCGTTGGCAACGCGAAATAGCGCCGGCCGGTTATAAATGCCCCTGTATGTTCAGAGGGGTGGACATTAACACACAATCTAAGGAGCAGAGATGATAAGGTTAAGCGACAAGGAAAATGGTGCACCTTTAGGTATGATCTCCGAAGAGGATTTGCAGTTTTTAATAGATCATCTGGAGGAGGAATGGGCTGAAGATACCGACTATTACTTGAACCGTACCACTTTTGAAATGTTGAAAAACAGGGGGGCTGGCCAATCGCTTTTAGACATTCTTGAACCCGTTTTTAAAGAACGGGAAGATGTCGAAATTGAGTGGTCGCGAAGTGAGTGAGTACTCTCCAAAATGCCTAAATCCGTTAAATTCGATGTCTTTGGCCGGCAAATCCTGACGATTAAATCAGAAAAAGGCTGGCAATTGTTTTATCTCAGCGGAGATGGAAAAAGGCGGCCGGCAGATGATCTGATTGTTCCGCCCTTTGTAGCCGAATCTGAAATGGTCTCCTTTCTGGAGGATCTATGCCATGAGTGGGCCTCAGACAGACATCCCGAAGTGCGGCGTATAGATGAGAGCTAATGAGAAATGCGCTTATCTTTAGCGTAATTATCAGGTCGATGGAACTGACTTCTATCAATGGCCTGAAAGAAAGCCGCCGCAAAGGGTATCCGGCGGTGGTCGTTCTGGGACATCCTGAATACTATCCCCGGTTCGGCTTTGTGCCTTCCCGCAAGTACAACATCACCTCGGAATACGCTGTTCCGCCGGAAGCTTTCATGATAATCGAATTGCAGCCCGACGTCCTGGCCGGCCAATCAGGGATTGCCAGATATCATGAGGCTTTTGCCGAACTTTAGCGAGGAGATTGTTGAAAGAGATAGAATGCGGATTCTTATTCTACAAAACTGGGAAAGATACTATCAAGGATTCATTCAAATCAGTGGCCCGGATCAACAAAATAAATATTGAAACACTGTTGGCAAAATATTCTGTACTGCTACTTGACGCCTACGGTGTTCTGGTCCATACATCCGGAGCCCTACCCGGGGCCGCTCAATTCATTGATAACCTAAATCGCACCAAAAAGCCTTACTACATCGTAACCAACGATGCCTCTAAATTGCCGGCGACATCCGCCAAACTCTTTCGGAGCTTCGGACTGGCCATCGCGCCTGACAAAATCATCACCTCCGGTTCGCTTCTGGTGGATTATTTTGCCGGCCATAACCTCGAAGAAGCACCCTGTGCTGTTCTGGGGCCTGGAGACAGCGCCCGATATGTTGAGCTGGCAGGGGGAAGAGTGGTCGCTGCCCGGGACCCGTTTGAAGTGCTGGTCATCGGAGACGAATCCGGATACCCCTTCCTTGAAACAGTGGACAACGTACTTTCCGGGCTTTTTAAAATATTTGACAGCGGCGCCAACGTCCACCTGGTGCTGCCCAACCCCGATTTGATCTATCCGAAAGCCGACAACGGCTTCGGCATTGCCAGCGGAAGCATCGCCCTGATTCTGGAAGCGGCCTTGCAGCGGCGATACCCTGCTCGGCCGGAGCTAAAATTTGTGCGGCTCGGCAAGCCCCATGCCGCTATTTTCAAAGAGACCCTTGATCGCAGCGGCACGCGGGACATGGTGATGATCGGCGATCAGTTGGAGACTGATATTCGGGGAGCAATCGATTTTGGACTCGATGCCGTGCTGGTGGGTACCGGGATTGCAAATCTAAAGCTCAATGATGTCGCTAAGTCTTTGCAGCCGACGTATTATCTGGATAGTCTGGACCTATAGCGGCTTTCAGTCATGTCAAACCCATCTCAATAAATCTTAATCCGTCCCGTCTCTAACAAGCACATCCTGTCAAAATAATTTGTAAATCATTATCAAACAGGCGATTCGGTCGGTTCCCAATTTTATTGATTTGTGATATGTAGCGTCAGGAGTGTGTAGCCCGTGCCAAGGAGGAGAAATTTTTTGTCCACGAAAAATGACACGTCCAATATAATTCCGGCAGAAACCAAACATATCCCCGGCATCTATAATTATTGCGACCGCTGGTGCGAACGGTGTCCGTTCACTTCGCGCTGCCTGAATTTTGAGATGAGTGAAGAAAAATTCGGCAATCTTGAAAATGTCGACATCACCAATGAAGTATTCTGGCAAAAACTCGGTGAGACATTCGCAGAAACTTTGAGCATGCTAAAAGAGATGGCAGCGGAAAAAGGAATCGATCTGGATTCGGTTGAACTCGAAGAAGAAAATGATTTTAAACGGCGTTTTGAAGACCCGTCTGTGGTCTATATAATTTCCCATATGGCCAAATCCTATATCACCATGGTAGATGATTGGTTTGATTCAAATGTTTATATATTAGAAGATGATCCTCCTGACATAAACGCGGCCGCAGCCACCGATTCTGCCCCGTCTCCGCCTGATGAAGATACGATAAGCCTGACCGATTCCGTGGAAGTCATACGCTGGTACCAGCACCAGATGTATGTCAAACTCAGACGTGCCCTTCACAGCGCCCAGGACGAAGCGATAGAAGATGATTCGGGCGGCTACCCCAAAGATTCGGATGGCTCCGCAAAAGTTTCCCTGATCGGCATGGATCGTTCTGTCAGCGCCTGGGGCAAGATCATAAAGTTTTCTCCGGACGAGGAAGATAGTATTCTCGGTATTATCGCCTATCTTGAACGTCTGCGCAGACGAACCGAAACCGAATTTCCGGATGCCAGAGCCTTCGTCAGACCCGGTTTCGATGAAATCAATCCTGGCAAGTAAAGATCCGGGTCCAGAGGGCCCGGCTTTGCAACCCCGACTTCCGGCTCGTAAAGCCTAGAGCTCGGAGAGAGGGGTGATAGGGGTGATTACCTTTGCCAGCAGTGTTTAGGTTTCAGCCCGCCCTGGCCTCCCCTCCGGCCTGTAAGCCTACGGGCTGGAAGCGGGCTCGGAGAGTGCGATATGACGGATTATTACTGTTCACTGGAGGAGATCCCAATAATGTCTTATCTTCCAGATTCATACCAAGTTAGGTCTGGGCTGGGGGTGTCGGGTGTCAGGTTTCAGCAACCGAATTGGACCCGCCGTGTCGCAATCGCACATGACATGGACTTTGTTTCACCGGTGTTGGTCTTCAATTGCAACCAAATCAGTGTTCAGGTTTCAGGATTCGGTACTTACTGACACCTGAAACCTGACACCTGAAACCACGAACAGATTTGATCTATGCCAGAGCCGATCACCTCTGACCTGGCACAGAGGACCAGGTTTTCGATTTTAAATAAATCCTGAATTTGTTTTTTCGCTCAATCAGTTTCAGATAAGAGGGGCTCATTTTCCAGCAAATCCATCAGTTTCTCCGGATTGCGAGATTTGTATTTAGAAAGCAGTTTACGGTAGGTTTCCAGATCGAGGGGCTTTTGGTGCTCCAATATTTCGAAAATCAGACAAGTCAGAATCTGGCCCACCAGATGGATGGAATCATGACGGGAGTAATTCTTTTGACGCATGGCATTGAAAAATTGAACGACCTCCAGGGGGTCATTGTCTTCCAATTGGGCTTCGATAATCGAATGAATGGTAATGTGCAGGAACGGGTCATATCCAGTATCCGGATTAAATTCGGGATCGTAGGTTAAATCGGCGTGTTCAAACTGCTTGTAAAGCTCTTCTTCATGTTCCACCATTATCCTGGCAATACGCTGCTTTTCCTCATCCAAGCCTTCAAAATCTTTTTCCTTGGCCTTTTCCCAGATTTCGGACATCTGAGTGCGGAACCCATCTTTTGATAATTTGCGAATTTCTTCATCCATAAAATTGCCCCGGAAAATTTTAATTTTTAACTTATACCGGTTTTCAAAAATAAGTTCTGAAATACGGAAGGGTGGTATAAGTGGTTGGCTAAGTCTTGATGACTTTCATCCCTTCCGGTGTATCCTGAACCATATAGCCCAGGGCTTGAATTTCATCGCGCAGGCGGTCAGACGCCTCCCATTCTCTGGCATCCCGGGCTTTTTGCCTGGCATCAACCAGTTTTTGAACCTCTGACGGCAAATCCTCGTGTTGAGCCAGGTTGTCGAGGTCCAGTCCGAGCACCCGATCAAAATCCAGAATGGTGGTATACTTTTGACCATCATTGATATTGCTTTTGAGCAGCTCCTGCACGGCTGCCATCGCCCGGGGCATATTCAAATCATCGTTCACAGCTTCTAAAAATTTGTTCTTATGCTCGGCACTGATATTGTTTTGCGGGTCAGCTCCGGCACCGGCAATCTGCCGGATCTGGTTTTGCAGGTGCGATAGGCCGTTGCGGGCAGCCTGAACACTCTCGTCACTGTATTCCATGGGTTTGCGGTAGTGGGTCTGAAAGGCTGCAAAGCGATAGACCAGCGGATGGATGCCGGCCTTGACGAAAGCATGGTCCAGGGTGAGAAAATTGCCTTCGCTCTTGGCCATTTTCTTGCCGCCGGCGATGATCAGAAAGGCACCATGCATCCACCATTTAAAAAAAGGCCGTCCAGTGGCCGCCTCTGACTGAGCAATTTCATTGGTGTGATGTACGTCAATATGGTCGGTGCCACCGCAATGAATATCAAGCTGATCCCCTAAAAATTTCATGCTCATGACCGAGCATTCGAGATGCCAGCCCGGAAACCCCACACCCCAAGAAGAATCCCACTCCATCTGTCGCTGAACGCCATGCGGCGAAAATTTCCACAAAGCGAAATCGGTGGGATTGCGCTTTTCCGGGTTTTTCTCCACCCGGGCGCCTTCCTGTAAAGACTCGAGCTTCTGGTGAGATAGTTTGGTGTAATCTTTAAACTTGGATGTGTCAAAATAAACACCATCGCTGGTGCGATAGGTATAGCCTTTTTCCTCCAGGGTTTTTATGAGAGCAATCTGCTCGTCAATGGTATCGGTAGCTTTCACCCAGATATCGGGTGGGAGAATATTTAGATTTTTGATGTCATTTTTAAAGGCCTGGGTATAAAACTCGGCTATTTCCCAGGCGGTCCGGCCCTCACGCAGAGCGCGCCTTTCCATTTTGTCTTCACCCATGTCCCGGTCGCCGGTCAGGTGGCCGACATCGGTTATATTCATCACATGTTTTACCCGGTACCCATTGTACAGCAGAACCCGCCTTAGGATATCCTCGAATATATAGGTTCGCAAATTGCCGATGTGGGCAAAATTATAAACTGTCGGACCGCAGGTATATAAACCCACTTGCCCCGGTTGGACAGCCTTGAACTCAACTTTACTTCGGGTCAACGAATTGTACAGATATAGTTTCATCATGGATCCATCAATGCAGAATCGAAAACAGGTTAAGATTCGTAAAAAATTTGTTCACCTTCGCTAACCTTAAATGATAAAAAAAGTCAATGATGAAATCCTTAAAAGACACCCATCCGGTTCAGAATCTCAAACAAAGTTTTCATAACCGGAGCCTTTCATTATCCTTCTAGCCTGCCAATTTTTTGTTGACCCCTGCCCACTGAGTGTATATTTGTTCTATAATTTTCTAAATCCGGACAGATAAAGCCAACATCTGAAGAGTGAAAGGAAAGAATAATTATGGTTAATTGGTTCACCGGGTTAAATCCGATCCTACAGGCCCTGATCGCAACATTGTTTACCTGGTTTGTGACCGCTTTGGGCGCCGCGCTGGTTTTCTTTTTTAAAACCATTAACAGAAAAGTACTGGACGGCATGCTGGGTTTTGCAGCCGGCGTGATGATCGCGGCAAGTTACTGGTCGCTGCTGGCCCCGGCCATAGAGATGGCGGAAGAATCGAGCCTGCCGGCATGGATTCCCGCCACCGTCGGCTTTCTGCTGGGCGGTGTGTTTCTCTATATTGCAGATAAGATCATCCCCCACCTGCATCTAGGCTTCCCCATGGATGAAGCCGAAGGTCCCAAAACAAGCTGGCACCGAAGCATTTTACTCGTGCTTGCCATCACCCTGCACAATATCCCGGAAGGTTTGGCCGTCGGCGTTGCCTTCGGTGCCCTCGCATCAAATCTGCCCTCAGCTACTCTGGCCGGTGCCATCGCCCTGGCCCTGGGCATCGGTATCCAGAATTTCCCGGAAGGTGCCGCGGTTTCGGTGCCACTGCGCCGGGAGGGCTTTTCCCGCCTGAAAAGTTTCTGGTACGGTCAGGCATCCGGCATGGTTGAGCCCATAGCCGGGGTGCTGGGAGCGGCGTCCGTTATCTTCATAAAACCGATATTGCCCTATGCTTTGGCCTTTGCCGCCGGCGCAATGATATATGTCGTTGTGGAAGAACTTATCCCTGAATCCCAGTTGGAAAAAAATACCGACATTGCGACGATGGGCGCCATGGTTGGGTTTGCGGTCATGATGACCCTGGATGTGGCGTTGGGGTAAGACCAAGGTGTCGGGTTTCAGGAGTAATGCGGCGACAGCGAAGATTTTCTCAGGTTTTATTTCCCGAGTTATTGAATACTCAGAATTGACATCTGCTTTTCCCTGACACCCGAAACCTGACACCTTACCAAAACCAGAAACCGATGATAAAGTTCATGCAAGAATAAACTCCCCCATCCCGCAGAAGGAGACTACAGCTTACCCTTTTTAAGGATGGCCACCAGCAACCAGATCCCCATAATGGCTGCAGCCGAAAAGAGCAGGATTCCGATAAGTGATATTCCGTAAATAAGGGGCGGGGTCTCGGATATTACAATCAAGGCTGACCCG
>Ga0265306_10001106_pt1 | contig 13202 bp, 11 predicted proteins | sample Helome_3_FD_192493 | JGI IMG/M metagenome (GOLD analysis project Ga0265306, IMG submission 192493) | Marine sediment microbial communities from subtidal zone of North Sea - Hel_20160420 (Illumina Assembly) | ecosystem: Environmental > Aquatic > Marine > Subtidal zone > Sediment ...
GCAACTGTTGCCCCGCGACCACCGTGGCGATGAGCGCCAGGAGACCGTAGATCACTTCGATCCACAGACGGCTGGGCTCGGCATCGATGTCATCGACCCCTTCGTCGACCTGGTCTGGCTCCTCCCGTGCCCAATGGATGAGCAGCACAAGCGCAACAACCATCCCAATGGCCAGGATGAGGCCCTCCCAGCGCGACACCGACTGATCCACCAGCACAATGGCAAGGGCAACAACGGCAGAGAGCATCAACAGGCCCTCGCGACGCATCATTCGCCGAGTCGTTGCAACGCTTGCGATGAGTGCCGCCGAGCCCAGGACCAAGGTGATGTTGGCGGTGTTCGACGCAACGATGTTGCTCATCGCGAGGTCGAGGTTGCCAGAAGAAGCAGCCAACCCCGACACCACGAACTCCGGGACGGAGGTGCCGAAGCCCACGATCACGGCACCGATGATCACGACCGAGACGTCGAGGATCTTTGCGATTCTGACGGCGGAGATGACGAGGCGGTCGGCAGCCACGATGAGGATGACGAGGCCAGCGACGAGCCTCAAGATGTCCAGTGCCAAGCGATACCTCCGACCGCCGGATGCTACGACGCAGCGGGGGCGAGCGCGAGTCCCGACCCGGCTAGGCTTTTGTCCCTATGGCGAACCCGCCCCAGGAACAGATTCACGAGACCTGGCTCAACTCAGAACGCCTCGTCCCGTCCCGATTCATCAGACCGGTGATGGAGTTCACGCGAGTGGAAGCCGCAGGTGGAATCGTCCTGCTGGTGGCGGCCGTGTTGGCATTGGTGTGGGCAAATTCGCCGTGGTACGAGAGCTACTTCCGCCTCTTCAACGCTCACATTGACATCAATGGATGGATCATCCACATCGACGAGTCCCTCAAACACCTGATCAATGATGGACTCATGGCGATCTTCTTCTTCGTCGTCGGCCTCGAGATCAAACGCGAACTCGTCGTGGGCGAGCTGAATTCGGTGAAGAAGGCCGCCCTCCCTGCCCTGGCAGCGCTCGGCGGCATGATCGTGCCTGCACTCATCTACGTTGGCTTCGTCATGAACGCCGAGTCTGGCGCGCTTGATGGTTGGGGTATCCCCATGGCAACCGACATCGCCTTCTCGGTTGGAGTTGTAGCCATCCTCGGAACACGGGTGTCGATTGGGGCGAAGCTATTCCTGCTCGCATTGGCCATCGTCGATGACATTGGTGCGATCCTTGTCATTGCCATCTTCTACACCGATGACCTGGACCTCGCATGGATGGCAGTTGCTGCCGTCGGCCTCCTCGTGATCTACGCGCTGCGGCGGGCCAGGGTCTGGGGGTTCCCGATCTACGTGCTTCTCGGAGCGGGCGTGTGGTATGCCTTCCTCGAATCAGGCGTCCACGCAACGATCGCAGGAGTCATTCTTGGATTGATGACACCGGTCACCTCGTACTACACCGACGAGCAGTTCCGGCAGAAGGCCCAGCAGGTGCTCGATCGATGGGACGTCAACCGTGCATCGCCGCACGCCAGGGAACGTCTCGACCAGGACGCCCTCGAACTCGCAAACGTTGCGAACGCCTCAGTATCGCCACTCGATCGCCTCGAGCATGTATTGCATCCATGGTCGTCGTTCGTGATCGTGCCACTGTTCGCCCTCGCAAATGCCGGTGTGCGTTTCGTTGGCCAGGAGACGGGTATCGGAGAAGCACTCCTTTCTCCCGTCGCCCTCGGCGTCACGTTCGGCCTGGTGCTCGGCAAGCCCATCGGTGTGACCGTCGCTGCGATCATCAGCGTCAAGCTCAACCTGGGCATCCTTCCGCCACGCACGACGCTTCGCACCGTGATCGGATTGGGATTCCTCGCGGGCATCGGCTTCACCGTGTCACTGTTCATCACCGAACTCGCCTTCAAGGAGTCCATATTCTCTGATGAGGCGAAGCTCGGGATATTCGTGGCATCAACCGTTGCAGGCGTGGTCGGCTACCTCATCCTCCGGTCCGCGCCAACTCCCCAGGAGGAGTTCGCCGAAGCAGCAGACAACCTGAAGGACACGGCCGAAACCGGCTGAGCACCGCAACGGGCCGAGCTCCCGGAACATCATCTCGATCTGCTGCGTTGTCCACTGCATGAACGACAGCCCGAATCCCGCCGCCGCGGCCATGAGCATGCTGCGGGCCAGGCGAGTCTCGATCCCTGAACCTCGCGGCGATGCAGTCGCCGCACATGACTCCCTGGGCCCGATCCTCGATGCGCTTCGTACGTCTGGCATCGCCAGCCTGCCAGCGCACCAGGATGCTCTTCGTGACTATCGAGACCAACTCTCTGGGTACTCACCAGACCAGATGTCGCCAACCGAGGCACTCGCGTTCTGGCTCAACCTCTACAACGCTGGCTCCCTCGATGCCGCATCCACAGCTTTCAACGAGGACGTCGGGTCGGTACTTCGCATTCCCGGTGCATTCTCAAGCACCTGGACAACCATCGACGACGAGGCGCTTTCCCTCAACGACATCGAGCACGGCAAGATCAGGCGATTCGGCGATCCCCGCATCCACTCGGCCCTGGTATGTGGATCTGCATCGTGCCCAACGCTGAGGTACGAGCCGTTTGTCGGATCCGAACTGGATACCCAGCTCGATGACCAGATGAGGGCCTTCCTTCGCTCCGGCGGAGCAACCGTGGATAGGCAGGGCGATACCATCAGATTGTCCCGGATATTCCTGTGGTACGGCCGTGACTTCACCAACCCACACACGATGCCCAACCTCGCACCAGCGAAACCAGAACGCCTGAGGGACACCGTTGCGTGGTGGCTTGGCGAGGACGACAGGGAGTTCGTGTGGGAAACAGCGCCTGCCGTCGAATTCCAGGCCTACGACTGGGCGCTGGCCTGTTCGATCGCCTGATCGGCCCGCACCACCCCGTACGTAAACACAGCAACCGCCACCATGGCTGCGGCCATGTCGAATGGGATGACAAGGCGCATCATGTCGGGGCCGGAGACAATCCACGACCCATCCGGACCGAAGCCCACCGTGTTGAGGTAGTTCCAGATACTCCAAACGCAGAAGACACCGAGCACTGCACCGGCAACAATCGCTGTGGTTCGTCCCCAGGCTCGATTGGCGCCGATCACAATCGCTGCCCCAGCCCAGGCAATGTCGAGCGCGGAAAGCAACTGAAGGAACTGGAGGGATGCGTCGTACCTGAGCGCCGCGCTGGTCGCGAGCGTCACAAGACCGACGGTCCCCGTTGCCAGCACAACGATCGAGATGCCACTCGCAACGAGCCGAACCCGCGTGGACCATCCGGTCGCTTCGAACCAATGGTCGTCTGCGAGCGGCATCAGCCTGACTGTGAGGGCCAACCCAAACATCACAAGGGCGGACAGGTGGATGACGAACCACGGGAACAGATGCGCATGGCTGTCAACAAGCAGGAGTGGAAGAGCAGCGATGAGTCCACCGAGGAGCCACGGGATTGTCCACAGCAACGCCCGCTCGATCTGGGGCATCAGTCTCGAACCGCGCGCTCGCCCGTTCGACCTTCGTGGATGCGCCGCTCCGCAATCTCGAGGTAAGCCGGATCGAGATCGAAGCCGACGAAGTGACGGCCTGTCTCCACCGCCGCAACCGCGGCGCTGCCTGACCCAACGAAGGGATCGAGCACGAGGTCGTCCCTGTACGTATAGAGCTCGATGAGCCTACGAGGAAGGTCGACAGGAAACGGGGCGGGGTGACCGACACGTCTCGCTGACTCTGGGAGGATGTCCCAGATTGAAACCGTGGCGTCGAGGAACTCTTCCTTTCCGATGGTGTCCTCACCCTTTCGCTGTCTGCCGTAGAAGCCCTTGGAGGCAACGATCACGTACTCGTGGATGTCCCGAAGTGTCGGGTTGCTGGCAGAGCGCCACGATCCCCATGCACAGGAGCCGCCCGCCCCCTTCGCCTTCTGCCAGATGATCTCTCCCCTGAGGTCGAATCCGATCTCCGTCAAAAGGCCTGCGACGTACTGGTTCAGCGGTATGTAGGGCTTGCGACCGAGATTGGCGACATTGACCGCGACCCGACCGCCTGGCTCGATTACCCGATAGGTCTCACGAAACACGCGATCAAGGAGACCGAGGTAGTCGTCCAGGTCGAGATCCTCGTCGTAGTCCTTGCCGACGTTGTACGGGGGTGAGGTGACCATCAGGGAGACGCAGTTGTCTGGGATCTGGTGCATGTCCTCGGAAGACTGGCAGTAGAGCTGATCGATGATCTCGATAGGAGGCGCAACCACACCACCCACGTCACCTTCGACACCGCGTTGTGTCATGCGACGCGTGTAGAAGTCCGATGCGTCGTGTCCTTCGCGCTTTCCCGCGCCAAAACTGGCCGTGCTCGTTGCCACTGTGCCTCCTGCGCGCTGAAGGTAGCAGCGCGCCCCCTCTCCGAAGGGCAATCGGATTCGAGCACGTCGTTGAGCTTGCTCCATTCGCCAACGCTCTTGCTCTCCATCTCACGATCCCCCTCTCTGCTCGCTGACGCTCGCGTCTCTCCCCTGAGGGGAGAGACGGAAGATGAGGGGGGGAGCGAAGCGAACACGAACCCGTCTCGCCCACACGCGGGAGAGATGCGGAGAGGCGGAGCCTCGATGCAAAAAGGGTGCAGGGTCAGACGACAGCCGAAGGCGCTCGATTGTCGGGTCGTACCGAGTACGACCCGACTACCCACTCCTGCGAGCGGAGCTCGCCGCCCGATAGGACCCGAGGTTGAGGACCGCTGCGGCATTGGCTGGTGGCGGGTCAAGGACCCGTTTGAGTCCTTCGGCGCCTGGTTCGTGGACGAGGTCGATGAAGAACCGGTAGTTCCAGGCAACCCCCGCCGGACGGGATTCGATACGGGTGAGGTTCGCACCCCGGAGTCCAAGCTCGGCGAGGATCAATGCAAGCGATCCAGGCGTGTGGGAACCGGTCACGACGATGGTCGTCTTGTCATCGGTGTCGTTGACTTCGGGCTGTCCTACGTGGAGAACCACGAATCGAGTGGTGTTGTGGTCGCGGTCGAGGACGTCGTCCTTGAGGACCTTCAGCCCATAGGCCTCGCCAGCCCTTGGCGGAGCGAGTGCGCCGATCGTCGGGTCACCGCCCTCAGCCACCTGCCTGACCGCGCCAGCCGTGTCATGGCTCGGAACAGCTTCGACTCCCATATCGAGGAGCGCGTACTCCGCCTGGGCGAGCGCCTGTGGGTGCGACCGCACTTCCCGGATGTCCTCGATCGAGGCGTCGGGGAGACCGTGGAGCGTGTGGCGTACCTCTACGAGGTGCTCCGCCAGAATCGAGAACCGAACGTGGCTTGCATCGCCTGGCAACCGGTCAAGCACCGGCAGCACTGAACCGGTGGTTGAGTTCTCCACTGGGACAACGAGCCGATCCACATGTCCGTGCTCAAGTGAGTCAAAAGCAGCCGCGAACGACGGGTGACCAATCAACTCCCCGTCTGGGAAGAGCTCAGTCGCTGCCCGGAAGCTGTAGCTGTGGGGTTCACCCTGGAAACCGATCTTCATGGGTTGAGAAGGTATCAACTATCGGCTGCCACTTCACAGTCGCGGACGCTCAGCTGCGGTGAGCGAGCTGAAGTTCAGAGCGCTACGACCCACGCGACCCACACAGCAACCATGAGGAAGCCAACGACGAACTGCGCACCCGATGCCAATGCCATCGCCTTGATCGTCGCCCACGTGGCCGAGAACGAATCATGCAGGCGCCTCGTCCTGAGCAGCATCACGGCGAACACGCCGACCACAAACCCGATAGCAGCCCCGACCAGCGGAATGACGAACACCCCCACAACCGCGGCGCTGGCGGACAGGATCTGACCCCACCACGGGACCCCAACGGAAGCCGCCTGTCGCTGGGGCAGCACATAACCCGCAGCCGTCCCCGCTATGGCGAGCACTGTCATCGCAGCAATGAGCGTCCACGTCGCCACACCGTCGACAGCAGCCAGGCCATAGACGACACCAGCAGCCCAGATCAACCACAGCCCCGGAAGCACTGGCAGCAGCGTCCCAGCCAGCCCGACCACCATCACAACGGCGACGACTACAGCAAGGGCAAGGTCGGTGGACACACGGGCAGCCTAGAAAGCCAGCGAGCTTCGCTCGCGGGAGGTGCGCTGCGGAGCAAGAGCTCCGCCGCGCAGAGAGGGTGCCGAAACTCGAAGCTCAGAACTCACGGCTCAGACCTGATCTATCGTCCTCACCATGAGCAGTCGACGATCTACAGTCAACTTCGCGTTCGGCAACTTCGATGTCGAGAGCGGGTTCGCCGTGAGCCACCAATACGACAGGTCGCTCGGCGTTGTCAGGCCGGGCAAACCGCTCACCCTGCGGGCGACAACGGTTCCCGAGTACCTCGAGGTGAACGCCTACGTCATGGAGGGGCCAGGGCCGTTCAGTCCCCACGAGATCAGGGAGGAAGGGTTGGCGGTTCCCTTCTATCGCTCAGGCAACGGATGGACGGCAACACTCCAGGGCCGGCCCGACCACACGATCGTCAACTACATCGTCGAGGCTGTGCACCGCAACGGTCATCTCCACTACGCGGATGGCAGACTTCCCCACGAGTTCGCAAGGGTCTTCACGCATCGGGTGACCTCACGGCGACCGCCTGCGTGGACCAATGACGCCGTGGTCTATCAGGTATTCGTCGATCGCTTTGCCAACGCCGCCGGCCCGGTCACCATGCCAGACAACGATCTCGACTTTGCGGGTGGCGACCTACACGGCATCACGGCGAACCTTGATTGGCTCACGAACCTGGGTGTCAACTGCCTGTGGCTCACGCCCGTATTCACCTGCAACAGCTATCACGGATATGACGCCACCGACCTCAAGACCATCGATCCACGATTCGGTGGCGACGAGGCGCTCGGAGAGCTCATCGACGCGGCACATGCAAGAGGCATCCGCGTTCTGCTCGACCTTGTCCCGAACCACATCTCGTTCCAGCACCCGTGGTTCACCAGCGCGCAGGCCGGAGGGCCAGAGCGGGACTGGTTCTCCTTCAACGACGATGGGTCCTACCTCATGTTCTTCGGATCGGTATCGATGCCCAAGGTGAACCTCGATCACCCCCATGCCAGGGCCGCAATGATCGACGTCGCCGCGTATTGGATGAAGGAGTTCGGAGTAGACGGATACCGCATCGACCATGCACTTGGTCCGAGCGAATCCTTCTTCGCTGCCCTGTCAGAAAAGCTCGAATCGATCAACCCCGACATGTGGCTCTTCGGCGAGGTCACAGCCACAGCCCAGCTCTGCCGCAGGTACGGAGGAGTGCTCGACGGGGTGACCGACTTCCCCTTTGCGTACGGGCTGAGGGAACTGCTCGCTGGCAATCTCGACCGTAGGGACTTCGCGGAGATCGAACGCGAGGCGGTTGCCGCCCTCGATCCAGCCGACTTCAGCTGGGTCCGCTTCTTCGACAACCACGACATGGCGCGCGCAATCCACGGCTGGGACAACGAGCGTGCCGCGCTCGAACACGCGGTCGACATCTTGTTCTCGATGCCAGGGGTGCCAAGCTTCTTCTACGGCACCGAGCAGGCCCTCTCGCATGATCGGAGTGAGGCCGAGGCCGGCCTGAATGTGGGCCGGGTGCCCATGGCGTTCGATGGGGACGACTCCATGTTCCGCCATGTCCAGCAGGCAATCGCAACCAGGCAGACATCGGCGAATCGCCCGGACACACCACTGATGTGGACCGCTGATGCTTCCGGCTGGGCATGGGGAGACCTCGGCGGCGACCTATGACCTAGTCCCTTGGCCTACCCGTCGATCGGCCGATGACGAGTTCCGCCCGGTATCGTTGGGTATTCAGTCCCAGCTGGTCACGATGATCCCCGACCAGCAGTGAGGCGATCGCGGTTGCCATCGAGGCCGCCGGCTGACGCAGCGTTGTCAGTGGTGGATCGGTGTAGGCAACGAGTGGAGAACCATCGAAGCCGATCACCGAAAGATCGTGAGGCACGGAGGCTCCCCACGTCTTTGCGGCAGTGACGGCCCCAACGGCCATGAGATCATTGCTGCACACGATGCCGGTAACCCCACGTTCGAGGAGCGGAGCTGTTCCGGCCTGTCCGCCCTCAAGGGTCCACGGCGTCTCGCTGACGAGGCTTGGATCGAAGTCGATGCCGGAACGCTCGAGGCCTCCCTGATATCCGTCGAGGAACGCCCGTGCGGTCGGGTACCTGGTGGGTCCCACAATGAGGCCGATGCGTTCGTGTCCAAGCGCTGACAGGTGGTCGACAGCGTGAGCAGCTGCGTCCTCGACGTTGACGGCGACCGACGGGAGCGGGGGATCGCCTGCGAAACCGTTGACGAGAACCGTCGGGATACCCCTCGCCACGAGGTCCTGGTATGGCCGGTACCCGACACCGGGAAGCGCATACCTCCCGTTGATGACGACAACGCCGGACGCTCGTTGCTTGGCAAGGAAGTCGAGGAAGTCCTGCTCGTGGACCGTTTCGGCCGTTGAGGAGCACACCAGCGACATGAAGCCATGATGAGCGAGTACGGATTCGATCTGCTGTGCGAGGTAGGGAAAGATCGGATTCGACAGCTCGGGAGTCACGATGCCGACGGCACCCGAACCCGTGTGCTGTCTCTGCACGTCGTCGTAGCCGAGGTCGGCCAGGACATCGAGCACGCGCCTGCGGGTGGTGTTGGCGACACCTGGTTTTGCGTTGAGGACGCGGCTCACGGTCGCTTCACTCACGTCGGCGCGGGTCGCTATCTCTGCCAGTCGGGGTCTCACACACATAAGGATGCACTACTTGCAAGACTTTTGCAAGACTTGCAGCAAGCTCTTGCAAGAAATGGAGAACGCGCATACACTTGGATTGTTGCCGCCTCCCGGCTGGCGACCCAAACACGATTCCGTAACACAGGAGGATCCGACACCATGAAGCGTCGGTACACCGTACTGGCTGCGGTCATCATGGCATTTGCTCTCATTGTCGCCGCATGCGGCGACAGCGACAGCTCGAGCGATGAGACGACCACAACGGCCGGAACAGAAGAAACAACAACCACTGCTGCAGAGACCACCACAACTGCCGCAGAAACCACAACCACCGAGGCACTTCCGCCACTGCTCGTTTGGGCAGACGAGAAGCGCGCACCCGTGATCACTGAGGTCGGCGCTGCCTTCACCGAGGCAACGGGCGTCGAGCTGCAGGTCGAGATCGTTGACTTCGGTTCAATCAAGGATGAGGTCATCACGAAGGGTCCAGCAGGCGAAGGCCCAGACATCTTCATCGGCGCACACGACTGGGTCGGCGAGCTCGCATCGAACGGCGCAACGGCCAGTCTTGACCTCGGTTCACGAGCAGCCGAGTTCACGGACAACAGCCTTCTGGCTGTGCAGTGGGACGGCGAGCAGTACGGCATGCCGTACGCCACCGAAGCCATTGCCATGTATTACAACCCGGATCTCGTAGCCGAGCCTCCCGCGACGATCGAAGAACTGACGGCAACCTGTGACGAACTCGCAGAAGGCGTTGAGTGCCTCGTGGTTCCCGGTGGGAACGACGCCGGCGATGCCTATCACCACCAGATGTTCATCACCGCCTTCGGTGGCCAGCTGTTCGGGTTCGACGAAGTCACGGGCTACGACGGCACCGAGGTGCTGATCGACTCGCCAGAGACGCTTGCAGGCGTTGGGCTTCTCCAAGAGCTCATCGAAGATGGTTACGTACCCTCAACGAACTACGGCGATGCGAAGAACCTCTTCGTCAATGGCGAGGCAGCCTTCTGGTTCACCGGACCGTGGGAGGTTGGCGCGCTCAACACCCCGGCGGACAACCCAGGCGCCCAGAACTGGTCAGTTGCAGTCATGCCGACCGTGGATGGGAACGCTATGGCTCCTCACGTTGGCATCCAGGCGTTCTTCCAGAGCGCCTATGCCGAGAACTCCGCTCTCGCAACGGCGTTCCTCCTCGACTTCATTGCAACGCCTGAGGTCATGACCGCGCTGTACGAGGCTGATCCCCGAGGTTCCGCATACGTCGCAACAATCGAAGAGATCGCGGCCGATCCGGTAGCCGCAGTCTTTGCGGATGCCATCGCAACGGGTACCTACATGCCGAACATCCCTGAGATGGGAAGCATCTGGGGTCCTGTCGGTGACAACTTCCTGTTGCTCCGCAACAGTGAGGTGACCGCTGAGGCAGCAGTGACCACCGCTCAAGAGCAGGTCATCGCCGCGATCGAAGCCGGCTGACCGCGACAAACGATCAATAGATCGATAGGTGTGTGGGGGGGACCCAGGTCCTCCCCACACTCGCGTCCGGACCACGTGGCGGCACGCTGGCCCTGCTCGATCTAAGATCGACTGCAGCAGGACTGAGCAGAAGGCAACCGACACGTGGCGCAATCCCTGAACAGCTGGGGCAAGGGTTTCTGGATTCGCTTCGCGGGCCTCGCAGTTCTCGATGCAGTAGCTGTGTACTCGGGCCTCATCCTGCTCGAGAATGGCTCGACCCTGATGCTGATTGGGCTCGTGATCGGCACCCTGTTCATCAACTGGGTGTATCTCTGGCCACGCACGGAAGCCCTTCGCTGGATCACCCCAGGGTTGATCATGATGACGATCTTCGTTGTCGTTCCCATCATCTTCACCGTCTGGGTATCCCTGACGAACTGGAGGACCGGCAACGTCCAGACGAAGGACCAGACCATCGAATTCTGGGAGTCGAAAGTGTTTGTCGACCCAGACGCAGAGGGCGAGCTCTTCGACATGTGGGTCTACACCGACGACAACGGCGAGTATCGACTTCTGCTGGTCAACCCAGATGGCGGCGACTACCTCCTGGGCGAGCCAAGGAGCAGGGATGAGGCTCCCGTCGAGAACGCTGTGATCGCCGAGGGAACATTCGCTCCCGAGGACACCGTCCCACCGGATGCGATCGAGGGATGGCGCATACTCAGCCAACGCGAAGTGTTCTCGCTGTCCACGCGGCTCGACTTCGCGTCGCTCGTGATCGACATACCGCAGGGCGAGGTCGTCATCCTCGGCTTGTCGCAGGGGCGCGTGGTGGTTGCGAGCCAGCGCTACGTCTACAACGAGGCACAGGACGTCCTCGTCGACACGGTGTTCGAACGAACCTGCCCCCCAGGCAATGATATCCAGACAAAGGGCAACTTCACATGCGATGACGGAGAGGTCCTGATCCCGGGCTGGGTCACATTCATCGGCGGCGAGAACTACGAAACAGTGTTCACGAACAAGCAGGTCAGGGAACCGTTCGCCCGCGTGTTCGTCTGGAACTTCGTGTTCGCGACCCTCAGCGTGGCTCTGACATTTGCGTTGGGATTGTTCCTGGCGTTGACGCTGCACCACCGCCGGATGAAGGGGGTCCGGTTCTATCGCTCGGTGTTCATCATCCCGTATGCAATTCCTGCCTTCCTCTCGATCCTCGTGTGGCGAGGGCTGTTCAACGCCAATTTCGGAACCGTGAATGCGCTCCTGGATCCGATCTACGATCTGCTCGGCGTCGACCCTATCGGCTGGATCACTGACCCAACGTGGGCCAAGGTCACGGTTCTGTTCGTGAACCTGTGGCTCGGCTTCCCCTACATGTTCCTGCTCTGCACGGGAGCGCTCCAGGCCATTCCGGACGAACTGCTCGAGGCGGCCAGCACCGACGGCGCAACCGGACGACGGGCCTTCTGGAAGATCACCTTCCCGCTCCTGATGGTTGCCCTTGCACCGCTCCTCATTGGATCCTTTGCCTTCAACTTCAACAACTTCAACCTGATCTTCCTGCTCACCAACGGCGGGCCCCCCGTTGCTGGCGCTGCGGTTCCGGTCGGCCACACGGACATCCTGATCTCGTTCACGTTCAAAATCGCCTCGAGTGCAGGACGGGGAAACAACTTCGGGCTCGCCTCGGGCTTCACGATGATCATCTTCTTCCTCCTGCTGATGATCTCTGCCTTCAGCTTCCGGTTCACCAAACGTCTGGAGGACATCTATGGCAGCCTCTAGGGACGACCACACAGAGACAGGCGCAGAGCGCAACCTTGAGGAGAAGCTCTCCGTCGAGGCCCGCACCGGCGGCCAACGAGGCGTGCCGTGGATCGCCGCGAGAATGCGACCTCGGAAGACACCGAAGCCGATCTATACGAAGATGTCGTTCAGCCGTTGGGTGCGAACGCTTGGATGGCGACATCTTGTCGCGATCCTCGCTGTTCTGTTCTCCCTCTACCCTGTGATGTACATCATCTCGACCTCGATATCGGGCAGCAACAACCTTTCCAATGCCACGTTCCTGCCAACGACTTTCGATACGGCCAACTACGAGGAGCTGTTCTCCAACCCGCCGTTGACGCCGTTCATGACGTGGCTCCGAAACTCGTGGTTGGTGTCGCTGACGGCATCTGCCTTCACCGTGGCCCTGGCAGCAATGGCAGCGTTTGCATTCTCCAGGTTCCGGTTCAAGGGACGGCGCGTCGGACTCCTCACCCTGCTCCTCGTCCAGATCTTCCCGCAGTTCCTGGCCTTCGTGGCCATCCTGCTGATCATGATCGAGATCGGCGACGTCTTCCCAACCATTGGACTCAACACCCTGCTTGGCCTGATATTGGTCTACCTCGGCGGTGCGATTGGTTTCAACACGTTCCTGATCAAGGGCTTCATGGACTCGATTCCGTCATCGCTCGATGAGTCTGCACGGGTCGACGGCGCCAGCCATGGCCTCATATTCTGGAAGATCATCCTTCCCTTGGCGCGCCCGATCCTCGCTGTCATCTTCATCATCAGCTTCATCAACCTCTTCGCCGAGTTCCTTCTGGCCAGGACGCTGCTGACGTCGACGGACAACTTCACGTACGCGGTTGGTCTCCAGCTGTTCTTGAACGCCGACTTTGCCCAACGATGGGGCCTGCTCTCTGCAGCCGCCGTCATCGGCGCAGCGCCTATCGTCATCACGTTCCTGATCGCCCAACGCGCAATCATCTCCGGCCTCACCGGCGGGGCCGTCAAGGGCTGACCGCTCTCCCATTCGATCGGACAGGGCAGGATCGGTGACGTAGACTGGCGTCATGAGGACGAGGCTCCTCGCTGTGGTGGCATCAGGGCTATTGCTGCTCGCCGGGTGCTCTTCGGGGACGGACGACACGACGGCTTCCACTCCCGCCTCGGCAACAACCACGGTGACGCCA
>Ga0265306_10001109_pt1 | contig 13156 bp, 8 predicted proteins | sample Helome_3_FD_192493 | JGI IMG/M metagenome (GOLD analysis project Ga0265306, IMG submission 192493) | Marine sediment microbial communities from subtidal zone of North Sea - Hel_20160420 (Illumina Assembly) | ecosystem: Environmental > Aquatic > Marine > Subtidal zone > Sediment ...
AGAGTTGTGGCGCGGCGCCGAGTACGTGCGAATCAAGCGACATTCTGCGGAGCAGGAACGCTCCATGTTCGACGTCGATTCATACTCGTTTGCAGGACCAATTGTGTACAACGGCGAGAAGTCAGAAAAGCTCTCGCACGGGGACCTGATCGACGACGGCAAGCATGAGTTCTATTCACAACAGGGCTGGTTCGGATCCATTCAGCACCACTTCCTGAGTGCGGTCGTGCCGACGCCTGGCAAAGAATATCGTTTCGACGTCGGCCTAAGAGGTGACGTTGCCACCAGCAGCGCAATTGGCAGGAACGCGGAAGCCGTAGCACCGGGCTCAAGCAAGGTGTTCGAGACAATGCTGTTCGTTGGGCCGAAGCTGCAGGCACAGCTCGAGGATATCGACAAGAGCCTGAAGCTGACCGTGGACTACGGTTGGCTGACGATCATCTCGCAGCCGCTTTTCTGGTTGCTCAGCAAGGTGTTTGCGTTTGTCGGTAACTGGGGTGTGTCGATTATCGTCGTGACTCTCCTCATCAAGCTGGCCTTCTACAAACTGACCGAATCGAGCGGTCGCTCAATGGCGAAGATGCGCAACCTGCAGCCCCGCATGAAGGCCCTGCAGGACCGCTATAAAGACGATCGTCAGGCATTAAGCCAGGCCATGATGGATCTCTATAAACGGGAGAAAGTGAATCCGGCCGCCGGCTGCCTGCCGATCCTGATTCAGATGCCGTTTTTCCTGGCGTTCTACTGGGTACTGCTGGAGAGCGTCGAAATGCGCCAGGCACCGTTCGCGCTATGGATTACCGATCTTTCCACCCGCGATCCGTACTTTATTCTGCCGCTCATCATGGGCGCTGCCATGTTCATGCAGCAAAAGCTCAACCCGGCTCCGGCCGACCCGGTCCAGGCCAAGGTGATGCAGATCATGCCGATCATGTTTACGGCATTCTTCGCGTTCTTTCCGTCGGGCCTCGTGCTCTACTGGGTGACCAACACGCTGCTATCGATCGCGCAACAGTGGAAGATCAACAAGGTCGTTGAGGCCGAAGCCAAGGTGGCCAAAGGCGGCAAGAAAAAACAGAAAGACGCAGAGTAGGGGTGCCGAGGCGTAAGGAGCAACGAACATTGAAGCCTCACGCGGTGTACGCGTATGGCGTAGTCTCATCGAGCACGCTATACAGCATCCGAGACACTTTTCCGTCGCCCGAAGGTTACGCAGAAATTGACGACGTTCGGCACATGACCGGTGGGGAGGCCGCGAATTCTTCTATCGTCCTCTCTCGCCTGGGAGTACAGGTAAGGCTGGACGGGAATTGGCTTGGTGCCGACGAGAATGGCAAACGCACCAGGGCCCTGCTGTCAGACTATCAGATTGATACGTCGCGGTTGTCCCTGAGGCAGGGATACAGGAGTGTGCAGGAGGTCGTTTTCGCCGCGCCAGGCACCCGAACGATTTTCGGTACCTATGGTCGTCTATTGGAAGAGGCCAGTTGGAACACGCCGCAGGAAATCGACATTACCCAGGCAAAGGTTGTCTGCCTCGACCCGTTCTTTGCGCGCCCCGCATCTCGTGTAGCGGAAACAGCCTTCAATTCCGATGTTCCCGTCGTAACAGTCGACTGCAAGTATGACGATCCGCTACTCAAGTACACAGCGGCTGTAGTGATCGCAGAATCGTATATCAGAGAAAACTATCCAGATGCCGATCCCAAGGAACTATTCAGAAATTACCAGGCCGCAACTCACGGCCTGACTATATTTACGTTCGGCGATGCACCGATCTGGTACGCGAGGCCGGACGAGACCGCCAGGTATGCCCAGCCTTACTCAATAGATCCTGCTGATACAACCGGCGGCGGCGACTCGTTCCGAGCCGGAATTGTCTACGGTTTTATCAACGCGTGGAATGACGACAAGATGATCAAATTCGCAGCAGCAGTCGCGGCGATCAATTGCACCAGATTTCCCGGCGTATTGAAATCGCCGACCTATGAAGAGGTTTCTGCCTTCATGAGTGCGGCGAGAAGAAGTGACCCACCCGGCCCAACCAACTCGCTCTCGCAGTAAAGATCATTTGGGCAATGCCCGCTTCTGGCAGCCGTTAGTGGACCTTCATAACAGCGGTTCTAACGAGAGTTTAACGACCGCTTTCGGGAAAAGCAGACGCTTGAACCCTGAACGGTACAGTCACCGCCTGCATCGCCGGCCCTGTGTCACTACACTTGGCCAAGCTTCGATCGCACTTTGATTTCGCCGTGCAACGTACGGTGCACGGGGCAGCGATCGGCGATTTCCAGCATCCGGTTTCGCACCTCGTCGGTGAGATCTCCTTCGAGCGAAATCGTGCGGCGGAACTCATCGATCTTACCGCTGCCGCTTTCGCAATCTTCGCAATCCTCGGCGTGAATTTTGTCGTGTTCGACACGCACCGTTGCGGATTCGAGATTCAGCCCCTTGTGGTTCGCATACATCCTGAGCGTCATCGAGGTGCAGGTTGCCAACGCGGCTGACAACAGGTCATAGGGGGTCGGGCCGAGGTCGGTACCGCCGACTGAGCGCGGCTCGTCCGCGATGATGTCGTGTCGGCCGAGGCGCACCTCGGTACGAAAACCCCCGAGCTTCGTTCTGGCAACGATTTCGCGATCGGCGGCCTCTAATGCGTCCGATCGTTCCTGGTCGGGCAAATAACGGGATGCCCACGACGCAAGCACCTGGCCCGCATACCGCGAGTCGGCCTCCCGGCTCAACAGGTGGTCGGCATTGTCGAGGCTTACGAAGCTTTTCGGGTGTTTCGCGGCCATGAATAGCGCCGAAGCATTTTCGATTTCGACGATCGTATCGAGCGGTGCATGCATGATCAGCAGGGCTTTGCGCAAAATGCCGATCGACGCGTTCAGATCCTGTTTGCCGAGATCGTCCAGGAACTGCTGCTTCATCAGGAACGGCCGGCCACCGAGGTCGACGGTTGCTTCCCCGCGTTCGCGCAGGGCGTCCTCGGAGCCGGCAAACATCCTCGCCACGTGCGCCGGCTCGGACGGCGAACCGATCGTCGCGACAGCGACCGCCGACGGAACTTCTGTGGCGGCCTGCAACACGGCCGTGCCGCCGAGCGAGTGACCGACCAGTATCGCCGGCGCTTCGTGCGCCTGATCGAGAAAGCGGGCGGCCGCAAGAAGATCCTCGACGTTGGATGAAAAATTGGTGTCCGCAAACTCTCCCTCGCTCTGGCCGAGGCCGGTGAAGTCGAAACGCAGCACCGCAATTCCAGCGTCGTTCAATGCGCGTGCGATGTTGCTCGCTGCCTTCAGGTTCTTTGAGCATGTGAAACAGTGTGCAAACAGCGCATAGGCAACGGGTGTATCGGCGGGCACGTCAAGAACGCCGGACAAGGTTTGCCCGGCGGTATTTTCGAAAGTAACTTTCTGGTTCGGCATAACGAGGCTACCTGTGCTTTCATTGCGACATGACGTTGGATAGAGACACGATTGTCGCTTCGGCATCGCCACCTGGAACCGGTGGCATCGGAATCGTCAGGATCTCCGGCGACCAGACAGAGCGCATTGCGAGAAGCGTCCTCGGCAGTCTACCGGAACCCCGGACGGCAACATATCGATTGTTCTCCGACGCTCGCGGGCAGAAAATTGACGCGGGCATTGCGTTGTATTTTCCGGCACCGGCGTCATTCACGGGCGAATCGGTTCTTGAATTACAAGGGCACGGTGGCCCGGTTGTCATTTCACTGTTGGTCGATGCGGTGATTGCGCTGGGTGCCCGGCAGGCGACGCCGGGCGAGTTTTCGATGCGTGCGTTCCTCAACGGCAAGCTTGACCTTGTGCAGGCAGAGGCGATAGCGGACCTGGTTAACAGCGGCACGGCGCAGGCCGCGCGCGCCGCCTTGCGCTCTTTGTCCGGCGCGTTCTCGATAGCCGTTGACCGCCTGGCGGAGCAACTGATACGGCTGAGGATGTACGTCGAGGCGGCCATTGACTTTCCGGAAGAAGAAATCGACTTCCTGTCGGACGACAAATTATTGTCGCGGTTGGATGAGTGTGCGGCGACATTCGACGCACTCTTGAGCGACGTCCGCCAGGGTCGCGTACTGCGCGATGGTTACCAGGTCGTTATCGTCGGCAAACCCAATGCGGGCAAATCCAGCCTGTTGAACCTGCTCAGCGGGCAGGAGGCGGCGATTGTCACGGAAATCGCCGGCACAACGCGTGACATCCTGCGCGAGCAGATCGATGTCGACGGCCTTGCCGTCGAACTGGTCGATACCGCCGGCTTGCGGGACGACCCGGACCGCGTCGAAGAAGAAGGCATTCGGAGGGCGCGCAAGGCGGTCGACAATGCCGATGCCGTTCTCTGGATCCAGGACGCATCGGATCCCGATCGCGGAGCGATCGAAGAGGAATTACCCGACGATATCCCGGTCACCATTGTTCGCAATAAGATCGACCTGACGAACGAGCCTGCCGGCACTGTCGACGGCGGCACCATCAACCTGTCGGCGAAAACCGGCGCGGGTATCGAGGCGTTGCGAGAAACCATCGGGATGTTAGCAGGCTACGAGAACCAGGGGGAGGGCGCCTTCACCGCGCGCCGCCGCCACCTGGATGCGTTGCTCCGGGCAGAGAGGCACTTCGTCGCCGGGCGGAAGGCCCTTGAAGAGGCGCGGGCCGGTGAACTTCTGGCAGAGGAGTTGCGCTTGAGCCAGCACGCCCTGGGCGAAATAACGGGTGCCGTCTCCAGCGACGACCTGCTTGGCCGGATCTTCTCGGAGTTTTGTATCGGCAAATAAGGCTTGTCGTCGCTACGGTCGGAACCGCGTTGCGTCGATCGACATCTCGGTGACCAGCCCATATCGGCCGACGGCCTCGCGAATCTTCGACGCGTCGCCGATCAGCACGAGCGTAAGATCGTCCGCCGAGGGATACACCTCTTCGATAGCTACCTCGATAGATTCACTGCTCGCCGCGGCCAGCGCAGCCCCGTATTCGTTGATGTAAGCGACGTTGAGTCCGAATCGTTCGAGCATCAGGAATTGACCTGCCAGCTGGGTGGCCGTTTCCAGGCGTGGCGGAAACTGGCCCATGATGTAGTTGCGCGCAGACGCGAGCATTTCATCGTTGAGGCCGGACCTGTGAAGATCGCGCAAAACGTCGATGGCCATGTCGATGGCGTCCGTCGTCGTCTCGGTCTGGGTGTAAGAGCTGATGACGACGGGACCTGGTTTCGATGGCCGCCGCAACAGGGAGCTGGCGCCGTAGGTAAGGCCGGCGTTGACGCGCAATTCCGTGTTCAGCATCGAGGTGAACCGACCGCCAAACACGGTGTTCGCCAGGTTGAGATCGGCTCGCCTGGGATAGTCGATTGCCACTCCAATGTTACCCAGCCAGAAATAGGTTTGTGTTGCGCCCGGCGCATCGACCAGGAGCACCCTGCGACCGCTGATTCTTGGTGCGGCGGATAGCACCGGTAGCGGCTCTGCGGCCGGGCGCCACTCGCCAAAAGCGCTGGTCAGCCGCGCTTTCATGGCGGGAAGGTTAAAGTCACCCACAACGGCGATAATCAGCCGGTCGCCGCCGACAAATTCCTCGTAATAGCGAAGCAGGTCTTCATGCGCGACCTCCTGAAGCGACGCTTCGCTGCCGCCAACAGGGTTGCCGTAGGGGTGCGGACCAAACAGGAACCCATTGCCATAGGCCGGCAGCAGGTCGCCCGGGCTCGAACCTTTCGTCGCCCTGATCAGGTTGATCGAGCGATCGCGGAGCTTCTCGAGCTCATCGGCGTCGAGCGTGGGTCGCTGCAGCACATCGGCAACGAGCTCGATCATCAGCTCCGCGTCGCGGGCCATGAAGTCGGCCGAGATACTGAGGCCTTCGAGCCCCGCGGTCACGGAAAGCTCTCCACCGACGGCCGCAACGGCCTCGGCGAACGTCGCCGCGTCGCGCTCGCCGGCGCCGTGTTTCATGACGTCCGCCAGCAAGCCGGACAACCCGTTGAGGCCGTCGGGGTCGGTGATGGCGCCGCCGCGAACGAATGCCGCCAGGCCGATCAGCGGGACATCGTGCTTTTCGCTGAGCAACAGTACCGTGCCGTTTTCGAGTTCCACGCGCTCGTGCTGAGGCAACGACACGTCGTCGGCGAAGCCAAGGGTGGCAAGCAACGCCAACAATGGCGTAAAAAACACGGCGCGACAGGCGATCATTGAGGCACCCCTGCCGCACCGTCGGGCGCGCGCAGCACGCCGACGGTCATGTTGTTCTCTCGAAAGACCCGCGCCGCGATGTTCTGGACCTGCTCGGCCGTGATCGAGTTGACTTCCTCGGGCACCGAAAACAGGTTTTCAAAGCTCCCTGTAAAGACTTCGAAATGGCCGAGCGCAGACGCCTTACCGTCGATGGTCGCAAGACCGCGCCAAAAATCGGCCAGCACAATGTTGCGGGCCTTTCTGAGTTCTGCCTCGGTAATGCCTTCGTCAGCCACACGCGCAAGCTCTTCCCGCACGCGGGTCTCGACGACATCGATATCGGCGCCGGGCGGCAGCGTCAGGTAGAGATAAACGAGGCCCGGATCGAAGCCCTCCATCTGCATTCCGCCGACCGACAGGGCGAGCTGTTCTTCCTCAACCAGTAGCCGGTGCAGACGGGACGAGCTGCCGTCCGTCAGGATGTTGAGCAACAGTTGCATGTGCTGTGTTTCCGGGTCGGCAGCACGGCCCGCGTGGAACGTCATGTGCAACAGCGGCGCTTGCGCATCCGTTTCAATGAGGAGCCGGCGCTCACCCAACTGCGGGGGTTCCACAGTGCGGACCGGTGGCGGCGGTGGCTGCGCAGGAATCGGCGCTAGATAGGTCTCCGCCAGCACGAAAATCTCCTCGGGCGACACGGAACCGGTAAAAACCATCGTGAGGTTGTTCGGTGCGTAGTAGGTCTTGAAATAGGATTCGAGGTCGTCCTGCGTCCAGTTTTCGATGTCCGACGGCCAACCGATTATGGGGAACTGATAGGGGTGCGCAACATAGGCCGTGGCCAGCACCTGTTCGTACAGCCGACCGAAATTTTCGTTGTCGACGTATCGGCTGCGCTCGTTGGAAATCACGCCGCGCTCGCTCTCAATCGCGTCGGCGTCGAAGGCAAGGTTCTGCAGGCGGTCCGCTTCGAGCTGGAAAATCGTCCTGAGGGCACTGCGCGGAAACCAGTTCTTGTAAACCGTGAGATCGTTCGACGTGGACGCATTGTTGGCGCCTCCGGCCGCCTCCATGACACGGTCAAATTCGCCGGGCTCGAGCTGGGATGTTCCATTAAACATCATGTGTTCGAAAAAATGAGACAGCCCCGTGATCCCGGGGTATTCATTGCGCGCGCCGGCGCGAACGAAGTTGTACATCACGACGTTGGGTATATCGTGATCAGGCCAGACAACGACCCGGAGCCCGTTTGCCATGGAGTACGATGTGATCTCCTTGGGCACACCCACCGCTTCGGACGAGTCGTAAACAGGCCTTAACGGGATCTCTTCGACCGGCTCCGGGCGTACCAACTCAAACTCCGGAAGCAATCGCTCGCCAAGCAGCGCGGCGAGGCCGAGAACGCCGAGCACGGCGACGGCGGCATTCAGCTTTTGACCGGTCTTGTAGACGATGGACTGTGTCTGATCGACATCAACGCCCTTCTTTAGCCCTTGCGGCGTGATTTCGTAGACCCAGGCGAAGATAAGGGCGACGGGAAAGCCGATCACGAGCAGTAACAGCACAAACTGGCTGGTCCATGCCGGCATCACGAAACCGGAGATCGCGCGGTTGACGATCCCCAATATGAGCAGGCTGGCGAATGCGTAAAGCAGCGCGACCTTTAAAACGTTGCGTCGCCGGAGTTCGGAAAACAGAGACATAGTAATTATTGTAATCCCCGGGGCCCCCATGGTGGAGGAACGGCGGGGATTGTCAACCGAGCAGGCCCTCCCGACGGTAGAGTCGGGCGCAAATCCAGGCGAGCAACGCGCCAAAAATGAGCGTGCTTACGAAGGAAATGAGGACATGCAGGTTATTGACGGGCTCGTTTTTGACCATATCGACAAGCAGCAGATGCTGGCTGAGGCTGGGCACAAACATGAACTCCGTTTTCGGCCGTAGCGTCAACAGGCTGACGATGAGAATCGGCATGGTGGGCGCAATCAGCACCACACTCAGCCAGGTTTGTGCCTCGCGGTAGCTCTTCGTGAATGACGCAACCAGTGTCATCAAGGCCGCGCCCAACAGGATAAAGGGCAGGAATAGAAAGAGGGCGGTGACCAGAACGTCGGGCCCGAAGTTCGGTGTCATGCCAAGTTGCTCGAGCGGCATGAACTTCAGCGCAACGTGAAAGGACAGCAGGCTCAATGTTAAGGACAGGGCCATGAACACGCAGGTCGCGCCGATCTTGCCGAGAATGAGCTGTTCGCGCGTAACCGGCAAGCACAACAATGGCTCGAGCGAACCGCGCTCACGCTCGCCGGCCGTGGCGTCGATGGCGAGATACATGCCGCCCATCAGCGTGGCGAAGATAAAGAAATAGCTCATCATGCCCAGCAACATGGCCGATCGCCCGCTCGGCGTCGACACATCGATCTCGTCGATATTCAGCGGTCGCAGCAGCATCGGGTTAACGCCTCGCGCCGACAGCCGAATGGCGGCAAGCTCGCTGTTGTAGGCGGCCAGTGCGCGGCGCACGCGGCGAGCCTCGCGATCGGCATCGGTGTTCGCCTGGTCCGATACGAGCTTGACCCTGGCCGGCACGGTGTCCGCCAGCTGTTCACCGAACGCTTCCGGAATAAGCAACACGATGTCATGTTTGCCAGTCTTTACGGCGGCTATCGCGGCAGCGTCATCGGCGGGGCCGTCGACAACCGCGATGTTGCGGCTCTCGAGATAACGCACGAGGTTCGGTGCACGCTGTTGGCCGATGACCGGCAGTTCCAGGGCGGTCTCTATGTTTTCGAACGAGCGCTCAATCGAAAGATTGATGACAAAGGCAAACAGGATCGGACCAAAAATTGGTCCCATAATCAGCGCGGAGGCGAGCGTACGGCGGTCCCGCAGGTTTTCGAACACCTCTTTCGCAAAGACAATCAGGGCTGTTCGCATTACCCGGCCCCCACCGATTGAACGGCATGCATAAAGGCGTCTTCCAGGTCGTCACAGCCGGTGCGCGCCCGAATGCCCTCGATAGAGTCATCGATGGCAACCTGGCCGTTGGCTATGATGCAGATGTCATCACACAGCGCTGCGACCTCCTGCATGATATGGCTCGAGAACAACACGCAACGCCCCAGGTCTTTTAACTTCAAAATCAGGTGTCTCAATGATCGCGTTGCCATGACGTCCAGGCCGTTGGTGGGCTCGTCGAGCAATACGTTCTGGGGGTCGTGTACCAGCGCACGGGCGAGCGAAACCTTGGTGCGTTGTCCTTGCGAGAATCCCTTGGTACGGCGCTCCGCGAAATCTTCGATTTCCAGCAGGCGAATTATTTCATCGACGCGGTCATCGATCTCCGACTTTTCAAGCCCGCAAAGTCGCGCAAAGTACGCGACGTTTTCCCGGGCGGTCAGGTGTGGATACAGGCCGGAGCCATGTGGCAACGCGCCGATCCGTTGCCGGGCGCGCAGGCTGTCAGTCACGACATCGACGCCGTCTATGGAGGCAGAGCCCGCGTCGGGCTTCAAGACTGTGTACAAGACCCTGAGCGTCGTGGACTTGCCAGCGCCATTTGGCCCGAGCAGCCCCGTGATCTTGCCGTCCGCAGCAGCCAAACTGACGCCACGCACGGCATGCACGATGCCAAAAGACTTGTGGATACCCTCGACCTCGATCACGGGCCTGGTCCGGAGAAGTCGAGGAAGAAGGGCATCACGAAGCTGCGCTCGAGGCAATCGGCGTCTACGGCATCGGGGTCCGCCGCATCAATGAAGTCAGCGACGATGCGCGAGGTGCAACCGACACTGATCTGGCCGTGACCCTGGTCTTTGCCAACCAGGTGCAGGCCGTTGCTCAAGTCGACGGCCGCCAGTTCCGCGTACCGGGGTGGTGTAATCGGGTCAGCCTCACCGGACAACAACAGCACGGGGCTATTCGTCGAGAGCGGCTCCCTGAACCCGGTATCGATTGGCCCCGCCGGCCAAACCGAACAGATGGCCTCCAGCGCCTCCAGCTGCACGGCGCCCATGTAACTGGCCGAGATACCGCCATAGTCAATCCGCTCTTTATCCAGAAACGGCATGTCCTCGGTACACATCACGGCGTTGTGCATCCCCAGCGACAAAAGGTCGGTCATGGTAATCATCGTCATTTTGTATTGTGAGGCGAGCGGCACGAAGTTTCCGCGGCCCGCTTCACTCATCAGCAACGGAAGCAACGCCAAGGTTTTCGGATGATAGGCCAGCAGGCGAATGGCAACGGCGAATTCATTGCGACCGAACAGCAGGTCTTCAGGCCGGCCGCTATTCGGATCTGGAACCGTGACGGCAACGGGCGCCGCTGTCAGTTCGGAGAGCACTCGGCTGAAGACGTCCCTTATGCCCGGGAAGCGTTCGCTACATGACGCATCGCGCGCACAACGAGCGAGGCCATTGTCGATAGCCCGTTGACTTTCCGTAGCGATCTCGGGGCCCAGCGGTAGCTGTGGTGGCACGACACCGTCGAGAACAAGCGTGCGGGTCGATTCGGGATAACGGCGCGCGAAATGCTGCGCCACGCGCGTGCCGTAGGAAACGCCATAGAGATTGAGCGATGGAAAACCGAGCGCCTTGCGGACGGCCTCGAGGTCGGCAACGGCGATGCTCGTTGTGAAGAAACGAGGATCGTGTGGAAGTTGTTCGAGACAGGCATTGGTGTACTCGATCGTTAGTTCGGCCGAGTACTGGCCCTCGACGAGATTGTCGTCGACCGGACAGTCCATGCGGGAGGATTCGCCGGTACCGCGCTGGTCCACTAGCAGGATGTTGCGTTTTCTCCGGACCTCCTCAAATGCCTTCGAGTAGGCGGTATAGAACTGCACCGTGCCCTGGCCGGGACCGCCGGCAATGGGTACCAACGGATCCGGTTCCGGGGTCAGGCTGAGGGCAGGCACGACGGCAACACGGAGCTCGATGTCGCCAGCCCCTGTGTCGTCGGGGTCGAGTGGACGCAACAGCCTGCCGCAGCGCGCTTTCAGACTTGGCGCGCCGGGGCCGGCCGTAATGCGGCAATCGTCCAGCTTGATGGTCGGGGCAAGCGCCTGGGCATGGGTTGCGCCGGCGCACAAGATGCCTGCCAGCGTGAAAACGAAAAGTCGAAGCATGGGTTGACTTGAGCGCAAGATAGCGCGCTATCTTGGACAACGGCCTGTAAATAGTAAAGTTTTTGTGGCTTCGTCGCCGACCACACCTTAGAATGCGCAGCCCCGAATGGACACTTTTTAACCACTGGCGAATGGCGATGTCCCGACAGTATGACGTAATCGTGATTGGCGGCGGACACGCCGGCACGGAAGCCTCTCTGGCTGCCGCGCGCGCCGGTGCCCGCACGTTGCTGATTACCCAGAACATTGCGACGCTGGGACAGATGAGCTGCAACCCGGCGATTGGCGGCATTGGCAAAGGGCACCTGACCAGGGAGATCGACGCAATGGGCGGCGCGATGGCCTCGGCAATCGACCGGGCCGGCATCCAGTTCCGTACGCTCAACGCCAGTAAGGGCCCGGCCGTGCGGGCGACGCGCGCCCAGGCCGATCGCGAGCTGTATCGGCGTGCGATCCGCGGCATCATCGAAAACCAGCCGGGGTTGCGGGTTTTTCAACAATCGGTGGACGACCTGGTCCTCGAGGGTGATCGGGTAACGGGTGTCGTGACCGGGCAGGATCTCAGGTTTTTTGCCAGGACGGTGGTGCTCACCGTTGGTACGTTTCTCGGCGGTCGAATCCTCGTCGGGCGCACCGAAAAAGCCGGCGGGCGCGCCGGCGATGCGCCGTCAAACAGGCTCGCCGCGCGCCTGCGCGAGATGCCATTCAACGTGGCGCGCCTGAAGACGGGCACGCCGCCGCGACTGGACGGCAGCACGCTCAATTATGAAGCGATGCTCGAACAACCCGGTGACGAACCGGTGCCGGTATTTTCGTTCCTGGGCCGGCGCCAGGATCATCCGCGGCAAGTTTCCTGCCACATCACGAACACGACCGAAGAAACGCACGACATCATTCGTGGCTCGCTGGATGAGTCGCCGATGTACTCAGGTCTCATCGAGGGTGTCGGACCACGCTATTGCCCGTCGATTGAAGACAAAATCGTACGATTTGCGGACAAGCTCTCGCACCAGATTTTTGTCGAGCCCGAAGGCCTGACGACGAATGAGGTGTACCCGAACGGCATCTCCACCAGCCTGCCTTATGAAACGCAGGAACGTTTCGTTCGCTCGATCACGGGATTCGAAAAAGCACACATCACGCAACCCGGCTATGCGATTGAGTACGACTACTTTGATCCGCGCGACCTGAAGCCGACCCTGGAAACGAAACACATCGGCGGCCTGTTTTTTGCAGGACAGATTAACGGGACGACCGGCTATGAAGAAGCCGGCGCGCAAGGCTTGCTCGCCGGGCTCAATGCGGCACGCAACGCTCGCGACAAGGAAGCGTGGTATCCGCAACGGCATGAAGCCTACCTCGGCGTGTTAGTCGATGACCTGATTACGCGTGGAGTGAGCGAGCCCTACCGAATGTTCACGAGCCGCGCGGAATATCGGCTCACACTGCGCGAAGATAATGCCGACCAGCGCTTGACGCCCACGGCCCGCAAGCTCGGCCTGGTTGATGATGCGCGTTGGTCGATATTCAATGCGAAACGGGAGGCCGTCGCGAGCGAACAGCAGCGCCTGGATCGCATCGTGCTGCGCCCGACGATGCTCTCGGAAAACGACGAGCTGCTTATCGGCAAGGCTTTGCCGCGCGAGTGCACCGCCGGCGAACTGCTGCGCCGACCGGAGCTCGACTACACGGCCGTGTCCGGCCTGACCGGCGTTGGCGCGTTTGATGCGTCCGGACTTGTCAGCGACGAGCAACGCGAACAGGTTGAGTTGCGGCTCGAGGTGCAGGCCAAATACGCCGGATACATCGAACGGCAGGAACGTGAAATCGCGAAACACGCCAAA
>Ga0265306_10001110_pt1 | contig 13145 bp, 19 predicted proteins | sample Helome_3_FD_192493 | JGI IMG/M metagenome (GOLD analysis project Ga0265306, IMG submission 192493) | Marine sediment microbial communities from subtidal zone of North Sea - Hel_20160420 (Illumina Assembly) | ecosystem: Environmental > Aquatic > Marine > Subtidal zone > Sediment ...
CGACTTTGACTGCGGCGGATTCCGTATTCCCGCCGGCTGGCTGCTGCGGATCTGCGTATGGGAAAGCCACCGCGACCCCAGGGTATTCTCTGAACCCGACCGCTTCAACCCGGATCGTTTCCTGGGCCGGAGTTATTCACGCAGCGAATACTCTCCCCTCGGCGCTTCCAGCCACGCCTGCCTGGCCTCTTACCTGGTCACGCTGCTCGCGCGTTCGTTCGTCAGCGAGCTCGCCAGCCAATTCAGACTCAGAGAGTCGGGCGAGAGTTCGATCGAGCTGGCCAGCAGCCGCCACTGGGCACCGGGTCCTGCATTTCGGGTTGAGCTTCAACCGCGATGAAGACCCATCTGCATGAAAAGCATCATGAAAAGCTTCCTCGGATCAGCGTGATCACGGCCGTGTACAACGCAGAGGCTTTCCTGGAGCCAACCTTGCGGTCCTTGCTGGCCCAGACACACCGGGACTTCGAGGCCGTCATTGTGGACGATGGCTCAGCGGATAATTCCAACGAAATCGTCGAGCGCCTGGCGGCAGGCGACTCGAGAATCCGTATAGTCAGACAAGCAAACACGGGTATTGCCGGCGCCCTGAATCGCGGAATTCACGAATCCCGCGGCGAATTCATCGCCTTTCTCGACCACGATGACCTGTGGAAACCCGACAAGCTGGCGCGCCAACTGGCATGCATCGAGCAGGACGACAGTGTCGGGTTCGTGGGCTGCTATTCCGCGCTGATCAAACCTGATGGCAGTAGTCTGGGCTGGCGTTTCGGCACAGCGGCGGCGGGCAACGTCTACCGTGACATGCTGTTTTGTGATCTCGTTGCCGGCGGCAGTGTGGCACTGGTGCGCCGGGCCGCATTCGACCAGGCAGGACTGTTCGACCCGGCCCCCGAAATTCAGGGGCGATCGGACTGGGAGCAGTGGATCCGTATTTCGCGCCTGTGGAAGTATGCGATGGTGGAGGACATCCTGGTGGGTTACACCCGCAGCCCGACCAACTATTCCCGAGACTATGATCACATGGCGAACGCGGGCAAGGCCGTGCTGGACAAGGCCGCTGCCGACGACCCGGATTTCGATGCGCGAACACGCGTTAGGGCGCAGGCTCGGGACACCTTCGGTGTATTCTGCATTGGCTTCGCGGACGGTGAATTGGAATCGATCGGCCCTATGCTGCGCCGGTCGCTTTCGCAATCGTGGCGCCCGGTGATGCTCTCACCAAAGCGCTTGCTGGTGGTAGCGTTGTTCTTGTTGGCCAGAATCGCACCCCGACCGCTGTTCAACAGGATCTGGGGCATCGTGGCCCGCCTGGTCTTCCAGCTGAAGCCGGGAGTAAGCTTCCTGCAGACTCGGGGGCCGAAACCCGGGGCTTGACCGAGTTTTGTTCCCTTGCGTTCACCGGTGTTTTCTATGGCTGTATTTCGACTTTAATTTCGTCCGTCATAGAATGAAAAGCGGAAAGGGATGCAATGGCGGCAGCTTTCCCGTCCGCCAGGGAAACCAGCGGCGCCTCACCACCCTTGCAGGCCGAAACGAATGCTTCGAGTTGCTGCCTGAAAGTGATTGCATATTCTCCGCCCTGCACCAGGTTGCTAATTCCCTGGGGCAATGATCGGATGCCCTCCCGCAGCGATCGCAGACGCTGCCCGCCAGAGCCCTGGGCTTCCATGGCAGGGCAAAAGTTGAAGCCGTTATAGCGGTAGAGAGACAGGGCAATTGTGCCGTCACGTCCAAGCAGACGAATCTCGCTGTTATCCCCCGAGTACTCAGAAAAGACAGCGCCCACGACAACCGGCGAGTCGTTGCCGGAACCCCCGCCCATCATTTTTGCCGCAATGGACACGGGGCCGCCGACCGTGGCGCGCTGAACGGTAATCTCAGTGAATTCTGCCCCCGTCAGCGTCCTCCAGCAGTCGAAGTGCTGCAAGGCACTCTCCCCAAACACGCTGCCATCAATTGTCTGCGGGTCACGCCAGGCAGGAAATACGTCTCCGCGATTGCCCCGGGAGGGTGTTGAAAATGTTGAAGTGATGGCATGCACCGGTCCCAGCAGGCCATCCTGAATGCAGGTCCTGGCGCGTTGTATCAGCGAGTGATAGCGCAGGTTCATCCCGACCGTGGCAACTTTTCCGGAACGCTTTCCTAATTCGGTCAGGCTTTCGCAATCGGCCATCGAAATGGCCAGCGGCGACTCCACATACAGGTGACGCCCGCTATCAAGCACGTTGCGGGCGTGGTCAAAATGGCTGGCTGGCGGTGTACACACCAGCACGGCATCCACGGTTTCATCGTCGAGCAACGCCCGGTGGTCGTCAAAGCAACGGGGCACATTATATTGACCGGCGACTGCTGCCAGTGTTTCTGGATTGCAGTCGGCGAGCGCCACGACCTCCACACCCTTCATTTTTTGCAGGTTAGGCAGGTGGCGCATTTGTGCAATGCGACCGCATCCAATCATCCCGAGTCGCAACCGTGCGGATTTTTCCATTATTGATCCTGAACCTGTCTTTGAATCCCGAGCTAATCCCCCGTATTGTAATTTGTATCTTCTGAACGATACGAGCATTGTTTTGCAGCCCATCACCCGAGTTCTGAAAATCGGCACCCTCGGGGCCGCCCGAATCACGCCGGCCGCCCTGGTGGAGCCCGCCCGTGAACTTCATGGCGTCGAAGTGGACGCCGTGGCTGCCCGTGACCGCGGGCGTGCACGGGCCTTTGCCAAAAAACAGGGAATCGATCGCGTGATTGGCGGCTACCAACAACTGTTGGAAGACCCCGTCATTGACGCAGTCTACATCCCCCTGCCCAACAGTTTGCATTGCGAATGGACCATCCGGGCGCTTGAGGCCGGAAAGCACGTTTTGTGTGAAAAACCCTTCAGCAGCAATGCCACTGAAGCACGCCGGATGGTGGACGCATCCAGGGGGACCGGCCTGATCCTGATGGAAGCAAATCATTACCGCCACCATCCTTTGATGGCCAGGGTGCGGGAACTGGTGCCTGCCCTGGGTCCACTACGGCGCATAGAAAGCAGAATGTGCTTTCCCCTGCTCCGCTTCAGGGATATCCGTTACGACTACTCCCTCGCGGGCGGTTCCAACATGGATCTGGGGGCCTATACCAGTGACATGCTGCGCCAGGTAGCGGCAGCAAGCGGTGATCCGGCTCTTATGTCAAGCCCCGTGGTCAGCTGGGCCAGGGCCAAACTGTTTGGGCCTGATTTGGACCGGGCCATGGAAGCGGAGTTGGGCTGGGAAAATCAGTGTAGCGGGCATATCGTCAACTCCCTGTGGTCCTGGCGAATGCCGGGGATCTCTGTGAGAGCCCTGGGTGAGCGGGGTCAGCTGAACGTCACTAATGCGGTGCTGCCGCATTACTGGCACCGCATCCACGTGAAAATCGATGGCAAAACCCGCGAGGAACGCGTGTCGGGAAAGACCACATACTATTACCAGTTGCAGGAATTTGAGCGCCGAATCCGTCAGGATACAGCTTCAGACGACCTGCATGATTCCATCGCCACAATGGAACTCATCGATGATATTTACACGGCGGCGGGATTACCGCTTCGTTAAGGTTGGGCTTCTCGGCTGCGGTGTTTATCCAACACGAATGTGCCAGTAAACTCGACTAAATGAGGTTAACGTTGGCACCAATTTGGCACAGCTAACGTCTTGGTTAACCGGCATCATCTTCGCCTTTTAGTTCTTCCTTAGCGCTTTCTATGATCTGTCGCAGTTTATCGGCCACATCTTTTGGCTGAGCACTTACTTCTGTTTCACAGAAATCCAAGATACGCTGATGTTGTACAGCGTTTGAGGTTAATGACCATTGTGCGGCACCACCAATCATCAATCGGTTGCTGTCTCCTTTTATATCTACCCATGGCAATGTCGACATAATTCTGATTATGGGTGTTTTGCTACCGGTAGCTGAAAAATTACCCCACAGGACATCAAGAACCCACGGCCCCTGTTCCAAGGGTATTTCCTCAATAGCCGTTGGTGATCCTCTATAGAGATAACTATATTCCTGTTTTAAGCTCGGGTGCTTGTCGAGGAATTCATAAGTACGTTGTTGCGAATCTGGCAGGTTCGAATACCACAAACCGAGAATTACTACACCAAGGTGTGATTCTTTGAGCGAGCTTAGCCTATCCACCCAGCCAGATACTTGTTTGGGGTTAGCCGTAAATCCTCCAGCAAGAAACCCAAATATAGGTGGAATAGAATTTTTGTCATCTAGCCACCCCAATTGACTCATGTATTCAATTGCATCAGGAATCTTAGAAGGTTCGGGCGTTAGATAGTAATAGGTGACCCAACTGCTAATTTCCTCTTGGGAGTCGAACGCAGCATTTACCGGCGTGATGAAACTCGAAAGCAGTATTATGCCTAGCACTAAGCGCATCACTATCTCCATAAGAGCATAACGTTCTAGTTAAGCGGCGCGGCGGAGCTGCGTCCGGTGAAGGCCGAAGGCCGGAACGTACTTGAACGATTTGTTCGCTTCCTTGCAACATAAAAATGAACACTGCCAAAACCACCAATTTCTTCTTCAGTAAATTCAAAGTGAAAATCTTGAAGCATTTTCGACATATCTCTTATTGTGTCACCGGCCGATTCCATTAGCTTTGTGAGCCAATAACCAAATATATTTCTATTTGAGGGATAGTCAAAATCAACAATTAGTAATCTCCCACCCTCTTTCAACACTCGATAAAATTCTGCCAATGCCCGCTTTCCATTTGGATAACCTGAAAAGGCCATTGTGTTAACTACAGTGTCAAAATAGTTATCGGGATAAGGAAGTTCTTCAACATTTGCCCACTGAAGAGATGCCTTAACACATTTCCGGGATAGATTTTTTTTCGCCATTTCAATCATGTTGTTGTTGATGTCGATACCATGCGTTTCATAATCATTGGCATACTGCAGCAACAAATAGCCAGTCCCAAATGAAGCTTCCAGAACACGGTTGCCTTCTATGTGTGGAACAACCACTTTTATCCAGGCTTTCCAAACAGGAAGCAGTTTCACTGCTAAATCATAAGCTTTTGCATACTTTGAATACTCTTTATCGAGCATTTCTGTATGCTCAATCGAGTTTTCAGGCTCGTTTGAGTAAACAATCTTTTCTACTGGCACTTTAAAAAACACAATTCAACAATTTCAATTTATTATTAAGCTAACGTCTGAATTAACCGGCGCCTGCACAGCAGCTGTCCGGTGGAGGCCGCAGGCTCGGAACGTACTTTAACGCCTTGTATGGTTCCATTAAGCCCTCCTGATAAGGTAAGGCCCATCACCTGTATGCAGCAGGTGATCGGTGTAGCAGCCCGATTGAACGATGGCTCCAGGTTGCCCTGAGACCGTTAACAAGCGTGTGGCGCTACCCCGCTCGTTTCATTCACGCGAACAGTCGAATGGGCCTTGAGCCCGAATGTAGCAAGGGAGCGTCATGAACACAATCCAACCCGCAGTTCACATCGGTGTCGATGTGGGTAAATTCCAGCTCGATTTCCATTGCCACGAATCTGCCGAGCACTTCAGCGTCAGCAACAACGCCACCGGCATTCGCCAGGCTTTGAAACAACTTTCCGCCGGTTCCATTCAGTGCATGGTAGTGGAAGCCACCGGCCGCCATGAGCAATCACTGGTCCAGGCCGCTCAACGGCATAACCTGCCCATTGTCACCGCTCAACCCATCTCCATCCGGCGTTTTGCCGGTGCCTTGGGCATCCTGGCCAAGACCGATCAGCTCGACAGCCAGGTCATTGCCCACTATGCCGCCCTCATCCAACCACCAGTGTGTGAGTTACCCGATAAAACCACTCGTCAACTCAAAGACTTAAGCGTTCGGCGCAAGCAGGTCATCGGTATGCTGACCATGGAGAAAAACCGCCTGCAGGTGATGCCTGCATTCCTACGTGCCGACATTCGCCGATCCTTGGCGGCTCTGCAGCGCCAGCTGCGCAAACTGGATGAGCACATCCATCAACTCAGCTTGAGTGTGGAAGCGTGGCGCCAGAAACGCCAGGTTATGCAAAGCATGCCGGCAGTAGGTCCGGTGCTGGCCACGACTCTGATCAGTGATCTACCCGAACTGGGCAAGCTCAACCACAAGCAAATTGCCTCACTGGTTGGAGTGGCGCCGATGAACCGGGACAGCGGAAAAATGCGTGGCAAACGCCGCATCCGGGGTGGCCGGGCTCAGGTTCGAACGGTGTTGTTCATGGCCACGATGTGTGCCGTGCAGCACAATCCGGTTATCAGGGCTTTTTATCGGCGACTGTTGGCCAAAGGCAAACACAAAAAGGTCGCGCTGGTTGCCTGCATGCGCAAAATGCTGATCCTGCTGAACGCAATGGTCAGGGATGAAACCTGCTGGGAAGAGATGAAAGCTGCAGCTTAAAAACTTGACTTGGGATCACAGTCGCTTGTTATATGTGATCATCACGCAGCGGATAACCTATGTACATGCAATGAATCACGATACTGCTCAGCTTGCCAAAGATCGTATTGGGATTGCTGGTTGAGCCAACTTTCAGAGGAAGTATCAAAGGCAATTGAAAGGCGAACTGCCATTTCAGGACTAATTCCGGCACGTCCATTGAGAATCGCTGATAGTGTCTTCCGACTCACCCCTAAGCCTTCAGCTGCAGCCGTAACAGATATGCCCAGTGGTTCGAGACAAAGCTCCCTTATAACTTCTCCAGGATGTGGTGGGTTATGCATCAACATGTTCTTCCTCAATGATAGTCCTCGTAGTTAACGATCTCGGCGTCACCTTCTTTTAAATGAAATGTCACGCGCCAGTTTCCACTCACTCTTACTGACCAAATATTATTTCTTCCTCCACTGAGTTTGTGGAGAAAAAGGCCGGGCAGATCCATGTCTTTTGGAATTGCCGAAGCATTCAGCCTGCCAAGAATCAAACGAAGTTTGGAAGCGTGTTTAGCCTGAATTCCGGACTTTGTTCCTTTGAGAAAAAAGCGTTCAAGGCCTTTGTGCTTGAAACTTCGTATCATGCATTTATTGTACCCTGTAACGTATCGGGTTACAATTCATATAACGTTTTAGTTAAGCGGCCCAGAAGGGCGCAGCCCTTTTGGGTCCGGTGGAGGCGCGTAGCGCCGGAACGTACTTGAACGCCTTGTTATGTGAGCGCACTATCCAAAAAAACATGCATGCTTGTCCTCTTCAACAAGTGATAAAAATTGTTCGACTGTTTTCACCTGAGGAACCGGTGGATATGAATGCCATTTCAAATCGGCACGCATCCAATAGACTTTCCAAACTTTACGCGACTTCACGTAAGTTGCTTTTGCCACAGGATGTTCCATCTTTTCCTTCGGATTGTCCCAAACTGGTCGTATCTCAAAAATCTCCACACTCTGGTTTGCTAGACGATAAGCCAAATCCAACTCTGGGCGAATGTGAGGAGGCGGTCGACGCTTTTCAATAAACGCCGCAACAGCCTTTTTGAACCTTTTCGTTTCAAATTCGCTCAGGGTCATTTTCACATAACGTTTTAGTTAAGCGGCACATGCGCAGCACGTGTCCGTGTTTAATGATTTGTTATGTGCCGGTCTTGGGCACGAGTATAAGCATCCAGGAGGCGTCGGATCATTTGCTGGTATTTTGTGTCATGTTTTTTTGCTTCCCGCTTAAAAAAGTCGACACTGGATTTACTTAAGGAAATTGTGACCTTTACGGTATCTTCCTTAAATGCCAGTTCCTCAGGGGAAGGCAGCATGTCAGCAACAATCTCCACCTTTCCTAATGGTTCATCTGTGTATTTGATTTTCGTGCTCATAAATTCGTTTACCTTTTCGCCAATAGCCAGCGCCAAAAATACGGATAACTTTGTCACGGTAGGTGAACCTCACTGTGGCAATGCCCTCACCAACCTGACCAAAGCAATAGAAACGGTCTTCATCATCACTATGAGTTATGTCTTTAGCGATAACCCGATTTGGGTCCGCGAATGCGTATTGTGCTTGCGCGAACGAAAGGCCATGTTTTTCTTGATTGGTGCGGTCTTTCGCTAAATCCCAATCAAAACTTGCCTTGCTCATTTGATAATTATAACACTAAAATGGCTATGTACCCATATATTTATATGGCTAATAATGAACGCACACTTTAGGTACACATAACGTTTTAGTTAAGCGGCGTAAAACTGCGCAGCAGTTTTATGTCCGGTGGAGGGCCGCAGGCCCGGAACGAACTTGAACGATTTGTTATGTGTTGCCCGCTTTAAGTGAGTATTTTTCTGGGTGCTCAATGATTTCACTCGATAGGTCAACATCGATATCCGGCCAATAGAAATGCCCAGGTGACTGTTCCTCAACATTGATGATTGCCTTAACAGCTTGATCCTTGAACCAAGGAAAATCTTCATAGGACATGAACATTTCCTTACCTTGGGCCAACAACCAGACTCCATGAGAAGAGATATGTGTTACCTCAACTTCCGAAGTGCTTTTTCCATGCGCTAGTGAGCTCATCTAAGTGCTCCTTGATAAGAGACTCTATTACTTTAAGTTGTTTTGGAGAAAAGCGGTAATTTTTTGCGAGTTCAATCTCCGGAGTAAGCCAGAATTTGGCTTCTCCATCCCCAGAAACAATATGAACATGCATACGTTCTTCCTCTCTGGAAAAGAAAAAGAACCTGTATCCGGCTTCTCTGAATACTGTTGGGCTCACATTGCTCCCTTACACATAACTACTATTTATTGGGAACCGGGCCCAATATGCACTAAATTCTTGGGCTTTGGGGTCGATTGGAAATCTAAGCTATTGTTTGGCATTTGCTTATGATATTCCCCTAATTGTTAATAACAACACCTGATACGCATAAATAGCTGAATTCCTACATCAATTAGTTATTCTTGCCCACTGAATTTACGCACGATAATTTGTAAATTTATCAAATAGTAAATTCGTGGAAACGGGATGTCGCCAAAAGGGGGCGGGTCCAATTAAATCCTAAAAGGATCCGACCCCTTTTCTCCCTAATTGTTTATGTCTTTGAAAGATAGTTCAAACTGCGGCTGAGCTGTCCAGCATGAAACGGGGCATTCTTTTCTATGGCTTGCACACGGGTTGTATGTTGGTACGTAATCCTGAACTGACAGTATCGAAAATCCATCCAGAAGGAAATCTAGAGATAGAATTTCCGGTTCAGGTCTAACAGAATAAATTTCAATCGTTCCGTTTTCGGCATTGACTGTCACAACGCCGGTCGACCATTCGGACACATGAATATCCTTACAGCTAGCTGACACCTCATCGGCATCAACACTGACGGTGCACGAACTGGGTTTGCCATCAAACTCCAGGTTCATTGTGTATTTGCCACTCGAGAGTTTACTGCCTGGGATTGGGTGGTTCGCCCTTATAAAGATATTCCTTCTGCGACCGATTGAAATACATTCCAATTCTCCAGGTTCAGTCAGAACCGAATTCGAATTTACATCAGATTGTGAATAGCCGAACTGGGGCAACGAAGTTACGACAAGCACAGACCAGAGAGCCCAAGAGGCAGGTTTAGAAAAGCGGTAAGTTTAATTAGTTGACTTCATGCTGGATTGAGATTCATTTTGACCTTACTTCGATCCAAACTTCGGCCTCCTTGCAAGAATCGGGACAATGTTGCATATATTGTGGAAAGTTATAGTCAAGCTCATAGTTTTGCAGATCCAGCCAGTGTGAATTTTCATACAATATCTCAAGGTCTATTGTTTTCGGTTGCGCCCCTTCAATTGATACCTCCAGATCTGAATACTCCGCGTCAATCCTAACATCAAGCGTGACCTCCATTTCATCCGTTGCTGGAAGCCCTCTGCAAATAGACCTGAACTCATCGAAATTGATGTTAACGCCACATGATACGAACGTACCATTGGCTTGAAGGTTCAACAGATAATTTCCACGGGGCAACCTTGCTCGCGGGATTGGGGGTTGACCATATATTATGTCTTGTTTTGTTGTTACTTCGATAGTGACTCCCCCATCACAATCCCTTTCGCATATCGCAGCCTGCTGTGCTGTGACTTCACTGTCCTGCGAGGTAGCGAAAGCGGTGTTATTCATAAGGAGCATAAAGTGAACAACACAAGAGCACAGCCATAAGCTAGCAGAACCCAACCGGTTGATTGCTCCGGTCGCGCTCTTGACCTGCATTATATGGCCGTGCGGCGGTTCAAAAAATCCGGTGTATCTGAGCGACGGCTTCCATTGCCGAGAAATCATGCGCTTTAGCACTTTTTGTAGCAGTCTTGTCATATTGCACTTTGCCTAACTCCTTTGAAAAGGGGTCAGATCCAATTAAATGCTAAAAGGTTCCGACCCCTTTTCTGATTAGATCTCCTCTCTATTGGGTGCTTCCTGATACATAACTGTTTGAATTAAGCGGCGCCGTTTACGGCGTCCGCCTTGAATGATTTGTTATGTGTCTTGCTCATTACTCTCACATTTTAGTGCATCTGAACAGCAAAGAAACTCACCCCCACCGCCCGGAAAACGTACGGAAAACGTACGGAACGACCGTAAACGAGGCCTTCGCTCTCCGTGGAAATTAGGTAGAAAATCCAATCCTCTCCAAACTGAACTGAGTCGTAATCTAACCCGCCTGAATTTGGAGTGAACTTGCCGTTTTGAGATTCTGCATTTGCAACCATGTCTGTTAGCTGCATCCCACACGAAAGTGATGTCTGAAATTGCAATGCGTTTGTATCTGCTTCGGAGCAGCCACTCAATGCGCTCCAAAGAAGAACAAAAGCAGTTGATTGCAACAGTATCAACGATCGCTGCTTTTCACACATAACGTTTGAATTAACCGGCGCCATTTAGGGCGTCCGCCTTGAATGATTTGTTAGGTAATCCACGAACCACCCTACGCGACGTCCAGCAGGGCAGTTGGATTCTTGTCGGCGACCAACAGCAGTGTTCTAGCGGCACCCGATGGCGCTCTGCGACCCTGTTCCCAGTCTTGGAGCGTACGCACAGATACCCCCAGCAATTCGGCGAACCTAGACTGAGACAGCCCAGTCTTGCCTCGAATCTCCGAGACAGCCGGAATATTTATGACGCGACCGGATTCGCCACGTTTGAGCTCGCGAATGCCCTCAAGAATCTCATTACCAATATCTCTATTCGTCACTTTCAATTTCCTCTCGAATCTGTTTGAGAACGTGGCCTGGTATCGAGTCTGCTACATTCTTGGGATACATGGTGAGCATCCAAATAACTCCATGCTCATTGCGCACGAAATAGATGACTCGATAGCCGCCTCGCTTTCCTCTGCCTTCGGCCGCCCATCGAATTTTCCTGACTCCACCGGAACCGCGAATGACGGCACCCACGTTTGGGTTGGACATCAATTCAGATTGCAGCTCCGAATAATTCTCATCGGACAAGTATTGCTTCACGAGTTTGGTAAATAGCTTTGTCTCAATGAAACTGAAAACAACACTATTATACGGCAATGCCGTATAGGTCGCAATTTGGGAAAGTGTTACCTGGGATACCTAACGTCGGAATTAAGCGGCGCCGTAAGGCGTCCGGTGAAGCCAGCTCTGCTGGCGGAACGAACTTAAATGATTTGTTATACAACTTTTACATTGTGAACATGTCATATCTGACATACACTATATCCAAACATAAGCCCAAATCATAAACCAATTGCCTGGCTTCATGGCGAAGTTAAATCTCCGCCTTTTTCAACCGAGGCAAGAATTGAGGCAGGTTACTTGCTACGAAAGCTACAGCAAGGTGACAGCATCGGGATGCCACACTCAAGACCAATGCCTTCGATTGGACCCAGATGCCATGAGCTTCGAATTAATGACAAAACGGCAAACTGGCGTCTGTTTTACCGTATTGATGATGATGCAATTGTATTGCAGGAGGTGTTCAGTAAGAAAACTGGAAAAACACCAAAACGAATTATTGAATTGTGTAAGAAGAGATTGAAGGAATATGACAATGCGTAAGGCGAAACAGATAGCACTTGAAAAGAAGGGCTGGAAAGTAGGTTCAGCAGAAGAATTTCTTGGCCTAACTGAGCAGGAATTGGCCTACATTGAATTGAAACTCGAATTGAGCCGAAAATTGAAAGCCAGCCGTACACGTCGAAAGCTCACACAGGCGGAATTGGCACGGATTGTTAATTCCAGCCAATCTCGTGTGGCAAAAATGGAAGCGGGAGATCCGACTGTTTCTATAGACTTACTCGTTAAATCGCTTCTTGCTCTTGGAGTGTCGAAGAAGGAATTGGGTCAGACAATCTCCTAACTCTCCGAAAGTTTGTATAACGATTGAGTTAAGCGGCGCAGCGGAGCTGCGTCCGGTGGAGGCCGAAGGCTGGAACGTACTTTAACGATTTGTTATACAGCAGAGCCATATGATCAATCTAAAATAATTTAACTATCCTAGACACAGAATTACAATACCTTTGATATTCATCTCCATACCTTTGGGAAAGAAATTCTTCTTCAGATTTGATCATAAAGTATGAAATAACTAGATATTGCAAAAACCATCCTACCGAGTACCAAGAGAAATATAATATGGGAAAACTAAGCAATAAAATTCCATATCCTACTAATTGAGGATTTCTGGAATACCTATAAATCCCATTAGAATTGAGTCTATTTTTATCTAACCCAAAACTCGTTCCTGTTCCCAAACGAAACCAGGCAATTAATAGAATAGTCAGACCAAAACAAAAGACTATTGTCGCAAGAGTATTCAAAAACCAACTATTCGGAAATGGAGGGAAATTGGGCCATTTAACTGGAAGAAACATGTACACTAAATTTACATGGACGGCAAATACGAGCACTTCGAGCAAGTAGGATAATGGTGTTAGTTTATGCTTCTTAAGATAATCATTCCTTACAAAGACTCGAAACACAAAAAAAGCAAATAAGATAAGGATTGTAGAATAAAGAATATATCTGAATATCATTTTTGCACGACATTAAGTATTCGATAGTTTACTACTGTATAACGTTTTAGTTAAGCGGCAAGTGCGCAGCACTTGTCCGGTGAGCGAAGCGAACGCACTTAAACGGCTTGTTATGTTGCATCCTCACTTGAGAAACTTCCAAACAACTGGTGAGAAGGCGATTA
>Ga0265306_10001113_pt1 | contig 13135 bp, 9 predicted proteins | sample Helome_3_FD_192493 | JGI IMG/M metagenome (GOLD analysis project Ga0265306, IMG submission 192493) | Marine sediment microbial communities from subtidal zone of North Sea - Hel_20160420 (Illumina Assembly) | ecosystem: Environmental > Aquatic > Marine > Subtidal zone > Sediment ...
TACAACGGCGTACTTGTGCGACCACACATCGCCAATCTCGAGCTCGACAAACCCCAGCGTTTTGTAAAAATGCAGTGACTCGAGAATGTCGGGCGTACGTAGCGAAATCTCGAGAAACTTGCCGATGACGCTCATGCTGAGGCTCCCATCGCGATTGCGCGCTCACTCGATGCGGTGTCTGCAGCGTAAGACCCGGGCCAACCGCCGAGGTGCTTTTCCACTAAATCAGTAAGGAAACTCACGTGATCATCCCGTGTGTTCAGTGCCGGTATGTAGTGAAGTGCTGTTCCGCCTGATGCCGCAAACAGCTCTGCATTTTGCATCGCGATCTCTTCGAGCGTTTCGAGGCAATCGGTGGAGAAACCGGGGCAGACGACGTCGAGGCGGTCCAGGCCTTGCTTGCCAAGCGCGGCAATCGTCTCGTCGGTGTATGGACGGAGCCACTCCTCACGACCAACGCGCGACTGAAAAGACAGAACCCATTCATCGTCGCCGAGTTCAAGCGCGGCGGCGAGGAGACGCGCTGTCTTTTGGCACTGGCAGTGATACGGGTCGCCGCTGAGCAGAGTGTTCCTGGGGACACCGTGGAACGAAAACATAAGACGCGTTCCTCGTCCGTTCTCTCTCCAGAATTCGCGGATACTTGCGGCCAGCGAAGCGATATAGCCACGCTCATCGTGGTACTGATTGATAAATCGTGTTTCGGGGATCCAGCGCAGGCGATTCAGCTTGCGGGCAACGGCATCGAATACAGATGCCGTTGTCGTTCCCGAGTACTGCGGATACATCGGTAGCACCAGGAGACGCCTGGCACCGTTGGCGAGCAGGCGGTCGATCGCGGAGTCGATGGAAGGTTCGCCGTAGCTCATGGCGAGTTCGACTTTCGTCGAGCCGGGTAAACGGACGTCGAGTTGCGTCTGTATGCTGCCGGCAATGGCCTTCGAGAAAATCATCAACGGCGAGCCGTCGTCGGTCCAGATTTTTCGATAGGCTGCGGCCGACCGTGACGGGCGAATTCGCAGAATTATGCCGTTCAGAATCAGCCACCAGAGCCATCGGGGATATTCGATGACCCGTGGGTCGGACAGGAACTGCTTTAGGAAGCGGCGGACAGCCTTCGACGTCGGCGCCTCCGGTGTTCCCAGGTTGACGAGTAGAATTCCCATCGACTCTGAAAGCCCGTGTTTGAATCCTGGTGTTGATTCGTAGCTTGGCATAAGTCTGGACAACGGTTTCAGACGCGCTCAACAGTACTGTAAAGCCACGCCGGGCGCCAGCCGAACAGGTTATAATTGCTTGTCTTAATTGACATTTGTCGTGTGAAACCCCAATGAATGAAGCCCCGGAAACAAACCCCCATGCCTCGGAACGCTGGACACTGGCGCGTGACATCCTCGTCCTGCAGGCCAAACTTGTCGTCGATGGACTCCGCGATCTCGTGCTCGTGCCGACCTCCCTGATCGTCGGAATCGTGAGCCTGTTCTCTAGCGAAGGCGGCAGGCCGGGCACACAGTTCTATCAACTGCTTGGTGTTGGCAAACAGAGTGAGCGATGGATAGACCTTTTCGGAGCACTGGAGAACGCTCCGGCAGATGTCAGGCACCTCGAACCTTTCCACGATGCAAAGATGGATGACATCGTCGGCCGACTCGAGAAATTCATGGTCGAAGAACACAAACGTGGCGGCATCACGGCACAGGCCAAGGACCGCTTTGACAAGGCCTTCAACGCTTTACAGGAGAAACGAAAGCAGAGCCGGTGACGAGTGACGACTTTCTACAGGCTTATGTGAAATCTTCTATATCGGCGCGTCGATACGCTGATATCTTGGCGACTGAAGATTGCTGTAGCTACGGATCAGGGAATTATCGTGAATAAACTCTTTACGTTGGCATTTATTGCGTGCGTAGCGGCCGGGTGCAGTAGCGGCGGATCAGGAGCAGCCGGCGATGCAACGGGCGTCGTCAATATCTCGATAACGGATGCGGCTGTCGATAACGTTTCCGAAGTCTGGGTTGAATTCGCGGGCGTTACGCTGAAGCCGCAGGGTGGCGACGAGATCGAATTTACATTCGATTCACCGAAGTCGATAAATCTCCTTGAACTTCAAGACGGCATGACAGAACAGCTTCTGCCCGATACTCGTGTCCCTGTCGGGCCGTACAACTGGATGCGGCTCGCCGTCAACGCCGAATTCGACAACGTTATGGATTCCTTCGTTCGATTGGCTGATGACAGCTACGTTGAATTGCGCATCCCGAGCGGCACTCAAAGCGGATTGAAGCTCGTTAGCGGTTTCACGGTGACCCAGAACATGTCGACAAACCTGGTGGTCGACTGGGATTTGCGTAAAGCATTGTCGGATCCGCGAGGACAACCGGGGATGAACCTGCGCCCGGCGCTTCGCGTCACTGACATGGCTGCCTTCGGCACGCTTGAGGGTTCGGTGGCTGAAGCACTCACTACGGCTGGCGACTGCGGCGACGACGCGACTGTCGGTAACGCCGTTTATCTGTACGAAGGTGTCGTGGAAAATCCTCTCGATATTCGAGGCGTTGAGACAGACCCCGTTGTTACGGCAACCGTTGGAGACGATCTGACTTATATGATTAGCTATGTTTCGGCCGGGGAGTACACAGCGGCTTTTACCTGTCAGGCGGATCTGGACGATGCCGAGGAAGAAGACGAAGTCGTATTCTCGGCAGTCAACATGGACGTCAGCATTGTCGACGGTGAAACGACAATCGTGGATTTCGAAGCGCCCGCTCCGTAGCTATTTCTCTACGTCGCGACCGGAAAGCAGGTCATCAAGATGGGGTGGCGGATGATCCGGGCCCATGCGACCGGAATTCAGTCGGCCGATATATTCCTTGTAAGCGCGCATCGCCTGGTAGCCGAAGAACCAGCAGATCGGGATATTCGCAAATAACATGACGCCGGTTCCTACGCCCGTCACGTTATCGAGATCTGTATCGGTCTGTACGAGGCCGAGAGTCGCGACAATGATCAGCATGCAATAAACCAGTTTGTATCCCAGCACGGATCTTTCGCCGGCAAGGAACACCATGCCCTGCTCACCGTAATAGCTCCACGAGATGATGGTGGATATGGCGAACAACCAGGCAGCGATGGATACCAGCCATTTGCCAAGCCCGGGTATCACGGTATCGAAGGCTTTTGCAGTCAGCGTTGCACCTATGTAGCTTCGATAAAGGCCGTCGCCGACAATGGCCGGTGACGTCGGCCCGACAAACGTATCCCAGACTGTCGAAAACTCTGAACCGGTGGCGTGAACCGTGCCCTCGATGCGGTGAAGTGTCGTTCCTGTGGTCGGGTTCTCGTGCGCTTCGACGACGATCATGGTCGTGTCGCCGTCAACCCAGCCATAACCTGGAAGCGGCGTCTCGGAAAATTGCCAGCCATCTTGTGTCTGTGTCGCGACCGGCAAGGCGTCCAACGGAACATCCGGCGCGCGATTCCAAATGCCAGAGGACAGAATGATCAGCGCCGTGAACGTGCAGACGACGACCGTGTCGATGAACGGCTCAAGGCCCGCGACAATGCCTTCGCGTACTGGCTCGTCGGTCTTCGCCGCTGAATGTGCGATCGGCGAGGAGCCTTGTCCTGCCTCGTTCGAAAACGCCGCACGCTTCAAGCCAAACAGGAAGGCAGAAGCGGCAGTGCCGCCGATGAAAGCTCCACCGGCCTCGGTCGGCAAGAAGGCAGATTTAATGATCAGCGCGAACATGCCCGGTATGTTGCCGATGTTAACGGCAAGCACATAGGTCCCGGCTACCAGATACAGGGCGACCATCAGCGGCACGATGGTTGCGGCAACTTTGCCGATGCGCTTGATGCCGCCAATAATGACGGTGCCGACGATCAGCGCAAGCACGATGCCGCTTATCCAGCTGGGGACCGAGAAATACTCTTCGGTTAATTCACCCACGTTCCATGCCTGGAACATGTTGCCTCCGGTTGCGGTAGAAACGAGCAAGGTCAGGCAGAAAATGACACCGATAGTGCGGCCCAGGCCGGCCATGCCGCGGCGTTCCAGAGCTCTGGCGGCTACCCACATCGGTCCACCATGCGGATTATCGGGATCGTCGGTGTTGCGATAGAGCATCGACAACGTTACTTCGGTGAGCTTGATCGACATGCCCAACAAGCCGATGACCCACATCCAGAATACGGCGCCCGGCCCGCCCAGTGCGATAGCCAGCGCGACACCGCCGATGTTGCCGAGCCCGACGGTCGCAGACAGAGCAGCCGACAGCGCCTGGAAGTGATTAATGGCGCCCGGATCGTCAGGGTCATCATAGACGCCGCGAATGACCATGGGTCCGTGAGTCAAGGCACGGTATTGTGAAAAACCGCTCCAGATCGTGAACAAGAGACCGGTGCCAACGATCGCGTATAGCACGTACTCGTGCCATAAAATGCCGTTCAGCGTGGCAAGATACGCGCTAAGGTCTGCCATCGTGTCTCCCGTGTACGGCTATTTGGCCTCCATGATGGCTGAGACGCCCATGCCGCCTGCCGTGCATATTGAGATCAGGCCACGGCCAGAGCCTTTTTCCTGAAGCAGCTTCGCCATAGTGCCAATGATCCGGGCGCCCGTCGCGGCGAATGGGTGACCTATCGCAATACTGCCACCTTTCGTATTAAGCAGTGACAGGTCGATCGGCCCCATTGGTTCGCTCCGTCCGAGCTTGGTACGGCAGAACTCTTCGGACTGCCAGGCCTTGAGTGTCGCGACAGTTTGCGCGGCGAAAGCCTCGTGAATTTCATAGAAGTCGAAGTCCTGCAAACGGAGATCGGCCTGCTTGAGCATATCCGAGACGGCGTATGCAGGGGCCATCAGTAGCCCTTCATCGTCAATAAAATTAACAGCTGCCACTTTGGCAAAGGTCAGGTATGCCATAACGGGAAGGTTCTTCTGGCGCGCCCAGTCTTCCGACGCAAGCAGCACGGCAGCGGCACCATCGGTCAGCGGCGTGCTGTTGCCGGCCGTCATCGTACCCTCGCCGCCTTTGTCGAAGACCGGCTTCAAGGTGCTCAATTTCTCAAACGTCGTATCGCGCCGGATGTTGTTATCTTCCTCAACATCCTGGAATGGCACGATAATGTCTTCGTACCAGCCCGCATCATAGGCCGCTGCCGCTTTGATATGACTGGCGAGGGCCAACTGGTCCTGATGTTCTCTCTGCACATCCCACTCTTTGGCAGTAATCTCTGTGCTTTCTCCCATAGACAGCTTGGTCCGTGGCTCCTCCACGCCGGGCAGCTCCGGTTTGAAGTGCCTGGGGCGAAAACGAAACAAAGGCTTGATACGGTCCATCAGCGACCGCGAACGATGGATTTCGAGGAGAATTCTGCGGTAGTCGTCCGGATACACTATCGGGGCGTCACTGACCGTGTCTGTGCCGCCGGCGATGCCGGCCTCGATCTGCCCCAGGGCGATCTTGTTGGCAATCATGATGGCGGCTTCGATGCTGGTACCACACGCGCGCTGCAAATCCACTCCCGGCGTGCGCAGCGACAAGCCGGAATCGATCACGCACTCGCGAGCGAGGTTCCAGTCTCTCGAGTGTTTGATGACGGCGCCGAGAGCGACATCACCCAATGTCTGTCCTCGGAGGTCAAACTTTTCGACCAGGCCACTCATAGCGGCGACCATAAGGTCCTGGTTTGAGCAATTGCGATAGGCGGAGTGCGATCGGCAAAACGGTATGCGTGCCCCGCCGATTACTGCAACTCGAATAGCTCGTCCGTCGTGCAACATACCTGTCTCCGTTTCTTGTTGTGATCCAGCGCGCGTCGCAACTTTACACCATCCGAGGACCCAAGCTCTAGGTTAAGATGCCGCTCATGATGGCGGCACAACAAAGTGGTTGGCGAGTGCACGCGAAGTCGCTGTTAAGACTTGGCGGTCCATTGATCATCAATAATCTGGCTGTTGCAGGGATGCAGTTTGCTGATGCTGTAATGGCAGGTCGGCTGGGCGCCGATGCGCTCGCGGCCGTTGCCGTTGGCGGCAGCGTCTGGTTTCTCGGCTTCTCGTTCTGCCTGGGACTTCTGATGGCGATCTCGCCGATTGCGGCTCGGCACTTCGGCGCCGGCAATTACGGACTGATCGGGCGATACACTCGGCAGGGTATTTACCTGGGCCTTGCATTGGGTGTCCCGTTGATTCTGGTTGCCCAGTTTGTGGTCGGGCCTTTGCTGATACTGATCGGCATCGATCCCGAATTCCGTGACCTGACCATAGGCTATGTCGGTGCGATCATGTTTGGTGCACCGGGCATCTTCGTCTTTCTCGCGCTGAGATTTACGACGGAAGGTATCGGTCGCACGCGCCCGATCATGTTTACTTCCTTGTTCGCGCTCACCTGCAACGTGTTCCTCAATTACGTGCTGATGTTCGGCAAGCTCGGGGCGCCGGCGATGGGCGCTGTCGGGTGCGGCGCTGCCAGCGCGATAACCATGTGGATCGTAGCGCTGGCACTCGCAACGCATATGTTCTTCAGTAAGTATTACAAGCAATTCGAAATATTTTCACGAGTCGCGCCGCTCAGAATGTCGGTGCTTGGAGAAATCATCGCCCTGGGCGTGCCGATTGCGATCACGATTACGGCTGAAGCAGGCCTGTTCGCCGCCGTTTCGATTCTCATGGGCACTCGGGGAACAGAAATAACCGCGGCACATCAGATAGCGATCAACTTTGCCGCAACGATGTTCATGGTGCCGCTGGCACTGAGCTCGGCGACGACTGTCCGCGTTGGTCAGCTTATCGGTGCCGGGGACATGAAGAATGCCCGGACCAGTGGTGCCGTCGGGATCGGCCTGTGCGCCTTGTTCATGAGTATCTCGGCCCTTTTCCTGCTGGTTTTCAGGGATGCCGTCGTAGACCTGTACACGGACGATGCCGCAGTCAAGGGCATAGCGATCAGCCTGTTGTTGATGGCTGCGATTTTCCAGATAGCTGATGGAGTACAGGTTGGGGCTGCAGGCGCGCTGCGAGGCTACAAGGACACACGAGTCCCGATGGCCGTCAACATGTTTGCCTACTGGGTGTTGGCATTTCCGCTGGCATTTCTTGCCGCGATTACCTTCAGAGCACCGGCGAACTATGTCTGGGGCGGCTTCGTAGCCGGGTTGGGCGTGGCGGCCATATTACTGACGTGGCGCTATAGTCGTTTGTCGAAAATCCGATCTTGACGAGTCTATTGTCCGCCCTGACCGAATGTCGGGCTGTCGCCCGCAAGGTATCCATCTTCTTCGGGCGTGTTCTTTCGATTCAGCAGCATGTTGCGATGCGGGAACCGTCCGTACTGGTCGATGATGTCTTTGTGAAGTTCGGCAAACTGCACGACGGTCATGAAAGTCTCACGATCGGTTGCTGAAACATTGTCGGCGAGGCGCTGAAAGATCTGGACGGATTTCGCCTGCACCTTGCGCGACTCGGCATGCTGCAAGGGCATGTAAAAGAACACTTTCTGAATCGGCGTAAGCTCCTTGTCCTGTTTCTCCATAGCGCCCTGGACGCACAGTTTGAGCGCGAGCGAGTCCCTGGAGAAAGCTTTGGCCGTATTGCGATGAATGTTGCGGCGAAATTGGTCGATCAAGATAATCAGTGCCAGTCGGCCGTGGGACTTTTTCGCCCAGTGATCGAGTTCTCCCTTACAGGCTTTCTCGACGTCGTCCGCAAATTCTTTTTCAATCTCGAGATCAAAAACCGGGTCTTCGCTGAACCAGATCTCCATCCGCCGGTCGATTTGCGGCGCCGACAGGGCCTGCTCCTTGAACCAGAATGACAGGATAGCGTCGATGCGTACCTGGTCATCATCGGTAACTGTCGCATCCATGCTTTCGCTAAGGAGCTTTACGGACATTCTTCCACTCTCTGCTATCGCTTCGAAGCCAGTGTGCGTTGCTTGGGCCGCGCGAAGTGCGAACCCGGTCACAAATTGGGACGAACAGCCCTATATGAGGCGCTGTATAGCAGTAGACTTTAGCAGATGGAACACCGTCTAACCCAGAATCCCGGATTGGCCAGGTTTCGTTACGGTCTCCTTGCCGGCGCCCTGATCACGCATCTATGCGCCTGTGGCGGGCCATCGACAGGCCCGGAAGAGGAGCTGCGAGACTGGGTCGGGCGGGGTGTCGCGGCAGTCGAAGCGAGGGAGCGTCGCGTGCTGTCAGGAATGATTTCGCCCGCTTACGCAGATGCTCGCGGCTACGATCGGGATCGTGTGGAGCGCATGTTGCTGGTCTACTTCAAACGGATGAATTCGATCGAATTGGTGACGTCGATTGAAGAGGTCAACGTCGTTGCCGACACGGCCGCAGAATTGTTGCTGACGGTGGGGATGGCCGGAACTCACGACGGTGTTCTCGGCTTCAGCGCCGACGCCTATCAGTTCTTGCTCGAGCTTGAGAAGGACGGTGGCGACTGGTCATTGATTTCTGCGCGTTGGGGTCAAATGGGCAGCGAGCTCCGATGAGAATGATTCCTCGAAATCTGGCCTGGGGTCTTGCGGTCTTCGCGATGAGCCTCGCTGGCTGCGCGACGACCCTGGAGAGCGTGGTCAAGAGCCCCAGCGTCGAACTGCGTGATGTCCAGGTAATGGGCCTTGGGTTCAATGGCCAGACGTTTCTGCTGTCATTCGATATCCGCAATCCGAATCCGTTCGCGCTCCCGGTCCGTTCCGTCAGCTACGGCGTCAGACTCGACGGTTATCGTTTCGCAAGCGGTGAAACCGCGAGTGAGTTCTCGGTGCCGGCCAATGGCGCCTCGCAGTTCGCGATCAGCGTTGATCTGAATCTGTTGCAGACCGCACCGCAGCTGCTGTCGATCGTGCGCCAAAGTGCCCGAAAAGACGTGACATACGAACTCGAGGGACGGTTGGCCGTTGACATTCCGCTGACGCCCATCGTTTCCTACCGGAATGCGGGATCGATTCGCCTGAACCCTGATTCACTATAAGGGTTGCCAATCGATGGCGAACCATGGCCCCCGGTCATGGTTACGCGCGCAACAAAATGGCCGGACGGCCGATTGGCCGTGAGAATCGGCCGAAAAACAAGGATTTTCGGCCAAAAACCCCCTGTTTTCCGGCAGTTTCAGCGCCCGGGCGAGTTCCTGCTCTATACTTATCGGTTCCCGGCGTTCTGCGCCAACCCATTGTAACGAGTTAACTACAGGGATCGCGCGCGCGCGCTCCTGACGGCACGTATGACACAGCAAGCTGCTAAATCCTTGCTCGACCCGTCTTTCCATCGCGATAGTTGCGGGTTTGGCCTCATTGCGAATCTCGATGACATTCCCAGTCACTGGGTCGTCGAAACCGCGATTTCCGCACTCGCCCGCTTGACGCATCGGGGCGCTGTCGCGGCAGACGGCAAGACCGGGGACGGCTGTGGTCTGCTGATCAAGCTCCCGCGCGATTTCCTGCGTGCGGTTGGTGAAGAGTTGGGCTTTCGGATCAGCCAGCGTTTTGCGGCCGGCTGCGTGTTTCTCAGCCAGGACGATGCTGTCGCGGATGCAGCGCGGGTTGTCATCAGCGAAGCCGTGGCCGAGATTGGCCTGGAAGTGGCCGGCTGGCGACAGGTTCCGATCGATCCGTCCGTATGTGGCGAGCAGGCACTGACAACCTTGCCGAGAATCGAGCAGATCTACGTCAATGCGCCTGACGAAATGCCTCGTGGTCCCTTCAATCGGAGGCTGTTTTTGGCACGGCGCCGTGCGGAAAATCGGCTGGCTGATTCAGAGACTTATATAGCGAGCTTGTCGTCGGTGACGATCAGCTACAAGGGCATGATCATGCCCTCGGCATTGCCCGATTTCTATCCGGATCTCAGAGATCCGCGACTTGAATCATCCGTCTGCGTTTTCCACCAGCGCTTCTCCACCAACACGCTGCCCGAATGGCGGCTGGCGCAACCGTTTCGTTTTCTTGCGCACAATGGCGAGATCAATACGATTCAGGGCAATCGTAACTGGGCGGCAGCGCGCGCGAAAAATTTCTGCTCGGACAAGCTCGATGACATATCCGACCTCGACCCGATCATCTCGCTGACCGGCTCCGATTCGTCGAGCCTGGACAACATGCTCGAAGTGCTACGCGCCGGCGGCATGGATGTTATCCAGGCCATGCGTATTCTGCTGCCGCCGGCCTGGCAAACGGTCGACAACATCGATCCCGACGTGCGTGCGTTTTACGAGTTCTTCGACTGCCAGTTGGAGCCGTGGGACGGTCCTGCGGGAATCGTGCTGACCGACGGGCGATACGCGGTGTGTTGTCTTGATCGCAATGGGCTGCGGCCGGCTCGCTACGTAATAACCAATGATCGTCATCTCACGGTTGCGTCCGAAGTCGGCGTGTACGACTACGATGAAAAAGACGTCGTGAGCAAAGGTCGACTGGGGCCCGGCCAGATGCTTGCGGTCGATCTGGTCAATGGTGTCTTGCTGGACACTGACGACATCCACGACATTCTCAAGACGCGTGCGCCTTATAAGAAGTGGCTCAAGAAAGGCGTCAGGTACCTGGACTCGCAGCTCGTCGATACGGCGACGGCCGCAGAGCCGATGGAGCCCGAAGTGCTCGCGAGTTACCAGAAGATGTTCAACCTGACTCGTGAAGAACTCAGTGAGATCGTCGCCGTCCTCGCTAAAGCGGAGATGGAAGCCGTTGGTTCGATGGGCGATGACACACCGATGGCGGTGCTGTCGAAAAAGATCCGCTCGCCTTTCGACTACTTCCGGCAACAGTTTGCGCAGGTAACAAACCCGCCGATCGACCCTTTGCGCGAACGCATCGTCATGTCATTACAGACGAACATCGGGCGGGAATCGAGCCTGTTTGATATCGGTCCGGACCATGCTGAGCAGGTCATCATCAATTCGCCGGTACTATCGCAGGCAAAACTGCGGCAGCTGCTTGGTGCCGAGATGTTCGAGGACAGCCACGCGTTCATCGACCTCAACGTTGACGAAAACCTCAGCCTCGTTGAGGCACTCGACAAGATATGCGGTGAAGCCGAGCAAGCTGTGCGTGACGGCAATCTGCTGTTGATGCTCAGCGATCGATACCTGGAGAAGGGCAAACTTCCCGTGCATGCGCTGCTTGCGACAGGGGCCGTGCATCATCACCTCGTTACGGTGGGATTGCGGTGCGACGCGAACATCATCATCGAGACAGCTGTCGCGCGTGACTCGCATCACGTCGCCTGCCTTATCGGTTACGGGGCCACGACGGTATATCCGTACCTCGTTTATCAGTCGCTGCACGAGGTCGCGCGACGCGGCAACGTCGGCAAGCAACAACAGCTCGGTAGGAGTTACCGCCGTGGAATTCGCAAGGGATTGTTCAAGATCATGTCGAAGATGGGTATATCGTCCATCTCTAGCTACCGTGGTGCTCAGCTTTTCGAAATTGTTGGATTGCACAAAGAGGTGGTCGAAAAGTGCTTTACAGGCACGACATCACGAATTCAGGGTACCCACTTCGAAGACCTGATCAACGATCAAAAGGCGTTGGCGGCCGCCGCGTGGGATCCCCGGGTGTCGATTGAACAGGGTGGCCTGTTCAAGTATGTGCATGGCGGTGAATATCATTGCTATAACCCGGATGTCGTAGCAACGCTGCAGGCGGCCGTGCGATCGGGCAACTACGCGCATTATCTGGAGTATGCGAGGCTGGTTAACGAGCGACCTGTCGCGACGCTACGCGATCTAATGAAGATCACGCCGGCTGCTCCCGCGATTTCTCTGGACGAAGTGGAGCCGGTAGAAGATATTCTGCCGCGGTTCGATAGCGCCGGTATGTCACTCGGCGCGTTGTCGCCGGAAGCGCACGAAGCGCTCGCAATCGCCATGAACCGGATGGGCGGGCGCTCCAACTCGGGTGAGGGTGGCGAGGATCCTGCGCGATACGGCAACGAGCGGATGTCGAAGATCAAGCAGGTCGCATCCGGACGATTCGGCGTGACGGCGGAATATCTCGTCAACGCCGAGGTTTTGCAGATAAAAATTGCCCAGGGCGCGAAGCCCGGTGAGGGCGGACAGCTACCAGGCCACAAGGTCAACGAAATGATTGCGAAGCTTCGCTACGCGAAGCCCGGGGTGGGCCTGATCTCGCCGCCGCCGCATCACGATATCTATTCGATTGAAGACCTGGCGCAACTTATTTTCGACCTGAAGCAAGTCAATCCCGATGCGCTTGTGTCCGTGAAGCTCGTCGCGGAGCCCGGCGTTGGCACTATCGCCGCCGGCGTCGTAAAAGCCTACGCCGACCTCATCACCATTTCCGGCTACGACGGCGGGACGGGCGCCAGCCCGTTGAGTTCCGTCAAGTATGCGGGCAGTCCGTGGGAACTTGGCTTGTCCGAGACGCACCAGGTTTTGCGGGGTCAGGACATGCGGCACAAAGTGCGCCTGCAAACCGATGGCGGCCTCAAGACCGGTCTCGATGTCATCAAGGCCGCTATGTTGGGCGCCGAGAGTTTTGGCTTTGGCACCGGCCCAATGGTGGCGCTGGGATGCAAGTACCTGCGCATTTGCCATCTGAACAACTGCGCGACCGGTGTCGCGACGCAGAACAACGTGCTGCGCAGCGAGTATTTCGTCGGCCTTCCGGAGATGGTGATCAATTTCTTCCGCTTCATCGCCGAGGAGGTCCGTCACCTGATGGCCGAACTTGGTGTCCACAAGCTCGAAGACCTGATAGGCCGCTCTGATCTTCTGGAATTGCAGGCCGGCGAGACCGAGCGACAGGCACGGCTCGATTTGAGCCCGATTGTATCCAGTGATGGTCTCGCCAAGGACGCGCCACAGTTCTGCACAGACCTCCGCAACGAGCCCTTCGACAAGGGCGAGCTCGCGGAACGAATGGTCGCAGCGACCTTGCCTGCAATTGAGTCAATGACAGGCGGCCGCTTCGAGTTCGACATACAGAACTTCAATCGTTCGATCGGTGCGCGGCTCGCCGGAGAGATCGCGCGGCGGCATGGCAATCACGGCATGCGAGATGCGCCACTGGACATCGTTTTGCGTGGTACGGCCGGGCAGAGCTTCGGCGCATGGAACCTGTCGGGCCTGAATTTTGCGCTGGCCGGCGATGCGAACGAC
>Ga0265306_10001114_pt1 | contig 13130 bp, 10 predicted proteins | sample Helome_3_FD_192493 | JGI IMG/M metagenome (GOLD analysis project Ga0265306, IMG submission 192493) | Marine sediment microbial communities from subtidal zone of North Sea - Hel_20160420 (Illumina Assembly) | ecosystem: Environmental > Aquatic > Marine > Subtidal zone > Sediment ...
GAAGAAGCGTTGCAGGCCTACATGGCCCATCGCAAGGAGGAACTGGGTGGCGCAGAACCGTTACTCGAACCGACCGCCTAAGCCGGGACGCCATCCAGAAGCTGTCATCCCGCGGCTTGGCCGCGGGATCCAGTAATGCCGGACATATCCTTATACCACTGGATACCGCGGTCAAGCCGCGGTATGACAGGCGGGTACGGTATGACAGGCGGGTACGGTATGACAGGCGGGTACGGTATGAAAGGCTGGCAGGGTACGATGGTCTGGCCGCGGATTACGGAGAATCTACGCCGGAATAATGGGGTGGTTATTTCAGCAGCCTGTCTTCGAAAGGATACTTGATCAGGTTTTCGTAACCATCCTCGGTGATCAGTACCTGGTCTTCCAGCTTGACGCCCTCCTTGCCGTCGACTTCACCGGCGTAAACCTCGACACAAAACACCATCCCGGGTTCGACCACGCCGTCGTATCCGTGCGCCTCGTAATCTTCGCGATACCGAATAGCCGGGTATTCATCGCAGAGGCCGACACCGTGCATCACCACGCCGTAGCGATTTGGAACACAGTTATCGGGTAAGCGATGCGCTTTTTGCGTTATCTCGCTGAACCTAACACCCGGCCTGAGCAGATCCATGTTGGCCATGATGTGCTCGTAGGAAATCTGGTAAATGCGCTTTTGTGCCTCTGTGGGTTCGACATCGCCACACAGCCAGGTGCGCGAGATGTCGCAACATATGCCGTAGGTGCCGACCATGTCGGTATCCAGCGCGAGCAGTTCGCCATCGCTGACAATACGTGGCCCCGACTCCTGGAACCAGGGATTGGTGCGCGGGCCCGATGAAAAAATTCGTGTTTCGAGCCACTCGCCACCGCGTTTAATGTTGCCAGCATGCAGCACCGACCAGATTTCGTTTTCACTCTTGCCCGCTTCACAGGCATCTTCCATTTCATGCATCGCGGCCTCGCAGGCTGCGATCGAACAGCGCATCGCCTTGATTTCGTCAGGGCCCTTGATCACCCGGGCTTCCTCGGTAACGGGCTGGCCCTCAAAAACTTCAAAGCCAATTTTTTCGAGTGCGCGCAGTCCGGCGATCTCGATTTTATCGACCGCCAGGCGCCGATTGCTACCGGAATGGGTGCTCATCAATTCGTCGATATTTTGCGCAAAATGCATGGCGTGTTCTTCGCCACGGTGCGCCGATTCAAAGTAGAAAAACGACGCGCCGTGACGTCGCTCCCTGACCAGCGGCAAGTGATCGGAAAGATGTTCACAGCTATGGAAGTCAAACAGCACCAGGTAACCGTCGGCCGAGACGAAACAGGCGCGCGCCGGATTGTGCGTGATCCACAGCTGCATATTGGTGGAGTCGGTGGCGTAACGGATGTTGAGTGGATCAAATAAAACAATGCCGCCGTAGTCGCGCGCCTGCAGTTCCTGCACCAGGCGCTGCAGGCGGAACTCGCGCATCGTATCCAGGTGCGGAATCTCCAGGCCAAGCACTTCCCACTCGGCAAACGCAAGCGCTGTGGGACCGATTTCAACGCGGTCATTATCGTCCGGTGTGCCGTCAGGTTTTAACGCGGCATCCGGATTTTGGTAAGGATCGATTTTGCGATTGGAGCTATCGATGGAATAGGGTGATGAGGCCATTAATAAATCTCGATCAGGGAAGCATAACTAGTGCAAGAATAAGGGATCAATGATGTTAAGATAAATCATTTTTTACTAGTTTAGTCGTATATCTGCAGAATAAGTCCCATGAATAACGATAAACAGGAGTCGCTCGAATCACGCGTTGTACAGGCCTGTCACTATATTGACGAGTCAACCGGCGGCGTCAGCCCGCCGCTGCAGTTTTCAACAACCTATGCCAGGGATTCCGAGTACGAGTACTTAAGCAAGTTTAGCTATAGCCGTTCGGGTAACCCTTCCTGGGAATTGCTTGAACAAGTCTGTGCCGAACTCGATGGTGGTGCTGAGGCCAGGTGTTTCGCATCGGGCATGGCGGCGGTTTGTGCATTCTTCGAAACCGTGAATTCCGGTGAGCACGTGGTGGCGCCGAAAATCATGTACCACGGTTCACAGGACTGGTTACGCCGAATTTCGGAAAAGCGCTCGATCGGACTGACCCTGTTCGATGCCGCTGATATCGAGAATCTGCGCCGTTCGGTTCAGCCTGGAAAAACGACGGTGGTATGGATTGAATCACCGGTTAATCCAACCTGGGATGTAATTGATATCGCCGCTGCGGCGACGATCGCGCACGATGCCGGCGCAATTTTAGCGGTTGATGGAACGGTTGCATCGCCAGTCACGACCCGCGCGCTCGAGCACGGCGCCGATATCGTGTTTCACTCGGCAACGAAGTACTTGAACGGTCACAGTGACGTAATGGCCGGCATTCTGGTGACCGCTGAAATGAACCAACGCTGGGAGGAAATCAAGCTGGTACGAACCCTGACGGGTGCGGTGCTGGGGCCATTTGAAGCCTGGTTACTGTTACGCAGTGTGCGCACCCTGTTCTTGCGTTTCGACAAGGCATCAGAGAGCGCCTTGCGCCTGGCGCAGCATTTTGAAGGTGATTCCCGCCTGGAGCGTGTACTATACCCCGGGCTCGAAAGCCATCCCGGGCACGAGATCGCAAAACGACAGATGACTCGGGGCTTCGGTGGCGTGTTATCATTGCTGGTCAAGGGGGGTGCGGAAGCGGCAAAACGAATTGCCGGCAATACCCGCCTGTTCGTGCCTGCAACCTCGTTGGGAGGCGTGGAAAGCCTGATCGAACATCGCGCATCCGTGGAAGGGCCACACAGTGCAGTACCGCAAAACCTGCTGCGCCTGTCAATTGGGATTGAAGATTGCCAGGATTTGATTAACGATATTGAGCAGAGCCTGGAAGGGCACTGAATAAATGGGGAAAACTTATGTCAGTTGAAAGTTCTATCGAACATACCACCGAGTCGATTATGTCGGCACTGTCGAGCCACAACCTGTCAGATTCGGAAAAGGAACAGGTTAAAGAGATCGTAGGTCAACTGCTGGTGAAGACGGTCAAAAAGACAACCAAGAATCAGGTCGAGACTGCCGCCAGCTGTTGCGGCCCCGAACTGGATCTGGCGCACCAGATCCAGGAAGAAATGATTCGCAGGCGGGACCTGTTGATCTCCAACCTGAAGGCGCTGCGATAACCGGGTTACTGCTCGCTTGCGAATTCCTGGCAGGCGTGTTCGATGGCATGCGCAAATGAACGCGCCAGACTGCGTATCACCAATAAATCGTAAGTCGGGGTATCGTCAACCTGGATGATGGTGGCGTTCATGTGCGCCACTGAAGTCATGGCGCATTGACCCGGGCCGAACGCGCGTGGATGCAGATCGATAGCCGTGTTTTTTGCCATTACCTGGCGCGCGCGTGAACCACTGAGACGCAATCCACAGCGGCCGTGGCTTTGATCGACTACTGCCCCGAGGTCACCCACCGCATCCTGTAGTGTTTTGAATAACTCGCCGGGCGCACCTCCGGTTTCTGCGTCAGCGCAAATAATCATCCAGCTATTGGGCCCGTTCCAGCACAGCTGGGTCTTGCCATCCGAATTGACGATGCCAGGTTGGGTCGAGCACTCGATGCCGATTGCCGCGCCGATTGCTGCTGCAGCCTCCGCGTGTTTGCCATTGAAGGACAGCACCTGGATCGCGGTCAACGCCTTGCGTTCAGCCAGGCGAACATCTTTATAATCGATAATAAAATCACCATCCGCCGGTAGCAGTGGTGATACGCGTGGCGGCAAATCTTGTTTGTCAGGCACGGACAAGTTCCCCCTCAGGATCGATGAAGATCGGGTGGCAGACTTCGACGCTGAGCGTTTCATCGTCCAGCGGAAATACTGCCTCGATCTGTTCCCCATGGCGTGAAGCGCCATCCCGCAGTAGCCCAAGCGCGATACCGTAACCGAGTTGCGGGCTGTAGGTTGTCGCGGTTACATGACCTTGCGACTGGCTCACGGTCTCCAGCTTGACCTTTGGATCGACGAGGTGCGCGCCGATGCGCAGGTTTCTGTCCGGCACCAGTGACTTGAGCCCTACTACCTGCAAACGTCCCTCGCCAACCAGGGTCGGTCGCTCGGAGTTGCGCTTGCCGACGAAATGCTTTTGGCGGTTAGCCATGCCTTCAAGACCCAGGTCTTTAGCCGTGGTGCGTCCGTCCAGTTCGGAACCGGCGACGTGACCCTTCTCGATACGCATGGTGCCTAGTGCCTCTGTTCCGTACACCGAGACCCCCATCTCCTTGCCAGCCTCGAGCAGGTCGAGCCAGGCCTGTTCGCCATAATCAGCGGGCACGTTGATTTCGTAGGCCAGTTCACCGGAAAAAGAAATCCGGAACAGGCGCGCGGGGATATTGTTCATCCTGCATTCGCTGACGCTCATGAACGGGAAGGCCGCGTTGCTGATGTCGATATCGATCACCTGTTCCAGCAGTTTGCGGCTGTTGGGCCCGGCGACCGCGATGCCGGTCCATTGCTCGGTGACCGAACAAAATACGACGTCGAGTTCGGGCCATTCGATCTGGTGATACTGCTCCATGTGCGCCAGCACCGATGCTGCATTGGCCGTGGTCGTGGTCATAAAGAAATGCTGTTCGCCGAGGCGCGAGGTCGTGCCATCATCATAAACCATGCCGTCCTCGCGCAGCATGGCGCCATAGCGCACCTTGCCTACGGGTAGCTTGAGCCAGTTGTTGATATACAGACGGTTTAAAAACTCGGGCGCGTCCGGTCCCTGGATATCGATCTTGCCGAGTGAAGTGACGTCGATAATGGCAACGTTATTGCGGGTTGCCTCGGTTTCCCGAATGTAGCAATCGTTCATTGTATCGCCCGGCATTTGTGGGTAATAACGTGCACGCAGCCACAGGCCGGCTTCGACAAACACAGCTCCCTGCCTGGTATTCCAGTCGTGAATCGCGGTACGCCGTACCGGCATGAAATCGTAGCCGACAGTATGCCCGGCAAAAACCCCCATCGCGACCGGCACATAAGGCGGTCGGAAGGTGGTAATGCCAACCTCGGGCAGCGGTTCACCACGCTGACAGGCGAGTATCGCCAGCGCGTTGACGTTACTGGTCTTGCCCTGGTCGGTCGCCATACCCTGCGTGGTGTAACGTTTGAGTAACTCGACCGAGTCGAAACCCTCCTGCGAGGCCAATACCACGTCGCTGGCCTTGACGTCGTTTTGCTGATCGACGAATTGCTTGTAAGCCTTGTTGTACGGTGTCGGCGAAATCCACAGGGCTTCGATTGCATATTCACCTTCATTTTCTGCCTTGGCCGTAGCCATTTTTCTGGACTTGAAACCGGTCTGGCGGGCTGCCGCGGTTCCCGCGGTATTGCCTTGCGCAAAGCATTCCTGCAGGCTGAAACTGCCGGCCGCGGCACCGACCGAAACCTCCGCCTGGCGCGATTTTCCGGGCACAAAGCTCAGGATTGAATCATCGTAAACCGGTTTGGCGCCCGACTGGCTATGCAGGTGGACGTTCGGGTTCCAGCCTCCGGAACATGCAATCAAGTCACAGTCGATACGCTCCGGCTCAAGCGTGTCGCCGAGGGTAGTGACAATCTGGGCATGGGTGACGTGTCGACCACCTTCAGCTGAACCGACGGTGCTGCCGGTCAGCAGCCGGATCGACAGTTTTTCGAGCTCGGCGGCTAGCGGTGCATTGGGGTGTCGGCGTGAATCGACAACCGCGGCAACGCTTACCCCGGCGTGATGCAAATCAATCGCGGTACGATAGGCGTCATTATTGTTGGTGGCAATTACGGCGCGCCTGCCGGTTTTGACCCCGTAACGATTCACGTAGGCCCTTGCGGCCGAGGCCAGCATGACGCCTGGCTTGTCGTTGTTGCCGAAAACCAGTGGACGTTCGGTGGCCCCGGTCGCGAGTACGACCCGGCCCGGGTAAAAGGTCCACATGCGCTGGCGCGGGTGGCCCTTGTGCGGAACCGGCATATGGTCACTGACCTTTTCGATCGCCGCGACCACGTTATGATCATAGTAACCAAACAAAGTAGTGCGCGTGAAAACATGAACATTCTCCATTTCCTGGAGCTTTTCATAGGTTTCCAGCGCCCAGTCGCTGCCGGGTTTGCCGTTGATGGAAAAGTTTTCATTGTTGAGCGATCCGCCCACCCGCGGGTGCTCGTCAACCAGGATGACGCGCGCTTCCGCCCTGGCCGCGGCGAGTGCAGCCGATAACCCGGCGGGCCCAGCTCCGACGACCAGTACATCGCAGTGCTGATGACACTGTTCGTAAAAATCAGGGTCCGGCTCGGTTGGCGCAGTCCCGAGACCGGCCGCGCGGCGGATTACGTGTTCATAGACATTGGTCCAGAATGAGGCTGGCCACATAAAGGTCTTGTAGTAAAAGCCGGCCGATAACAGGGGTGAAAACAGGTTATTGATCGACATGACGTCGAAGGCCAGCGAGGGCCAGCGGTTCTGGCTATTGGCAACCAGTCCGTCAAACAGTTCGATTGTCGTTGCGCGGGTATTAGGTTCTTTACGCGGGCCGGTACGTAACTCGACGATCGCGTTCGGTTCTTCCGAGCCTGCGGTCTGAATGCCGCGCGGTCGATGGTACTTGAAGCTGCGTCCCACCAGGCGAACCCCGTTGGCGAGCAGTGCGGACGCAAGCGTGTCACCCTCGTAGCCCTGGTACGGTTTACCATCAAAGGTAAAGCTAATCGAACGACCGCGATCAATTTGCCCGCCACTGCTGGTACGGTATTGTTGGCTCATATCGATCAGACCTCCTTGCCGGGGTCCGGGAGATTGGGTGAAACCGGTGCGACGCTGAATATTTCGTGAGTGACAGTGTCACGCTCTACCACGAGCCAGGCGCGGCAACCATTCACGTGATGCCAGTATTCGCGATGGAGACCGGCCGGATTGTTACGCGTATAAACATAGTCATACCAGTCGTCCCCGGAGGCGTTATCGGCGGGCCGTTCGACCGTTGCATCGCCGCCATAGGAGAACTCGTCCTCGTTGCGTACCCCGCACCAGGGGCATTTGATTCTTAGCATATCAATCCCTCCTAGTGTGACTTGGGTGAGGCGCCAACGCCTTTCTCATCAATCAGATTACCCTCGCGGAAACGCTCGAGCGTAAACTCGGCGTTTAACGCGTGCGGCTTATCGTGCGCGATGGTGTGCGCGAACACCCAGCCTGACGCCGGTGTCGCCTTGAAGCCGCCATAACACCAGCCCCCGTTCAGGTAAAGGTTATCAATCGGGGTTTTACCGATGATCGGCGAGCCGTCCATCGACATATCCATGACGCCCCCCCACTGCCGCAACACGCGCAGGCGCGCGAGGCAGGGCATCATCGTCACGCCACCGGCCACGACGTGATTGAAGGTTGGCAGGTTGCCGCGCTGCGCGTAGGTATTCCAGCCGTCGATATCACCGCCAAAAACCAGCCCGCCCTTGTCCGACTGGCTGATATAAAAGTGACCCGCGCCAAAAGTGCAAACCGTGTCCACCAGGGGTTTGATGCCCTCGGTGACAAAAGCCTGCAGCACATGTGATTCGATCGGGAGTTTCATCCCGACCATGTCGAACAGGCGGCTCGAATTACCGGCAACCGCAACGCCGACCTGGCCTGCCTCGATTGGGCCGCGCGTGGTTTGGACCCCGATAACCCTGTCGCCTTCACGCTTAATACCGGTGACTTCGCACTTCTGGAAAATCTCGACGCCAAGCCGGTCGGCGGCACGTGCATAACCCCAGGCAACCGCATCATGGCGCGCGGTTCCGCCGCGGGGCTGTGCCAGTCCACCCTGTACCGGGAAACGCGTGTTTTTCGAGAAATCAAGATGCGGCATCAGTTTCCTGACGCCGTCCAGGTCGTGCATGACCGCATCGATACCATTCAATCGCAACGCGTTACCGCGGCGCGCGAAGGCATCGCGCTGGGCGTCGTTATGAATCAGGTTGAGAACACCTCGCTGGCTGAACATCACGTTGTAGTTCAGGTCCTGGCTTAGTCCTTCCCACAATTTCATTGAATGCTCGTAGAACTGTGCGTTTGGATTAAGCATGTAGTTGGAGCGCACGATAGTGGTGTTACGACCCGTGTTTCCGCCACCGATGTAACCTTTCTCCAAAACCGCGACGTTGGTTATACCGTGCAACTTTGCGAGGTAGTAAGCCGTCGCCAAACCATGACCGCCGCCACCGATGATGATGACGTCGTAGCGCTTCCTGGGCTCGAGGTTACGCCAGGCCCTGGTCCAGCCGCGGTTACCGGTAAGTGCCTGTTTGAGCAGGCTGAATCCTGAATAGTGCATAAGCGTCGTGTTGGTTGCGTCGGCGCAAAGAATACCCGGTGTCAGCCACCCTGTGCCAGCGAAATTACCGGCGAGGAGGAGTGTTCAGTGCGTGATTCAAGTTTAAACAGAATATGTTGGCTGCAGTCAACCGGTAAACGACTTGCCAGAGCACATAAACGACATGCATCGGCATGCCGGAAATGACGCTAATCGGCTGGGTTGAGTTTTGCATCACAAAAACGGGGAAAGCCAGGTGTTTCGGGTTATATTACGTTTAAACTGGTGGTTGGTTGAATTAGATGAGATCCACTTACCGCAGCTTAAAACGCTAAAAAATATTCGCTTGAACAGGCCTCCGAGCAGGCACAGCGGATCGCGGTTTTTTTCGAACGCCATGTGATTGGAATCTTCCAGTATGGCGATGCCTACCTGAAGCTGGTGCGCCGGGAATATGTTCGCAACTACGATGTCGCGAAAATTGAGCAATTGATGGACGAAATCCCGCTCAACCAATCGATCGCCTCGCATATTACGATCATCGACGAGAACGGTACGCCATTAATGGTGTCAGGCCACGATATCAAGGCTGGGACGACGGCCAGGGACCGGGATTATTTCAAGTTCCAACAGGATGCGAAAGCTGACGAACTGCGGGTGTCGAAGATTCACAAGGGGCGTAATACGGGCAAGCTGATTATCAGGCTGGTGCGACGCTATGAAAAACCGAATGGCGAATTTGGTGGCGTTATTTTTCTCGCGCTCGAGGCCACACATATCACCGATTTTTTCAATGCCATGCAGATCGGGCCAATGAGTTCCGCAACCCTGGTGGGCAAAGACAGATTTGTTCGTGCCAGGTCTTCCTATGGGCCCAGTGGACCGGGACAGGATATCAGTGGCTCGCAGATCTGGGGGCGCCTCGAGGAAAGTCCAACCGGGCTGTATCTGCAAACCAGCGTCGTTGACGGTATTACGCGATACTATGCCTACCGCGAGGTCCCCGATTTTCCACTGATCGTCACGATTGGGCTGTCGGTCGATGATTTCAACAAATCCAACATGATTGAAAGGATGCATCACTACGCGATTGCACTGCTGGCAACACTGCTGATCGCGGGGACGACGTTTTTCCTTTGCCGTCAGCGGCAGCTGCTGTTGCAGATAGCAGTCAAAAACGCAGAACTGGAACAACGCGCCAACGAAATCGAGCGCAAGAATGCCGAACTGATCAGTCAAAATGCCGAACTTGAGCGCTTTAACTACACGGTATCGCATGATCTCAAGGCGCCGCTGGTTACGATCAAGGGATTTCTCGGCTTGTTGAGGCAAGATATCAGGGCACAGGACGCGGAAGCTATCGAGCGTGATGCGGATCAGATCGGCGATGCCGCCGACAAGATGGCCCAGTTGCTGGACGAGTTACTCGAATTGAGCCACATCGGGCGTCAAATTGATGCACCTGAAAACCTCGACCTGAACCAGCTGGTGCATGAGGCGCTGGAGCGCGTTGCGATGCAAATTGAAAACAAGGGTGTCGATGTTCAGGTTGCATCGAATATGCCGACGATTAGCGGCGACCCGGGCAGGCTACTCGAAGTTTTTCAGAACCTCATTGATAACGCGATCAAGTTCATGGGCGATCAGGAATCACCCTGTATTGAAATCGGCGCGCAGCGTGAGAATGGCGAGGTTCGCTGTTTTGTACGCGATAACGGTATCGGCATTGCGCCTGAATACCAGGACAGGGTCTTTGACCTGTTTGATCGCCTCGACAACGGTGTCGAAGGTACCGGGATCGGGCTCGCCCTGATCAAGCGAATCATCAAGGTTCACGGTGGCAGAATCTGGATCGAGTCAGAAGGTGAAGGGAGGGGTACCACTTTCTGGTTTGCACTTCCGGAAAATGACAGCGAATCTATTTTGTGACTAAGGCTGTGCTTACCCTAGTTATCGAGCAGCCAGGCGCGCCATGTCGATGGTGTAGTTGACGAATCCATCGGTCCCACCGGTAATTTTGTCGTACAGGCCCCGCGCCGTCACATTATGGCTCTGCGTGTGCCAATAGACTTCAGCCCATTGTTGTCGGCGCGCTTCATCAACCACCGCCTCGATCAACATCCTGCCGATACCTGAGCCACGAATAGTGGAAAGCACGAACAAATCATTGAGATAACACACCGGGCTTGCATACCAGGTGTGGGCATGCGGAAAAAAATGCACCAGCCCGACAAGGTCGCCTGGATCATTTTCAGCCACGCGGCACTGGATTTCATGCGCCGGGTCCAAAATGCGTTGCCACAGCAGGTCCGTGACCTCATCCGCCAGGCTTGACTGGTAAAAGCGGAGGTAATCCTGCCATAACGGATTCCATTGGGTTCGGTCCGATGCGGTGAGCGTTCGGATCCTGTAGCTCGACGCTGTCATGGTTTGATGCCTTTCGCTTGTTGCTGAAGGCCTAATTATATCTTGCCTGGCATCGACGCGATGGCTAAAATCGCTGCCCGCGCTGGCAGCGATGGCGTCGATGCCGATTAAGCAGATATTTTAGTCCTGTACGCCCGGATGATTTCGGAGTGATTACGATGTCTCAAACCCAACGTCCCGAGTTCTTCGAACTGCAAAACGGTTCCAAGGTAAACCTGCCCTTTTCAGACGCCGAGTATGAAAATCGCCTCGCTGGCCTGCGCCAGCTGATGGCCAGTTCCGGGGTCGAGGCAATGCTGCTGACCTCGATGCACAACATCGCCTACTATTCGGGATTTCTTTACTGTTCTTTCGGCCGACCTTACGCCTGCGTCGTCACTGCCGAACGCTGCGTTACCGTCTCGGCCAACATCGATGGTGGCCAGCCGTGGCGTCGTTGTTATGCTGAAAACCTGATTTACACTGACTGGAAGCGCAATAATTACTGGCGTGCCGTGAAATCGATCATCCCCGACAGCAAGCGTATCGGTATCGAGGGAGACCACATGACCCTGGCGACGCATCAGTTAATGACCGATATGCTGGGTGATATCGAGGCCATCGATTTAAACCAACAGGTCATGGGCCTGCGCATGATTAAATCGGCTGAAGAAATCGAGCTCATCAAGGGTGGTGCCCGAACCGCCGATATTGGCGGTGAGGCCATCCGCGACGCCATCCGCGTTGGCACCCGGGAGATCGATGTCGCGATGGCCGGCCGCGACGCGATGGAGCTTGAAATTTCTCGCGCCTACCCGGACAGTGAACTCCGGGACACCTGGGTCTGGTTCCAGGCCGGGCTCAACACCGATGGCGCGCATAATCCCGTGACCACGGCCAGGCTCGAAACCGGCGATATCCTGAGCCTGAATACTTTTCCAATGATATCCGGTTATTACACCGCCCTTGAGCGCACCTTGTTCCTGGGTGAACCTGATGCCGCCTCGCTCAGGATATGGCAGGCCAACGTCGAGGCACACGAGCTCGGTTTATCGCTAATCAGGCCCGGTGCGACCTGTTCTGGAATATGCGCCGAAATCAATCGCTTGTTCGAGGAAAGGGATTTGCTGCAGTATCGCTCCTTCGGTTACGGGCATTCATTCGGTGTGCTGTCTCATTATTACGGTCGCGAGGCGGGGCTCGAACTGCGCGAAGACATCGATACGGTGCTAGAACCCGGAATGGTGGTCTCGATCGAACCGATGCTGACATTACCGCTCGGCCTGCCGGGGGCTGGTGGCTACCGCGAGCACGACATCCTGGTCGTTACCAAGGACGGTGCGGATAACATTACTGGCTTCCCCTACGGCCCTGAGCACAATATCATCGCTGTTTGAACAACGTCAGCCACGACTGCAATTATTAACCAGGTGAGGCCAGATGCCAGAAGAACAGTCACATCCGGAAGTACGGGCAGCGGTCGCGCGGCTTTGCGCTGAATATCCCGATGAATATTGGCGCGAAAAGGATCGCGATAAGGCCTATCCAACCGAGTTCGTGCAGGCCCTTACCGACGCGGGCTACCTGTCAGTACTGATACCGGAAGCCTACCAGGGTGCCGGCATGGACCTTGCGGCAGCCTGTGCCGTGCTCGAGGAGATTCAGCGCAGCGGGGCTAACGGCGCTGCCTGCCATGCACAGATGTATATTATGGGCACGCTGTTGCGCCACGGTAGCGATGCTCAAAAGCAGAAATATCTTGCCGATATTGCTTCGGGCAAGTTGCGACTGCAGGCCTTTGGTGTGACCGAACCTTCCAGCGGAACCGATACCACGCGCATCAAGACGCGCGCACATCGCGACGGCGATGATTATGTCGTCAGCGGCCAGAAAGTGTTTATTTCGCGCGTCGAATATTCCGATCTGTTGTTACTGCTGGTGCGTACCACGCCCCGCGATGAAGTCGAAAAACCAACCCAGGGTATGTCGGTGCTGCTGGTTGATCTGCGTGAGGCGGTGGGTAACGGTTTAACGGTGCGCCCGCTCGAAACCATGTTGAATCACGCGACCACCGAACTCTTCTTCGATAATTTGCGGGTGCCGGCAGAAAACCTGGTAGGCGAGGAGGGAAAAGGCTTCAGCTACATAATCGATGGCATGAATGCGGAACGCATCCTGATCGCGGCCGAGTGCATCGGCGACGCGCGCTGGTTTATCGACCACGCTGCAAGTTATGCCCGCGAGCGAGAGGTTTTTGGCGCACCGATCGGCAAGAACCAGGGGATCCAGTTTCCCATTGCGCGGGCTCACGTGCAAACCGAGGCGGCTGCCTTGATGGTGGCAAAGGCCTGCCGCATGTTCGATGCCGGTGAAGCCTGCGGTTCGGAAGCCAACATGTCGA
>Ga0265306_10001115_pt1 | contig 13129 bp, 10 predicted proteins | sample Helome_3_FD_192493 | JGI IMG/M metagenome (GOLD analysis project Ga0265306, IMG submission 192493) | Marine sediment microbial communities from subtidal zone of North Sea - Hel_20160420 (Illumina Assembly) | ecosystem: Environmental > Aquatic > Marine > Subtidal zone > Sediment ...
TTCTTTTTATAATAGTTTTCAGCCCGAATTCTGGGTCGAAATTACATGTACATCTAAAAAAATAAATGTTATGGAGAGAAAGGAATTTTTACGAAGCCTGGGAGCGGGTGCAGCCTTCGCGCTTACCTTCCCTTGTATTAACGGTTGCTCAAATGATGATGGTGGTACGGAAATGATCCCAATTCCTACTGGTGTTGACTTCACCATAGATCTTGACTCACAGGAAGGATTAGGACTGGAGAATAATGGTGATTTTATCTTAAAGAATGATGTAGTAGTGGTTAAGAATCTTGAAGGTAATTTTATTGCCGCAAGTCAGATATGCAGTCATCAACAAACAGATCAGGTAAGGTTTTTGGATGATAATGGCGGAATTTTTCGTTGCTCTACCCATGGATCAGAATTTGATCAAAACGGGACGCCTTTAAACACAATTACAAACAATCCGCTTAAGATTTTTAACACAGAACTAAATGGTAATATACTTCGGGTTTTTGAGTAATTATCGATTAGTCACATATTGATATTTACATGAAAAGTTTGGCCCTAAATCTTTTCGTTTTTTCTTGTGCATTATTTTCTATTAATAAGCACTGTACAATCGTACGCCCAATATTTTCACAACTAAAAAAGATACAGTAAGTGAAAAGTTTTGTGGTACTATTTTTTGGTATTCTTACCATGACTTCCGTTTGTGGTCAGGCCGGAAAATATGTCACCGTAAAGAGAACTTTAAAATTAATGGGCAGTTCCTTTGAACTAACGGTGGTGGTGAATAATGAAGAAATTGGATATATCAATCTGGAAGAGGCTATTGCAGAAGTGAAACGTATTGATAAGCTGATTTCTTCCTGGGATCCTGATTCAGAAACTTCAGAAATTAACCGGAATGCCGGCGTGAAGCCGGTTAAGGTAAGCTTGGAGCTTTACAAATTAATAGAACGTTCTATTCAGATATCTGAAATCACCAATGGTGCTTTTGATATTACTATAGCAGCAATGGAAGGGGTTTGGAAATTTGATGGTTCCATGTCCATGTTTCCAACTCCGGAACAGATCAGTAGGGCAGTTTCCAAGGTAGGTTATAAAAAGATCTCTCTAAATAGCGCTGAAAATACGGTGTTTTTAAAGGAAAAGGGAATGAAAATTGGATTCGGGGCAATTGGAAAGGGTTATGCTGCAGATAAAGTCAAGAAATTATTAGTATCCAAACAGGTTCCTGCGGGCATGATTAACGCAGCGGGCGATATTACAACCTGGGGTACAAAGGCAACTGGAGAAAAATGGTTAATAGGCGTAGATCACCCAAGAAGTAACGGTAAACTATTTACCTGGTTGCCATTAATAGAATCATCCGTGTCAATTACAGGTAATCATGATAGATATGTAACTTTTAACGGTAAAAAATATGCACATTACATCAACCCTAAATCGGGGTATCCAACAACCGGTATAAGTAGGGTAACCGTACTTGCCAAAAGTGCTGAATTATGTGATGCTCTCGCCACATCGGTCTACATTTTAGGTAAGGAAAAAGGAATATCTTTAATAAATCAGCTGGGAGATACTGAAGTAATTATTGTAGACAGTTTCAATCAGATATTTAAGAGCAATGGGATAATTCTTGATACAGCAGAATAAAAATTCTTGTCTTCATTTTATAAAAACTCTTTTTATCTTGCTAATGATGAGGTTCAAATACCTTTAAAAATTCGTAAATTTGCATTCTTAAGAGATGATTGAATGTTAGATAAATTAAATATTGTTAAGCAGCGATTCGATGAGGTATCAGACCTTATAATTCAACCTGATATTATTGCAGATCAAAAGCGCTATATTAAGTTAAATAAAGAATACAAGGATTTACGAGTACTCATTGAAAAAAGAGATTATTATATTGAGCTGACAAATAATATAAATGAAGCAGAAGAAATTATTGCTGATGGCAGTGATTTAGAGATGATTGAGATGGCGAAAATGCAATTAGAAGAAGCTAAGGAGGCTTTGCCCGTCCTGGAGGAGGAAATAAAGTTATTGTTAATTCCAAAAGACCCTGAGGATGCGAAAGATGTAGTGATGGAAATACGTGCCGGTACAGGAGGAGATGAGGCCAGTATCTTTGCAGGAGATCTTTACCGAATGTATTCCAAATATTGTGAGTCCAAAGGTTGGAAAACAAATATCATCGATTTAAGTGAGGGTACAAGTGGGGGTTTTAAAGAAATTCAATTTGAAGTTAGTGGAGAAGATGTATACGGGACATTAAAATTTGAAGCAGGCGTACATCGGGTACAAAGGGTGCCACAGACGGAAACGCAGGGCCGGGTTCATACCAGTGCGGCAACCGTGATGGTTTTGCCGGAGGCAGAAGATTTTGATGTACATATCGATCCCAAGGATGTACGCATAGACTATTTTTGTTCATCAGGTCCCGGGGGTCAATCTGTAAATACCACCTACTCTGCAGTGCGTTTAACCCATGTTCCTACAGGGTTAGTTGCTCAGTGCCAGGATGAAAAATCACAACATAAGAATAAGGATAAGGCCTTTAAAGTTTTACGCTCACGACTTTACGATATGGAATTAGCGAAAAAACAGGAAGAGGATGCGGCAAAAAGAAATTCACAGGTTAGTAGTGGAGATCGATCAGCTAAGATTCGCACATATAATTATCCACAGGGCAGAGTTACCGATCATAGGATAGGGCTAACACTCTACGATTTACAGAATATAATCAATGGAGATATTCAAAAGATCATTGATGAGTTGATGTTGGTTGATAATACGGAAAAACTAAAAGAAGCTTCGGAGATTTTTTAGAGATCAGGATGAAAATTGAAAACTTAGTTGAGCAAATCCATAAAAAACAATCCTTTCTCTGTATAGGTCTGGATACCGACCTTGAAAGAATACCAGTACATCTCCTTAAAGATGAGTCGCCTATTTTTTCTTTTAATAAGGCTATTATTGATGCAACCCATCATCTGTGTGTAGCCTATAAACCAAATATTGCTTTTTATGAGGCTTATGGTTCAATAGGTTGGGAAGCCCTGCGTAAAACTATCGAATATCTTAATCAAAATTACCCTGAACTTTTTACCATTGCCGACGCAAAACGAGGAGATATTGGGAATACCTCTTACAGATACGCTAAAGCATTTTTTGAGGATTTGGATTTTGACTCCATTACAGTTGCGCCCTATATGGGAAGAGATTCTGTTGAACCTTTCTTGTCTTTCGAGAATAAGCATACTATTCTCCTTGCATTGACTTCAAATGAGGGCGCCTTTGATTTTCAAACAAAATCAATTGGTGAAAAGACACTATATGAACAAGTTCTGGAAACATCAAGAACGTACAAAAATTCTCAAAATCTGATGTATGTAGTTGGTGCTACCAAGGCGAGTTATTTAACTGAAATCCGAAAAATAATTCCAGATAGTTTTCTTTTAGTACCAGGCGTAGGGGCCCAGGGCGGAAGCCTTGAAGAAGTATGCAAATTTGGAATGAATAAAAATGTTGGGATATTGGTAAATTCTTCCAGGGGCATTATCTATGCTTCATCCGGCCAAAATTTTGCAACTATTGCGGTACAAAAAGCCACTGAATTGCGCGATAAAATGGCGCTGGAACTCATGAAGAAGCATTGATTACTTTACAAAATCTTCCAGCAATTTCTTAAGCTTCCTGGCCTTCAATTCAAAAAATGCTGCAAGTTTATCATCTGAAGTCTTAAAGTCAGATGCCTTGTTTAAAAAGTTCTGATATTGGTATTCCATTTGGGCCAAAGCCTTATGTCCACTTGTTATTGGAGTAATCGCTCCAACTTTACAATATTGATTGTCCATAGTCACATTCTTTGTTCTTACAAATATACGACCAAAATGAAGGTTTGGATGTTGGCAAGTGCATGTATTCACCTAAAAATCAGGTGATTTGTCTAATTTTTAACTAAATTGTTGAATATAAGTCTAATAAGTGTCAAAAAATTTATGATTGTTGAAGTTTGACGGTTTCTTATGGTTCAATGAAGACCGACTTCAAAACCCGCAATAAATTGTTTAGAAACAGCTAATCTTTAAATATGAAATTTCTAATAATAGCGGCCTTTTTCTTAGCCACGGGGATAGGTTCCTGGGCACAATCTTCAAATTGTAATTGCTGTTCTGAAAATCATGACGATTTCGATTTTTGGGAAGGTAAGTGGGAAGTGACCAATAAAGATGGAACTGCCGCGGGCAACAATACAATAGTAAAAATACAAGACGGTTGCATTCTTATGGAAGATTGGGTTGGAGCCAAGGGTCAATATACAGGCACCAGTTTAAATTTTTATAATATTAAAACCAAACAATGGGAACAACTTTGGGTTGATAATACAGGAAGTTATTTAAAGCTTACAGGGAATAGAACAGAGAATCAAATGATAATGAAATCTTTACCATTTGAACATAAGGATGGCAAGAAATATATAAATAAAATTACATGGACCCTGAATAAAGATGGAACAGTAAGACAACTATGGGAAATAATGAATAATGGTACTGTGGTTAATGTCGCTTTCGACGGGCTTTATAGGAAAGCTGATTAATTTTTTCTAAAAAGTTTTTAAGGAATAAAAAAACCGGTGCTCCCACCGGTTTTAAACTAACTAACTCAAAAAATACTAACTCAAATAATTCGTTTAAGGATATCTGCCTTACAAGCAGAACTACAAAAGTTTGAATATTGTAGTGATTTACCTTTAAAATTTTAACGTTAGAATTTTCTGTTTATTGCAAGGATTTTAAGAATATTTGGATTAAACCTCCAAATTAAACACAATTTATTGTATAAACAGTCCATAATTAGGTGAACCATTAATAACTAAGGACCCCCGGAAGATATTCAATAGTGATCGGAAATTAACTTTTCGGTTTCTGACTTATTTTTAAAAACTTCAAAAGTCTTCCCCTGTGTACGCAAGGCACCAAGCGTATTGGCATATTGCGCGGCTTTAATCGGGTCTGTGTATAAAGAAAACCCATAGGCCAGACCGCCGGCAAAAGAATCCCCGCATCCTGTCGTATCTATTACATCTTTCATAAAGACAGATTTTATAAATTTCTTGACAGTGGCATTATTTTCTCTGAAATACACTACACAACCTCTGGAATCTAGTGTAACATAAAAATATGAGACCCCTTTTGAGAGTACATGCTCAGCCATCGCATCTATATGATCGGTCTTGTCTTCTTCATAACTCGTCATTTCCTCATATTCGTATTCGTTTTTAAACCAACATGCCTGTGATTCTTCAAGGTTCATTTTAAGAACGTCAATATAGGGAAGCCATTCATCCATATCAACCCAGAACTTTCGATATCGATCTCCGGTCATGCTCATTGTAGTAGTTGGACCATGAGCATCAAAAATTATTAACCCTTTTTTATGCTGTTTAATATGTCTAAGCGTACTAAGTGAAATCTCAAAGTCTGTAATAGGAACAAAAACATAGGCATCAATATCATCCGAATCCGGAATATCTTCCGGCAAAATGGGTCTCATACAAGCCGTTTGCTTTTCTAATCGATTATTTTGATCTATAAACCTCAGTTCTATTACAGTTCCTCTGTCATTCTTATTTCCAATATGAGTAGTTTCAATATTGGAATAAGGTTCAAACACTTCTAAAATAGGCTCATAATCTATTTGATGTACATTTGATATTGGAACTACACTACCGTCATCTCCCAATAGTTTGGACAAAGCAATAACCGGATGTGTCACACAACCGTATTTTTGTATTACCTCATCCTGATGCGTGTAGATGGTATCTCTGGGTATTGGCCCTAAAACTGCTATTTTAATCATAAGCCTAAGCCTTTGCATATTAATATTCCGTTAATATACTAAATAATTAGCGGTGTAAAAAGGGCTTATTCCAGATGACTTTATGAGAAGATCACTGTTTTATTATTATAAACCATGGTTTTTCTGTCTACATGAAGTTGAACTGCCCTCGATAGCACAATTTTTTCCAGATCACGTCCTTTGGCAATAAAGTCTTTAACTCTGTGAGAGTGAGATACCATTGTAACATCTTGCTCAATGATGGGTCCGGCATCCAGGGCTTCCGTTACATAATGGCTGGTTGCTCCAATTATTTTCACGCCACGTGCAAATGCAGCATGATAAGGTTTCGCTCCAGCAAACGCAGGCAGGAAGGAATGGTGAATGTTGATAATTTTATTCGGAAAGTGGTCTATAATTTTACTGCTCAATATCTGCATATATCTGGCCAACACAATGAAATCTACATTATGAGATTTTAAGAGTTCTAATTGCTTTTTCTCCGCCTCTTCTTTTGTTTCTTTTGATACAGGGATAAAATAGTAAGGAATTTCAAATTGTTCGGCAATATGTCTGGCCTCGTCGTGATTGCTCAGGACGAAAGGGATTTCTAACGCTAATTCACCTGATTTATATCGGCTAAGGAGATCGTATAGACAATGATAGTATTTAGATACAAAAATGGCCATTCTCGGTTTTAGGTTCCCAGGATGAATGCTCCAATTCATCTCATAAGGGATAGCCAATTTAGATTGGAACTCTTCTTTGAATTTAGAATACTCAATTGCATTATCGGTAAATTCACTTTCCAATCGCATAAAAAAAACATTGAGCTCTTCATCAACATGCTGGTCCAGATAAACGATGTTACCTCCTTTAATGTGTATGAATCCAGTTATTGCACTTATTATTCCCGATTGATCCGGGCAGTGAATAAGAATTGTGTTTCTCAAAATGATGTATTTTAGCCTGTAAAATTATAATATTAGGAACAGAGGCTTATTAAACCTAATTATTTTTATAAAATTCTGATTGTAAGATGATTTTTTTTGCATTTTCCTTAAATTGCTAACCTAAAGTAGCCCAAAAATTATCAATGGAACAAGAAAAGTCCTATAAACCAAAGAATAAAATAAGAGTGGTTACTGCAGCTTCTCTGTTTGATGGTCATGATGCTGCCATCAATATAATGCGGCGCATTATTCAATCTACCGGAGTAGAGGTTATTCATTTAGGCCACGACAGAAGTGTTGATGAGGTCGTAAATTGTGCAATTCAAGAAGATGTTAATGCCATCGCAATGACTTCATATCAAGGAGGTCATAACGAATATTTTAGATATATGTTTGACCTTCTCGAGGAGCGTGGAGCCGGTCATATTAAAATATTTGGTGGTGGCGGTGGTGTAATTCTGCCAGAGGAAATAGAATCCCTGATGAACTATGGAATTACAAGGATATATTCACCAGACGATGGACGTACAATGGGATTACAAGGAATGATAAATGATCTTGTAAAGCAAAGTGATACCTCGGTTCCACCATTAAAACTGGAGAAAGGAACTACCCTGATCAAAGCCTTGAAGAACAAACAGCCAAAGACTATTGCACGACTCATAAGTCTCGCAGAAAACAGGCCTTCTGAATTTGAAGAACTCTTTTCCGTAATTCGCCAGGATAAAAATCATGTCCCAGTATTAGGAATAACCGGTACTGGCGGTTCTGGAAAATCTAGTTTAGTTGACGAGCTCGTCAGACGGTTTTTAAGGGACTTTCCAAAGAAATCGATTGGTTTGATATCTGTTGATCCTTCTAAAAGAAAAACAGGAGGAGCTCTTTTGGGCGACCGCATAAGAATGAATGCAATAAATGATGATAGGGTTTATATGCGATCCCTGGCAACAAGACAGTCCAATTTGGCTTTATCTAAATATGTAAATGAGGCTGTTGAAGTACTAAAAACAGCTGGATTTGATCTGATTATTCTGGAAACCTCAGGTATTGGACAGTCAGATACTGAAATAATTGAACATAGTGATGTTTCACTGTATGTTATGACTCCCGAATTTGGCGCTGCAACGCAACTCGAGAAAATAGATATGCTGGATTTTGCTGATCTGGTTGCCATAAATAAATTTGATAAAAGAGGAGCTCTGGATGCATTAAGAGATGTAAAGAAACAATATGTACGAAATCAGGGTTTATGGGAAACAGATGAGGAGGCTTTACCGATATTTGGCACTATAGCTTCGCAATTTAATGACCCGGGCATGAATCGTTTGTACAAAGCGGTTATGCAACAATTAACAACAAAGGCAAATGCAGATCTCGTTTCAACCTTAGTGGTCAGCAAGGAAATGGATCAAAAGGTATTTGTTGTGCCGCCTTCCAGGACAAGATATCTTTCTGAGATTAGTGAAAGTAATAAATCTTATGATGTTAAAGTGTCATATCAGGTTGAAGTAGCCCAACAATTATATGGAATTTATAAAACAATAGCAGGTCTTTGCATGACTATACCCGGGTTAACTGGCGCGGGAATTAAAGTTTCCGCTTTGGATAATTCGGGAAAAGATGAAAAAGAAAATTTAATTCGACTTTTATTAGTTGAATTTGACCGTGTAAAACTCAATTTAGATCCGTATAACTGGGAGATTATTCTCAACTGGGAGAGTTTGGCTAAAAAATATAAAGACCCCTCTTATGTTTTTAAAGTTAGAGAAAAGGACATAAATATAGACACCCACGTTGAGTCACTGTCAGGCCTTGCCATTCCTAAAGTAGTTTTACCAAGATATAAGGCATGGGGCGACCTGCTTCAATGGCGATTACAGGAGAATGTACCTGGGGAATTTCCTTATACTTCCGGACTTTACCCGTTTAAGAGGACAGGAGAAGATCCCACACGGATGTTTGCCGGCGAAGGAGGACCAGAACGTACCAACAGAAGGTTTCATTATGTAAGTCTGGATATGCCAGCCAAGAGATTATCCACTGCATTCGATTCTGTGACACTATATGGTAATGATCCAGATCACAGGCCCGATATTTATGGAAAGATTGGGAATGCAGGTGTATCGGTTTGCTGCCTGGACGATGCCAAAAAATTGTATTCCGGTTTTGATCTGAGTGATCCTATGACTTCAGTTAGCATGACCATAAATGGACCTGCCCCGATGCTACTGGGCTATTTCATTAATGCCGCCATTGATCAAAACTGCGAGAAGTATATACGTGAAAATGGCCTCGAAAAAGAGGTGGAATCAAAAATCAAAACACATTATGGCAGAGATTTAAAAAACAGGCCAAAATATGTGGGCGCTTTGCCGGAAGGAAATAACGGACTTGGACTTTTTTTGCTGGGTATAACCGGTGATAAAGTGCTTACACCTGAAGTATACAATAACATTAAACAAGCAACTTTAAAAACAATCCGTGGAACGGTTCAGGCAGATATCCTAAAAGAAGATCAGGCTCAGAATACCTGCATCTTTTCTACAGAATTTGCACTGAGACTCATGGGAGACGTTCAGGAATATTTTATTCTCAATGATGTAAGAAATTTTTATTCAGTGTCCATTTCTGGTTACCATATAGCAGAGGCAGGAGCAAATCCTATCACTCAATTGGCTTTTACGCTGTCCAATGGTTTTACATATGTTGAATACTACCTTAGCCGGGGGATGGATATTAACAAATTTGGCCCCAATTTGTCGTTTTTCTTTTCAAATGGAATAGATCCGGAGTATGCAGTAATAGGAAGAGTCGCGAGGCGTATATGGGCGAAGGCCATGAAAGACAAATATGGCGCAGATTCCAGGGCGCAAATGTTAAAATATCATATACAGACATCAGGTCGAAGTTTGCATGCGCAGGAGATAGATTTCAATGATATCAGAACTACTTTGCAGGCACTTTATGCTATTTATGACAATTGTAATTCATTGCACACAAATGCATACGATGAGGCCATTACCACACCAACGGAAGAATCTGTTAGAAGGGCAATGGCAATACAGTTGATTATTAACAAGGAATTAGGCCTTGCTAAAAATGAAAATCCGCTACAAGGATCCTTTATTATTGAAGAACTCACTGATCTTGTGGAGGAGGCTGTTTTGCTTGAATTTGACAGAATAACTGAGCGAGGAGGTGTTTTGGGCGCAATGGAAACTATGTATCAACGCTCCAAAATACAGGAAGAAAGTATGTACTATGAGACTTTGAAACACACAGGTGAATATCCAATAATTGGAGTAAACACTTTTTTAAGCTCTTCGGGATCTCCAACCATACTTCCTGCAGAAGTTATACGTGCTACTGACAAGGAAAAACAGCAACAAATAGATACATTACAAGGCTTGCATCTAAGAAATAAGCTAATTGCGCAAGAACAATTAAAAGCATTGCAGGAAAGAGCCATAAAGAATGAAAATATATTTGAAAAACTTATGGAAGTCACTAAATATTGTTCATTAGGACAGATCACACATGCGCTGTTTGAAGTAGGAGGGCAATATAGAAGAAATATGTAGAGCTATTTCAGAATAATCCGGAATTCAAATTAAATAAACGAATGTATTATCCGAAGAGTGACTAGTTTAATAACCCATATAATCATTGAAGCCCCAGTTAGAACCACCACCATTTTTACCAATAGACTTTCTCCATTTCTTAAAAGATCTTCTGAAACTATGGATTTCTTTTCGAAGTAAATCCAGGTATTCCCTTTCTTTTAATCCATCATTTTCCAATCCGTTACAATAAGAGATTATGTTACCAATCATAATATTGATAAACGAAGCACTTTTCATTCGAACAGCATTAGATTCAGTAGATTCTGCCTGTGCTATCTGCTGCGGGATCAAAATGGCGTCCGCAAGCAAAGAATCGGCAATGTGATCTCTTAAACTGTTAGATTGGTACAATTTTAGTAAATCCTTGTTATGGGAAACAAACGAGGCAATTTCTCTGCTCATTGCGCAGAGTTCCATTGCTTTTCTATAAACCGGTAAGGTTCTTAAGTTCTTGTAGGGCATTTTCTCTTTTAGCAAAAATTCTAGAATAAAGTTACGTCCAAATTTTCGATATTATCTTTAAAATATAAAGCAATTTTGTATTTTAGCTATGAAAAAGGTATTTTTAATTACAATTTACTTTGAATAACAAAATAGACGATTTAAACTGGCATATTCTTAGACTCCTGCAGGAAAATTCAAGGTTGTCTTTGTCAAATATTGGAAGGGAAGTTGGCCTTACACCACCAGCTGTGGCAGAGCGTGTCAAAAAAATGGAAGACCTTGGAATACTCGAAGGTTTTAAATCAAAGGTATCCTATACCCTTGCAGGTTATCAGCTTAAGGCTATTATTACATTAAAGGCTTTTATGGGTAAACTGAAGCCTTTTCTTGAAATGGTTAAGACCCTGGATGAAGTAATTAATTGTTACCGGATTACAGGTGATGAAAATATTATTATGGAGGTGGTTCTAAAGGATCAGGCCCATCTGGAAAGATTTATCGATGAGCTCATCAGATATGGGGAGACCAGAACACATATAATTCTATCTGATATAGTTTCTGATGCTCCGATAAAACGACTTAAGTAACATTACTTAAGTCTGGAAAGTTGTAAAAATGGGAATGCGATTCTTGGCTGAATAAGATTAGTAACAATAATTTAATTCAGAATTTATTTTCTTTTCTATAGTAGTTGATTCAAAAATTAAAGATTCAACAGATTTTTATTACCGGACAACCGGATGTTGCAAATAAATAGTTTTGAATATTTGTTGTTGAGGGATTTAATTACTTAATTTAACTAAAGGTTGTAATGATGTTGTCTTATCCATTAGAATTACGCTATTCAATCTTTAAATGTTTTTCAGTATAACTTTGAGAATTTGTAGTATTCTTAGCTATTTTGGCCAGGTTTTTGATTATTTCAGAAATATGAAGCGAGTTTTATTTCTTCTCTTATTTGTAGGCTTGGCATATACGGGCATTTCACAAACCAGACAGGCAGTGTTTAAAAAGGGAAGGATTATTGATTCTATTCGCATCAATGATTCAATCTCCGAAACTTATAAATTATATCTTCCAAAAAAGTTTAATGGCAGTGGTACATGGCCTATCATATTTGTTTTTGACATGTACGGCAAAAATAGTCAGGCAATGAACATTTTTAAGACGGCTGCCGATGAACAAGGATATCTGCTTGCCTCCTCTAATGATATAAGCGATACAATTTCAATTTCTAAAAATGTTTTAATTACCAGCAGGATGTTTCGTGAGGTGGCAACGCTTTTTCCGATTAATAATAATAGAATTTATACTGCAGGGTTTTCATCCGGTGCTAAGTTTGCAGCCATTGTACCTTCTTTTATAAAAGAGGTTAACGGGGTAATTTCTTGCGGATCTTTTGTGCCAAGTGTTGAATTATTAGATGAAAAAAATCCATTTTACTTTATCGGAATTGTTGGGAATGAGGATTTCAACTATCCTCAAATGTTACAAGGCCGGGAATTGTTGAACAAAATGAAATTTCCAAATGATCTTATGGTGTTTGATGGAGGTGATAGATGGTCAGATTATAGCCTTATAGACAAGGCTCTAAAGGCACTGACGCTTTCGGCCATGGCTAAAGGAAATGTTGGGAAAGACAATGAATTTGTAATGCAGAATTATCGTAAAAATTTTCAGGAATACATAGGTCTTAAAAGTTCAGGGCAGAGTTTACTGGCCTATAATCTACTGAATGAAATAATTTCTATCTACAGGCCCCACATGGAAGTTGATTCATTGAGGGAGGAAATAAAAATCCTTAAAAAAGCAAATACTTACCGAGCTCAACGACGAAATTTAAATAATGTCCTTCTTCGGGAATCATTTGTAAAAGAAGATTATGATTATAATTTAATTGAAGATTTATCTACTCTTAATTATAATAATCTGGGATGGTGGAATTATCAGATGGAGGAACTCAAAAAATATGATAAAAAGACGGAACCTTTTGAACGACAAATGGGGAAACGATTATTGGGCTATCTCAATGCACTTATCGAAGATAACATAGATATTGAACTCGAATATCCAGTAGTGAATGACGAGGCATTAAGTTTTCTTTGGATGTTGAAGACTATTACAGAACCGAAGGCCTATACCTATTACTTAAAAATTATATCCGATAGTTCCAAATACGAAGACTTTGGTACAGCCTTATTTTACCTTGAAGAATTGTTAAAAAATGGATATAAGGACAAGACGCACCTTTATTCACTGGAGCATACAGCATTATTG
>Ga0265306_10001117_pt1 | contig 13111 bp, 10 predicted proteins | sample Helome_3_FD_192493 | JGI IMG/M metagenome (GOLD analysis project Ga0265306, IMG submission 192493) | Marine sediment microbial communities from subtidal zone of North Sea - Hel_20160420 (Illumina Assembly) | ecosystem: Environmental > Aquatic > Marine > Subtidal zone > Sediment ...
CGAACACCGTAATCCGGCAGACCTGGCAGAAGCACAAGCAAACCTTCGTGTTGACCAACGAATCGATCGAAAGCGGGCATCCCGGCCTGCTGGTGATTCCCGAAGGCCCGCGGCAGACCCAACCCGCTGCGGAGCCTGAACAATACGATTCGTTCGACGACGACTCGCAGTGGAGCAGCGTCTACTGACTCAGTCGATACCGACGGCGGCTCGCACCCGCTGAATCGTCGCGTGTGCGATCGCGCGCGCTCTGTCGGCACCCGCATGGAGGACCGCGTCGAGCTGCGCTTCGTCCGCGCGAATCGATAGATACGCTTCTCGCTTGGGACCGATCTCCGCTTCGACGGCTTCAAAGAGTGCTTCTTTTGCGTGGCCCCAGCCGTAGCCGCCCGCCTCGAGCTTCCGCTTCATCTCGGAAGCGTCGTCGGGAGCGACCAGCGCGTACAGCTCGTAGACCGTCGAGCCTTCGGCGACCTTGGGATCCTCGAGGGATTCCGAGCTGGTCTTGATGCCCATGATCACTTTGCGCAGTTTCTTCGGAGGCTCGAAAAGCGGGATCCCGTTGCCCTTGCTTTTGCTCATCTTTTCCCCGTCGGTGCCCGGGACGAGCCGGGCCTCGCCGATCAAGGCTTCGGGGACGACCAAAGTGCCTTCACCATAGGCGTGATTGAGTCGCGTTGCGACGTCGCGCGTGAGCTCTAGGTGCTGTTTCTGATCCTTGCCGATCGGGACGACGTCGGTGTCGTAGAGGAGGATGTCGGCGGCCATGAGCACCGGGTAGTTGAAGATGCCTGCGTTCGGAGACTCCCCACGAGCCAGGGCGTCTTTGAACGCGTGACCACGCTCGAGCTGACCCGTCGCGAGAAGGCAGCTCAGGACCCAGGTGAGCTCGAAGACCTCGGGCACGTCGGACTGCCGGTAGAGTAAGGTGCGATCGGGGTCGAGCCCACAGGCCAGCCAGGTCGCGGCGACGTCGCGAATGTAACCGCGAAGTGCATCCGCGTCGCGAACCGAGGTGAGCGCGTGATAGTCGGCGATGAAGTAGAGGGTTCTGTACTGGTCGACCAGCGAGAGAGCCGGCCGAATCGCGCCCAAGTAGTTGCCTAGGTGCGGAAGGTGGGTGGGCTTGATGCCGGTGAGAGAGGTCTTCACGGGGCGAGAGACTGTCCCATGTGGACATGGGCGGCAACCGGGGTATCTTCGAGCGTGCGAAGAGAGGAAGCATGACAGGTCGTCCGTTCAAGGTTTTGGGAATCCAACAGGTCGCCATCGGCGCGCCCGACAAGAGCGCCCTGCGCCGGCTTTGGGTCGACACCTTGGGTCTGACACCGCACGGAAATTTCAAGAGCGAGAATGAAAACGTCGACGAAGATATCGTCACGATGGGCGCGGGCCCGTTTACGGTTGAGGTCGATTTGATGCAGCCGATCGACCCCGAGAAGAAGCCACGGGTCGACACCCCGCCCCTCAACCACATTGGTCTTTGGGTCGACGACATCGACACGGCGGTGCAGTGGCTGGGCGATCGAGGGGTTCGATTCACGCCCGGAGGCGTTCGTCCGGGCGCCGCGGGCCATCGGGTCTGCTTCATCCATCCCAAGGGCAACGAGGGTGCACCCATCGGCGGAGAAGGCGTGTTGATCGAGCTGGTCGAAGCTCCGGCCGAGGTGCGCGAGGCGTTCGAGGCGATCAGTCAGGCTTCCAAGCGAGCCTGAGCTCTGAAACCCGGATGTCCGATTTCCGCGGGCGGACGATCACCTCTTCGAGCTCGGGCGCTTCCCGCTCCATCTCGGCGTGGAGGGCGCGGACCTCCTCTTCGGCCTCGATCTCGAGCGCGCGGAGCTCTTCTTGGAGGTCTTGCAGGTCGTCCTCGGCGCGACTCACGTCTTCACGCTCGCGTGCAACTCGGCCCGCGCCTCGGGCTGCAGTGGTGGCACGACCCATGCCGCGGCTTCCGAATATCGCGCCCAGCACAGTGGCGCCCATCGAAATCCCAGTCTGCAGTTTCTGCTGATCGTACTGGCTCTTCTCGCGTTCGACCTTGTCTTGGGCTCGGCCGACACGGGCTTCCATGCTCTTGACCTTCTTCGTGAATCGCTTCCGGAGCTTCTCAGCAGCCTCGTCGCGCTTTTCGCGTCGCGCGAGCTGCAGCCTCCCCGAGAACTCCGCTTTGGTTTCGCCCGGTTTCGACCGGAGCTTCAACGCCTTGTTTCGCCAGAGAGTCCTGGGGCGGCTCTGGTAGAGGTGGTCCTTGATTTGTTTGCCGTAGCTCCGGAAGCGAGCCTTTCCGACCGAGCCCGACGGCGGCGAGACGAACTCGGCTTCGTCCGGCGCATCGTGATCATAGTCGAGCCCGTCCGTGCCGAAGAGCTCCGCCAATTCCCAAGGCGAGTCCTCGTCGAGAGGTGCGAGCATCAGGAGCTCTTCCCATTCGTCGAGACCCTGGGACGCCCGTACATAGTGCAGAGAGACGGAAGCCAGCAGGTGCGGGCGATACGTGCCCGGGTCATCGCTCAGAAACGCTTCGTCGATACCGGCTGCAACGACGGGCCGAACAGCCTTGGCCGCGGCCGCGCGTTGCTTGGGCTTGGCCACGCCGGTCGCAGCAGGCGTGGTGCGCTCGATGGCAGGGCTCAGGAGCTTGATTTGTTTCCGCGTGAGCGGCCCGCGCAGATACGACATGGCCCAGCGCGTATGAAATAAGATGTCACTTTCTTCGTGCGCGTTGTGCAGCAAAAAGACGCGGCTGCGAAGGCCGGCCAACAATCGTTCGATCTCGCCTCGGTCGAGCGAGCTTCCCGAAGACGACGATGCGCCCTCGAGCCCGTCGACGACGCGTGCGACGTCGCGTTCGGTTTGAAGGCGCCCGAGAAACCAAGTCCCGCAATTCGAAAGGGCCTTGTAGTCGAGGTCCACCGGATTCTGGGTCGCGAGGACGATGCCGAACCCGTATGCCCGAGCCTGCTTGAGCAGCGTGAGCAGCGGCCTCTTCGATGGAGGCTCGGAAACGGGCGGAAGAAACCCGAAGACTTCATCCATGTAGGGAGCGCGCGAAGGCTGGATGTGCCGGACTGGCGGCGCACCCACGACACGACGCGGTTGAGTAATGTGCTCACGAAGAACATGCGCTCGGCCTCGCTCAAATGCGCGATGGAAAGAATCGTGATTCGCGGCTTGCCCTCCTCCGTCCAGAGCAGTCGCTGCACGTCGAGCGGTTCGCCATCCAACCAGGTCGAAAAGCCGGGAGACGCCAGGAGTCCGTTCATCTGCATCGCGAGCTTCTGCCGCTCGGACGCCCCGTAGAAGGTCTCCAAGTCCATGACGCCGATCCGATCGAACGGAGGCTCCGAAATCCCGCGGACCAAGTCGCCGAGCTGCAAGGACTCCCCCTTCGACCAGGCGTGCGACAGGAGGTTCGACAGCAGGATGTGCTCCTTGCTGTTCACCGGGTCGGGGTCGATACCGAGGAGTGCCAGAAGTCCAGAGACCGCCCCCATGATCTGGTCGCGCTGCTCGTCCGCATCGGCGCCCTCGGTCGGCGGGTCGAACGACTCCAAGACCCGAAGCGCGCGGCCCGCAGAGCTCCCTGGCGTGTAGATCGAGATGTCAACCGCGTCTCGGAAGCGCGCGATTCGCGCACCGTCCTGCCCCCACTCTGCGAGACCCTCTCGCCAGAGGCTCGACACCGCTTCAGCCTGCTCGGTGACCGTGCGTCCTTTCCGTTCGGCTTCCGCCGGGTCGATCCAGGGCTCGAAGTCGCTCGGGCGGAGCTCAGGGAACGTGAGAGCCAGGTTTCCGAGGTCGCCCTTGGGATCGATGCAAAGCGCCGGGATGCCATCGATTGCGGCCTCTTCGAGGAGCGTCAGGCAGAGCCCTGTCTTGCCGCTGCCGGTCATGCCAACGCAGACGGCGTGGGTGGTGAGGTCCTTCGAATCGTAGAGGACCGGCACCTCGTTTGGTTCGGCGCGTTCGGCGTCGAACTCTCTGCCGAGATAGAGCTTACCGAGCTTCTCGAAGTCGATCACGGGGTCCGGTCCTGAGCTCGCTTCTCTTCGAGGAGCAGTTTACGCGCCATTTCGAACTCGAAAAAGCTGACCATGTTCGTGTCGAGCACCTGTTGAAGCTGCTTGCGCGAGCCCTGTTCGTCACCTTCGATGAAAAGCCGCGTGCCTTCGTAGTAAAGCGCTTCCGTCCGTTCTCCCAAGCTCGAAGCCACGCTCAAAAGGCCCGCGTAATCGAGCTCGCCCGCACCGAAGCTCGCCAGCTTGCCCCACCAGTTGGAGCTACCCCCGAGACTCCGCAGAAGCTCGCGGTGTTCTTCGACCGGCGGCTTGCCGGAGCGGGCCGTGATGAACTGAATCCAAAGTGTGAAGTAGACCTTCCACTCGGGCGCGAGGTTGAGACGCAGCTGGGACATTCGCCAGACAGAAGACGCGAGCTCGATGTCGACCGGGGCCGAGACGAGGTGAGCGAGGATGCCAGCGTAGACGTCCCGCCACTGCGGCGCGAAAGTCATCGCACTGTGGAAAGCATCGACTGCATCTTCGTGACGGCCCAGTTGATCGAGCAGCACCCCGCGCCGCATCTCGACGATCGCGCCGGTGGCCCCTTCAACCTGGTCGCGAGCCTCCGTCCAGGCCTTCAGCGCGGCGTTGTACTGAGATTTCATCTCGCCGACCTTGCCCTGAGCGCGGGAGCTGTTGCCTAGGTTCTCCAAGATTTCGGCGCGGCGAACTTCGTCAGCAAGCGTCGCCGAAGGGCTGAGTGCGAAGGCTCGTCGAAATCGCTTCTCGGCTTCCGCAGGCCGGCCGGTTCGCTCCAGCAAGAGCCCCAGCTGCATCAAGGCCTCGATGTTCTCGTCTGTTTGGAGGCTCTTCTCGAAGCGTTGCTGTGCTTCGCTCGCACGACCGGCGTTCATCTCCAACATCCCGATCAAGAATTCGAGCTCGTTGGCTGCGATCGGCGGCGGCGAGTCAGGCCATCGCTTCTGCCGTTCCGCCAAAATCGTTTCCGCGCCGCGGGCAAGCGAACTCGAGCGTTCGGGGTGTGGGTCGGTGAGCCGGGTCTCGATGAACTCGTCGAGCTGGCCGAGCGCCTCGTCGTAGAGCTCGATCATCTCAGGTGCGAGCCCGATGGCGATCACGTACCAGGCGGTTGCATCGGCGAATTGCTCCGAATCTGCCGCGACGCGGGCCATACACGTGGGAAAACGATGGTCGGATGGGAAACGAACGAGCGTCGACTGGCACAGGCCTGCCGCAACGTCGGGCCGCGCCACCCGGTAGCCCTCGACCAGCTCGAACGTCGCCGCAGCGCCCTGCTCATCGGCGCTTTGGGCGGCGCGCAACAGATCGAGCAGGCGAAGTTGGAGCTCGCCCCCCTGACCCATCGATTCGACTTTCGCGACGGCCGACGAGATGTCTCCGTGCGTCAGGTAGACCGCGGCTACGTTCAAGGGCGCAAGCCTGAGCTGCCGCTCGCCGCCAATACCAAGCCGGTGACGAGCTTCGTCGGACTCCCCCGCGACCGCATCGCGCCCGGCGACATGCAGATCGGCAAGGGTGTCGAGAACTTCAGGCGCGGGGGTCAAATCGGCTTGATCGGTCCAGACCGAAATCAAGCCCGCGTATTGTTCGGAAACCGTGTCGAGGTTCGAACGCGCGTCCCGTCCCCAGGCCGCGATCTCGTCGTAGCGCTTTTTGTAGATCTGGTCTCCGGTCGAGCGCTCGAGGATGAAGTTGGCGGCGAGCACGTATCCCTCTTCGCCAAGCAGCCCTCCTCGCTCGGTGATGTACTTCGCGATCGGCTCGACCTGTTTCGGAAGAACGCCGGCCGCATAGTCGGACGGGCTCAGAAACGACGTCAAGCGACTCACCTCCAGCACGACGCCCTCGTAATCACCCACGTCGGCAAGACTCTGCGCTTGTGAGAGGACCGATGCGACCAGGCGATCCCGGAGCTTGAGGCGCTCCGGGTTGTCGAGAGACATCATTAGAAAGCGCCGCGCCTCGTCGGGATACTCGGCCCGCGAAATCGGCACCGCGCCCTTCACCCGGGCGCTTCGGCCGGTTGACTTCGTATGCGCGCAAGCGACGCTGAGGCTCAGCAGGCCTAGAATGAACAGGAAGCGAATCCTCATGCTGCTCAGCGGCTATAGCAGGGTCCGACGAACAGGGCAGGCGCATATCTTGGCCATCGGCCAGGGGTACGTGGCAGGCTACGCGTTGTCTTGGGCCGGTATCTGAAAGCTCTGCTGATCGCTCTTGCGTTCCCGGCCCTGATGCAACTGTTCTTGGCCCTGGGGGGGTTTCTTCAGCTGCGAAGCGGCTCGGCATCCTGGAGCGAGGCGATCGCCGCCGCAATGGATTCGCCCCTCAACCTCGCCCTGGTCCAAGCGGCCGCTACTGGGGTTCTCTTCATCGTCGCTTTTCCGCACCGCCGGCGTGACGTCGGGCTGCTCGAATCTGTGGAGGTCCGGCCGCTGGTCGGAGGCATCGTTGCCCTCTGCTTTCTCGCCGGAGCGTTCATGCAGCTACCCCTCGCCGAGGTCGGGAATCTCGTTCAAGAGGTGTGGCCCCTCAGCTTCGAAGAGTTGGCGCGGCGGTATCGACTGGTGAATCCGAAAACTTGGTGGGCCGGGATGTCCATCTTGTTCGCGGTGGTGATCGTCGCGCCGCTGACCGAGGAGCTTCTGTTTCGAGGCTGGCTGCTCCAGGATCTGAAGGAACCGTACGGCAATACGCCGGCACTGATCTGGAGCTCCCTGCTCTTCGGCATGGTTCACCTGGGCGGAGGTGCGTCTGCCTTCTTCTATGCGACGCTTGGGGGTCTGGTGCTCGGCGCCGTCGCGTTGCGAACGAAGTCCACCTTGGCGAGCATTGGGATGCATGCCGGCGTCAACGCTCTACCCTTGCTGCTTCCCGCGAGCTTGCTTCGGATCGAGGGCTTCAACACCCTGAGTCAGAAGGTCGAGCACATCAGTTGGTGGCTCGTCTTGCTGGCGCTCGCCGGAGCCGCCGGGGCGCTCTCCATCGTCTGGCAGGCAACGGCTGACCAGAACGAGTGAGCGGTTCGCGTTCTGCGTCTAAATGCGCTCGACGTCGAGGACGCCTTTGACCTTGGCGACGCCACGCATGATCTCGCGGAGTCGGTCGATGTCGCCGACCCTGAAGTGGAACAGGTTCTCGGCGCGCCCGTCCTTGGACAGGCAAGACGCTTCCCTGATGCTGATACCGTTGGTCGAGAACACCGACGAGACCGATGCGAGGATTCCGGCTCGATCGTCGGTCATGACACGCAGAGAGACCGGCAGGTCGACATCGACGTGGTCCGCCCAGCTCACCTGAACGCGACGCTCGGGGTCGAGCTCGAGGACCCGAGGGCAGCCCCTCCGATGCACGGAAACCCCGCGGCCACGCGTGATCCAGCCCGTGACCGGATCGCCCGGAACGGGATTGCAGCACTGGGCGAAACGCACGAGCATGTTGTCCATGCCCTGAATACGGATGCCGGCTCCTTCGACGTCGCCGGAGACCCGCTGGACCGCGCGCTCGATGAAACCCGGACGAAGACTGTCACGCTCGCCGTCTTCGCTCGGCATCACTTCTTCCATCACGCTGGGCAGAGCGAGCTTCCCAATGCCGATCCGGGCGTAGAGGTCATCTTCGGAGCCCGCATGAAATCGCGAAAGCACTTCCTTGGCCCGCTTGCTCTTCAGGAATCGCGAGAGCGACATTTTGTTCTTTCGCATCTCCTTTTCGAGGAGCTCCTTGCCGAGCTTGACCGCGTGCTTGCGCTCCTCGGCCCGCAGGTAGAGGCGAATGCGCGAGCGGGCACGGCTGGTGATGACGAACTCCAGCCAGTCCTTGCTGGGGTGGTGATTCTTGCTCGTGATGATTTCGACTACGTCACCGTTTTGAAGCTTGTGGCGCAATGGAACGATGGCGCCGTTGACCCGGGCGCCCGAGCAGCGGTGGCCGACCTCGGAGTGAACCGCATAGGCGAAATCGACCGGGGTCGCGCCGCGCGGGAACGTCATCACGTCCCCCTTGGGCGTGAAGACGTAGACGTCCTCGGGGAAGAGGTCGACCTTTACGCTCTCGTAGAACTCCTCGGGATCGACGACTTCCTTTTGGAACTCCATCAGCTGACGAAGCCACACGAAGCGTGCCGCGTCCTTGGGATCAATGCCGCCGCCGTGCTCTTTGTACTGCCAGTGCGCAGCAATGCCGTAGTCTGCCGTACGATGCATCTCGTGCGTGCGAATCTGGATCTCGACTCGCCGGTTGCCCGGACCGATGACCGTCGTGTGCAGCGATTGGTACATGTTCGACTTCGGTAACGCGATGTAGTCCTTGAAGCGGCCCGGCACGGGGGTCCACTCCGAGTGGATTACGCCGAGCGTGGCGTAGCAATCGGCGACGCTCTCTGTAATGACTCGAAACGCGACGAAATCGTGCACCTGCTCGAAACCGATCCCGCTCGACTTCATCTTGCGATGGAGCGAATAGAGATGCTTGCGGCGGCCGCTCACGTTCACGGAGAAGCCGCGGTTGAGCAACATCTTCTTCAGTTTGCTGGTGACGTCGCCGATGTAGCTGTCGGTGTTCTTGGCGACCGTACGAACCTGCTCATCGATGACCGCGTAGGCCTCGGGCTCGAGGAACTTGAAGCTCAAGTCTTCGAGCTCTGCCTTGAGCCACTGGATGCCCAAGCGGCCAGCGAGCGGCGCGTAAATCTCGATCGTCTCCCGGGCGATGCGCTCTTGCGCGGGGGGCGGCATGTGCTCGAGCGTTCGCATGTTGTCGAGGCGATCGGCTAGCTTGACCAGGAGCACGCGGATGTCCCGCGCCATCGCGACGAGCATCTTTCGGAAGCTCTCTGCTTGACGATCTTCGCGCGAGGCGAAGTTCACCTTCCCGAGCTTGGTCACGCCATCGACAAGGAACGCAACCTCATCACCGAACACGGTCTTGACTTCGGGTAGGCTGACTTCGCAATCTTCGACGACGTCGTGCAGCAGGGCGGCGCAAACGCTCGAAGCGTCGAGCCGCATGTCAGCGATGATGTCGGCCACCGAGACTGGATGGATGAAGTAGTCGTCACCGGACTTCCGCGTCTGCCCGTCGTGCATGCGCGAGGCATAGACGTATGCCTTGTTGATCAGATCGGTATCCGCTCGGGGATGGTATCCCTTCACCTTTTCAAGAATATTGGTAAGGCGGACCATGATTGGGGACTAACTGGGAAACCTCAATTTAACACCGTCTCCAATTGGTGCCAAGGTTGTGGCGCTCCTGCGGGTTTCGGTTGGGTTGAGTGGCATGTCGGGCTTAAGGACAAACATAGGGCCATCGTCCACCAGGCGAAGGATCGCGACGCTGATCGCCATCATTGGGCTGCTGGTGGTTGGGAATCACTTGGCGAGCATCTGGCCTCGGGATGTGGAGATCGCCTACACGGTGGACGCCGATGTGACCGGGATCGCCGTGGACTACGTTCAGGAGGGAGACGCTGTCGCAAGCGTGAGATTCACGCAGGCCGACGCGAAGACCGCTGCCCTCCGGCATACGGTCCGACTGCAGCCCGGCGAGTATGAGGCCCGGATCATCTTGTATTCGTCGGGCGGATCGGGGGTCGAGCACCGGCGTCGACTTGAGGTCCCGGCCGCCGGCTTGAACCGATTCGATCTGAAAGAAGCGACCAAGCGGTCAGAATGACGCGAGAACGGAAGAACTTGATCCGCTTGGTCACGGCGCTCGTGGCGACGCTCGGGATGGTGCTTTGGATGGCCAACCGCGAGCCGTTCGCGTTCGGCCCGCTCTGGGGTGCGCTGATCGCGGTGCTCGCCACCACGGCCTGGGTCGCCTGGCTCGTTCCGGCGACCCAGGGGGCGATGATCCCATGGCGCGAGACGACTCTCGGCCGAAAGCCGGGCGAGGTCTTGCCGCCCGTGGCTTCGATCGCGCTGGCGCTCGCGGTGCTGATCGGGGGGGCGGCGATCGGAGGATACGAGCGCTTGCCGATCACGATTGTCGTCGCCTTGCTCTGCCTCGTGCCAGCGAGCCTTCGGCGGCCTGGTCTCTTGGTGATGATCGGGATCTGCGCGATCTATGTGCCGCTGCTCGGCACCACGAGTCTCTGGGACCCTTGGGAGACCCACTATGGAGAAGTCGCTCGCGAAATCCTCGCGCGGAACGACTGGATCAGCTTGTGGTGGGCGCAGGACAAGTGGTTCTGGTCGAAACCCGTTCTGCTCTTCTGGATGGAAGCCTTGAGCATGGGCTTCCTCGGCGTGGACTTCATGCCCGACGCGAATCCGGCACACCCGGAGTGGGCGCTTCGTTTGCCGGCGCTCCTGATGAGCTTGGCGGCGCTGGCCGCGATCTACGCGACGGTTCGGCGCTCCTTCGGCCCGCGCGCAGGCGTCCTCGCCACCCTGGTGACCGCAACGATGCCGCAGTACTTCTTCATCTCGCACCAGGCGATCACCGACCTGCCGCTGGTCGCCGCCATCACGATCGCGGCCTGCTGCCTCCTCGTTGCCATCGACCAAGATCCGGAGCGTGAGGCAAACGTGTTTCGGCTCGGGCCTTGGAGGCTCTCGTTTCAGCATCTGTTGCTGTTTGCGATCTTTGTGCTCGTTCTTCCGCAAGCGATGTACCTGATTTCTCGCAACATCTCCTGGGTGGAGGGCCACGGCCTAATCGCCCACGTCGACCGATTCCTCTACGGCTCGGCCGGCAATCTCGACGTCCCCGGCAACCCGGCCCCGCGGGATCAGACCCCTGCCTTCAACGGCATTGCCGGTCAGCCGTTTCTGCAGGGCGCCCTTTGGCTCACGCTGCTCGCCGGCCTGGCGCTGATCCTTCGCAGAGAGCGGCGCGTCCGCCCGCTCCTGATGTACGGGTTCTACTTCTTCACGGCGATTGCATTCATGGCCAAAGGCCTGCTCGGGATCGCCATCCCGGGAGCGATCGCTCTATTCTACCTGCTCGCCTCGCGGCGCTGGTCGCTGCTCGGCAAGGGCGAGCTGCGGGTCGCCACCGGCGTGCTGATCGTGACCACGGTGAGCATGCCCTGGTACCTGGCGATGTACGTCCGGCACGGCCCTGCGTTCACCAATCGGCTCTTGATTCACGACCACATCAACCGGCTTGCGAGCGGCGTGCACGGCGACAAAGGGACGATCGCATACTTCGCCGGACAGCTCGGCTACGCCACCTTCCCATGGATCGCCCTGATCCCTGCCGCGCTGATGGTCGGGCTTTGGATGCGTTCTCGGTCGGAGCGTGATGCCCGAAGCGAGACGCTGCTCTTCCTCGGGATGTGGCTTCTTTCCTCGTTTGTGGTGTTCAGCGCGATGGTGACCAAGTTTCACCACTACATCCTCCCTACAATCGTGCCCGCGGGGATTCTCGTCGGGATCGCCGCGGCGCAGTGGTGGGGTCCGAACAAGCCGAGGGCGACCCTCCTCGCAGCGGTCGCGGCGTTCTGCGCGATTCTCGGCTTTGCCTGGCTCGCCGGAGATCCGCGAGGCGTCGTCCCTGCCGGTGCGGTTCAAATCCAAGACTGGGTGCTGCAGCAAGCACGACCGCTCAGAGCCAGCGCGCTGCTCGTTGTTGGCGTCGCGCTCGCTGCGTTCGCGCGCTCGGAGATTGCGCGAGCCGAAACCAAGCTGGCCCCTGCACGCTGGGGCACCGCCCTCGGCGTCGCCTTGCTCCTTGGAGCCTGTCTCGTTGCGTTCGTGGGACGTGACCTGAGCTGGTCGACCTCAGCGAGGCCTCAGGGGAACGAGCGACTGGTCCATTTGTTCGTCTACAACTACGGGCGGCTCTGGCCCGAGCATCTGGACTATCGGGCCATCCTCACGGGGTTCGCGATCGCGGCGGGCGTGACCAGCGCCGCGGCGGCCTTTCGATATTGGCGTTCGGTCGCGACCCGCGCCCTGGTGGCGGTATCGGTCCTGTTTTGCGCTTGGGGCTTGAATGTCTACATGGTCGACCTTTCGGACCATTGGGGGATTCGCGATCTGACCAAGCGCTACTACGACCTTCGGCAAAGCCCGGACGAGCCACTGGTCGCCTGGCAGATGAACTGGAAGGGCGAGAACTTCTACACAGGCAATCGCGTCTACGTCTTCGCTGAAACCGACAACAAACGGATTCGCGAATGGCTCGATGACAACGAGGGCAGGACCGCCTATTTCGTTCTCGAGCACAAGCGGCTCGAGAGCTTCCGGAAGCTGGTTCCCAAACGAGAGGTTCGGGAGGTGTCGACCAAACGGGACTCCAATAAGCTCCTTCTGATCGAGCTTGAGATCTGATCCCAAAACGGGATAGAATTCAGCCTCTTGTAGGTTTCGGACGTACTGAACACCAAAAACTGGACCGATTTTCAGTACTGAGCGATCCTCTGGATCCAATGGTAGATCACGACGAAAAACTAGGCTGGCGTCTGCTCGAGACGCTCTACGAGCTCGGCCGCGCCGACATCGGCGCGGACCCTGAGGTGCTTGCAACCTGGCTCGATGTTCCCGAAACCCACGTTCAGCAGCTCTTACCGCGCCTCGACGCGCAGGGCCTGGTCGATGCGAAACGTTGTCGGCTTTCGATGCAGGGTCTGGTGCTCGCGCTCTCGATGCACGGCGCGCAGAAGCTCTCGCGGCAGTCCTTCGCCGCTTGACCTGCCTTGACAGGCTGGGGCCCAACCACTATCTCGCCCTCTCTTCAGCGGAAGTGGCGGAATTGGCAGACGCGCATGATTCAGGTTCATGTGTCCGCAAGGACGTGGAGGTTCGAGTCCTCTCTTCCGCACCCGGCGCGTTGTAGTCGCCACTCGTGTATCTACGAGGACATCGAACCGACGGTGTACTCGGCCCCTTTCGGGGCCTGCGTACTGCGGCTGGAATTCGGCAGCTCCGTGGACTTCGTCCACTCCGACTTTGCCGTATTCCAGTCACACGCGAGTCCTCTTAAGCCGCGTGTGCCTGTTGCTGGGGGTGCTCGCGTCGGGTTAAGGGGCGCGTAGGTTGTTGCTGGGAGGCCTATGTCGGAGGGCTAGGTCTGCATTCTTTTCATAGGGGGTGCAGGTTGTTTATAGCTGCAGGGGA
>Ga0265306_10001119_pt1 | contig 13103 bp, 8 predicted proteins | sample Helome_3_FD_192493 | JGI IMG/M metagenome (GOLD analysis project Ga0265306, IMG submission 192493) | Marine sediment microbial communities from subtidal zone of North Sea - Hel_20160420 (Illumina Assembly) | ecosystem: Environmental > Aquatic > Marine > Subtidal zone > Sediment ...
GAGACAGCTTTGCGCTGGGCGCGCCTAGCCAGCATCGCATCCTACCCACCCGGAATGTTTATGTGGCTCGAAGTTCCGGAGATCACGCAGCGCCGTATTTTGATAGCGGCTGGAACTACCGCTGAACGCGAAAATAGTCTCGACGATCTTGTCAGTATTCGATCCCAGCTGGAAGCATGCAACACAGTCAATCATGTCATACAGGTTGCCGTGTTGCAGTCGCTGGCACTCGAACGACTGGGCCGCGCGACCGAGGCCAAGGCCACTCTGCTCGAATGCGTAGGTCTTGCCGAGCCGGGTGAGTGGGTCCAGCCTTTCGTAGAAGCCGGTGAACCGCTAATGGGCATGCTCACAAGCATCTCCGAAGCTGGACATCATCGCGAATTCATCCGTTCTGTGCTGACTGCTTATGACCAGTACGTCGCAGCTTTTAGCCGTGGTACGGGCACCGGTGTTGCAACGCAACATGTACCCGATCATGTCGGGCTGACCGATCTGACCAATCGGGAACTGGACATCCTTGGACTACTCGCGGAGCGCCTGCAAAACAAGCAGATCGCGGCTCGCCTGAATATCTCCACGCACACGGTCAAGGATCACCTCAAGCACGCTTACCAGAAACTCGAGGTCAGCAACCGGCGTGATGCGGTTTCCAGAGCGAGGCGTACAGGGCTGCTGAAAGACAGCCGGCCTGATAGTTGAAAGCATATTCGACCGAAATCCAGCGCGGCCGGCACAATACCTACTGATTACGGCAACAACCAGCATAAATTCGGCGCCGACCTTGTGTAGAATACGGGTCGATCAGGTCGAAACTGCCCAAAATGGCCAGGCGGACACTTGGCCAGAATTCGGGCGAAACGAATTGAGCGAATCCAGCACCACTTCAACGCAGGAGCCTTCAGCGAGCACCCGAATGGTGCCTGACGCGGCGCGGCTCGTGCCAGATCATGATTCGGCCAGTCCGCTGATTCGCACCAAGCTCCATCGACCGCCGCTACCATCGGACTACGTTTGCCGCGACCGGCTGCTCGATCAGATGGACAAGGCAATGGACGTGCCGCTGACTCTCGTATCGGCGGGCGCCGGCACCGGCAAGAGCGTGATAGTCGCTGCGTGGCTCGAAGACCGAGACCTCCCTTACGCATGGCTGTCGCTCGATGACTCCGACAGCAATCTGCGGCGTTTCCTGAACTACTTTATTGCCGCACTGAGTCGTGCCCGACCCGACCAGATTCCGACAACAACGGAGCTGCTATCCGGTCCCGAGCTGCCACCCGTCGAAGTAATCGCAACATGCCTGATCAATGAAATCGATCAGGACTCAGCGCCTCTCGTCATTGTTCTTGACGACTATCACCTGATTGGTGACACGTCGCCCGTGCACGATCTGATTCGATTCTTGTTGGAATATGCACCGCAGGATTTACATCTTGTTCTGCTCACGCGCAGGGACCCGCCGCTGGCGCTCGCCAGCCTTCGTGGCAGCGGCAAGATAGCTGAAGTACGTCATCAGGACCTGCGGTTTGTCACTGATGAGGCCGCTGAGCTACTAACAAACGACGCAAATCAGAGACTCACCACGGCGCAGGTCGAGGCAATTCGGTCGAACGTCGAAGGGTGGGCCGTGGGACTCAAACTCGTTGCACTGGCGTGTCGTCGAGCCCCGAACATCGACAGTTTCGTCAATCAACTAAGCGGCAATCTTCCCGATACGACAGCTTACCTGATGGATGAGGTGTTAACCGCTCTGCCCGCGGCGCTATCGGGCTACCTGGTCAAGACCGCGGTCCTGGATCGATTCTGCCCGGCACTGCTTGATGCTCTGCACCCGAATTCCGACCCGACCGATGACGAGATTGACGGTCGGCGGTTTGTCGAGCTAATCGATCAATCCAATCTGTTCGTGGTGCCTCTGGACATCAATTCTGAGTGGTATCGCTACCACCACCAGTTCCGCGATTTGCTGCTGCAAGAACTCAAGCACGTATGTTCACACGAGGAGATTTGTGCTCTGCACGACGCCGCAAGCAAGTGGTTTGAACAACGGGGCAGCATTGAAGAAGCGATCAAGCATGCAGTGGCCGCCGACGACCAGATCGCTGCGGCGGAGATTATCGAGCGTCACCGCAACGAGCCGCTTCGTAACGATCGTTGGTGGGAGTTGCTTGATTGGCTTGATTTGCTGCCGGCCAGCGCCAAGATGTCCCGGCCCAAACTTCTTCTTTGCCACGGGTGGCCTGCTTACTTCCAACTCGAAATCGACGTAATGGCTATGATCTTGCGAGCCCTCGATGGCCTGGAAGTTGGGCTGGCGAATCCGGCCCTCGTAGCAGAGAAAAACTTCTTCAGCGCCGTAGTCGCCTTTTGGGAAGGTCGTCTCGCAGAAAGTCTGCACTTTAGCGAAGCAGCGATCGCCGCCAACCCCGATGCGGCGGATATGGCTGCCGGAGAAGCGCGTCTCTATCGAGGGCTGGCACTGCAGACAACCGGCCATACGCAGCAGGCGCTAAGCCAATTGCGGGCGGATTTCAAGCGCGCGCCAAAGGGCTCCGGGGTATATCAGACCCGCCTTCTCGTCGCAATGTCTTTTGTAAACTTGCTCAGTGGCGAGCTCGAACTCGCGCTTCAATGTGGACGGCAGGCTATCGCGGTCGGCGATCGCGACAAGTCTCCGTATGGCAAATTGTGGGGCGAATTTATTTCTGGAGTTGCATCATTTTGCGCCGGCCGATTCCGCCAGACATTCGACCTCTTCAGCCGCTGTACGGATCGCGCCTACGCCTTGGAGTTCAGAGCCGCGAGTGATGCTTACACCGGAATCGCTTTGTGCCACCAGTTCACCGGTGATGCCGAATCCGCAGAAAAATTGATGGCAGAGGGCGTTGCCTACGCGGAAGACGTGAGAGATCCGGAAGCCATTGCTATCGTCGCATCAGCACGGGCTCGGTTGCAACTTCTGCAGGGCAACGCTCAGACAGCTCTGCGTTGGGCACGTACAGAAAGTGGGGAAGCCAATCCGGTCGAAATGTTGTTCTGGATTGAGATTCCGGAAGTGACCCGGCTGCGCGTGCTGATTGCAGCCGGAACGAAAACAGAACGCGAAAAGAGCCTTGGAGAAGTTGGCGAACTACGGGCGCAACTCGAAGCACTCCACACGACGAGCCAAACTATCCAGGTTGCAGTGCTGCAGGCTCTGGGTCTCGCGAAACTTGGCCGTACGAACGAAGCGCGCACGGTGCTGATCGAATGCATGGAACTCGGGGGCAAGGCTGAATGGATCCAACCGTTTGTAGAAGCCGGTGAACCGCTGATTGGCATGCTCGAAAGCATCTCCAAAACTGGACATCATCGCGATTTTATCCGTTCCGTGCTGACTGCGTATGACCAGTTCATGGCAGCATCTAGCCGTGGCAAGGGCGCTGGTGTTGCAACCCCACATGTGCCCGATCATGTCGGGCTGACCGATCTGACCAACCGGGAGCTGGACATCCTGGAACTACTCGCCAATCGCCTGCAAAACAAGCAAATCGGGGCTCGCCTGAATATCTCCACGCACACGGTCAAGGATCACCTCAAGCACGTCTATCAGAAACTCGAGGTCAGCAACCGGCGTGATGCGGTTGCCAAAGCGACGCGTGTAGGGCTGCTGAAAAACAGCCCGCCTAATAGTTGAACGTAAACTCGACCGATATCCAGCGTGGGCGGCCATAGTAGGCCTGCGCCCAACTGGTGCTGACCGGTAGCATCGAATAGAGATTCTCCTCATCGGTGAGATTGCGTCCGACTAACGACGCCGCCCATTTGCCATCGTCATGTTCGTAGCTTATCCGCGCGTTCAGCGCATGCTGACTACCGACATGGCCTGCCGGGTTATTGGCAGAGTCCGTTTGAAAAGCAGCGGCCCAGTTGAAATCGGCCTGAGCGACAATGGTGTTGTCGCCGCCAACTTGCCAGCCCTTTCTGAGCAGTCCGTTGACCGACCAATCGGGTGCCAACGGAAGCTCGCCACCTTGCTTTATTTTTGAATCCAGGTAGCCGGCCCCTAGCGACAGCTCGAAGGCGCCCGGTAGACGCGCCTTCATCTCCAGCTCCAGGCCGGTCGCGCTAGCGTCAATATTGGAAATCGTTGCCGAGATATTTTCGAATGCGAAGGCCTGGTAGTCGTCGTAGTCGTAGTGGAAAAGACTGCCGTTAAGCGTCGCACGTCCGTCCATCAAGGTCGACTTGAAGCCCAGCTCATAGTTAGTCAGCACTTCACCCTTGAACGGGCTAACCGTTCCGCCGGTAAACGGTGCGTTGAACCCGGCACCTTTGGTTCCACGCGATATACCGAAGTAGCCAAGTACCTGCTCGCGCGGTGTCCAGTCCAACTGCGCTTTTGCCGACCAGTCATCATCTTCATCCGTCATGGCGTAGTTGGTCGCGCCCCAAAACTGGCTGGCCGGGTCAAGTTCGACACCGCCAAGGTCTTCAAGCGAGTCGAAACGATAATCAAGATCGTCACTCGAGTACCGCAGGCCGAGTGTTGCAGAGAGGGTTTCGCTGAGGCCTAACTCTGTTTGTGCGAACACAGCCGAGGTCCGGGTCTTCAGGCGCCAGTCACTGCTGATAGTGATCACATCATCGCCGTAGCCCGCAAGAATATCGCCAGGCGCCGTAATCCCGAATCCTGCGGCAAAGTCGTCGAGGTAAGGCGTGTAGCTTATGAACGCGGTATTCGCCTGAGCATCCCGGTCCATGAAGAAAGCGCCCAGCAGCCAGAGCACATCGCCTTTGACACCTTGCAGGTTAAATTCCTGGGACCATTGGTCGTTGTCCTGGTACGCATCCAGAAGCAGACCATCACGCTGCGATATGTCGCTGTCCTCGCGAAACGGAGCGGTAAAACTCAAGAGATTCGTAACCGACGTTAGCGAGAAGGCCTCGTGCTCGTAGCTGATTTTTGCGGTGAAGCTCGTCATCTCGGGTTCAAAGTAGCCGGCCGTGCCTGTGTTCGCTGTGTACGGGTCAGCCGGAGCCTGAAACCCAACGGCATCATTGCCGGGTCCGGTTCCCCAATAATCAACATTCGCAGGAACCAGGAATTGACGGCCGTCGTCGTCGAAGCCCACCGAGCGATGAATGTAGCCATAGGTAAGATCGCTTCTGGAATGACTGACTGACAGAAGAATATCGGTTCGATCTGACGGCTCAATCAGCAATGCACCCCGAACGCCAAACTCTTCGCGACCACGAAAGTCGCCGCCCGGACCCAGGTTGGTTACAAAATCATCGTGACCGTAGCTGACCGCCGCCAGGCGCCCCGACACGCGGCTGCCCAGTGGACCACCGACCGCGCCTTCGACGCGCCACAATCCCTGCTCGCCAATTTCTGCCGACAGTGAAGCATCGAAATCAGCACCTGGCTTCTTGCTTATGTAGTGGATCAAACCACCCGTGGCATTGCGGCCAAACAATGTGCCTTGCGGACCGCGCAAGACCTCAACGCGCTCGAGATCAAACAGCTGGAACTGCTGTGCCGAGTTGAAACTCAGGTATGCCTCATCAACGTAAACGGCAACCGGTGATTCCTGGTGCAGGCTGAAGTCATTTTGCGAGACGCCACGGATATTCAGGATATTGGCGATGCCTTCACCACCGTCGCCAAAACTCACGTTCGGCGTTTGCGCCACAATATCGATGCTGTTGACGAAGCCGAATTCACGTATTTCGCCAGCGGTGAATGCCGTTACAGAAACACCCACCGACTGGATACCCTGCTCGCGCTTCTGGGCAACAACGATGATCTCATCAATTGGCTCAGGTTCGGGGTATTCGCGTGCGTCAACGGTCGTCGCTGCTGATATCAGCCAGGCGAGCAGACCCACGTTGATGTGCGAAATGCGGGGCATATTGCCAATCTCCGGTCCGTATCGGTGTAAGTATAAGATTTTAGCTGGTTTTTGGGCGTCAGCATGGTCGCGCATAGGCCTATGTAGACCTCCCCCATTTTACCCCCCCTTAATCCACCCCCTTTCCCCACCTTTCGGGGGAATCCAACACGAACAGTATTTCGCATGCTGTCGCTGCAGGTTAGAGATGAGGGGAAAGCAGTGGAAACCATCGCGGTCGCGCGTATTGCGCATATTACACCGTTCATAGACGTTCTCGAGCAGATCGGCAGCCCGGTCTATAGCGACCTGGACCGCTGGTCACTGCCGACGGTAATGGCCCAACATCCGGACCGTTACGTACCCGCAGCGCCGGTCATCGCCTGTTTTCACTCGATTGCTCGACGCGAGGGAATTGAAGACCTCGGGTTTCGTGCCTCCAGGCATTGGTCGCTGTCGAACCTCAATGCCGACGTGCTGGCCCAGATACGACGCTGGCCGACGCTGCATGCGCGACTGAAACAATTCGCTCTGCTGTGCAGGATCGAGGAGCCCGACCTGCGTATGCAGATCCTGCCCGAAGGACCCAATGTCCGGGTGATTCTGGAACTCGACACACCGGTGTTCGATGGCCTGGAGTACGCCAACTGGCTGCAGCTCAACGCTATGCTGGGTCTGATTCGCGATGCCGCCGGCCGCGATTTTGAACCGCAAGAGATCACGATGCGCGGTGCATATAAACCATCCAGTGAAGCACGCAATGCTTACCGGAACGTACGACTGATCACCGCGCACAAACATACGTCGATCGTTGTGCCTAAGACACTGTTGAGCCGCTCCTGTGCAAGCATGTCGACGGCCGCGAATATCGCGCTGAACAACACCTGCGATATGCGACTAAGCAGAGTCAGCGAATCAAATCTGGCTGCCAGGCTGAAACTCGCGCTGCCAACCTATCTCGGCGAAGGCTGTCCTGCCATCGAGAAAGCCGCCGCGATGGCGCGAACCAGTGTTCGTTCGCTGCAACGCCAGTTGTCGCGGCTTGGCACCAGCTACACGGAGTTGATTCAGCAAATCCGTTTCGAGGAAGCCGTCAAGCTGCTAACCGATCCGCAAGAGAAGATCATCAACATCGCGCTGGAGCTTGGCTACGAGGACGCATCACACTTCGCGCGCGCGTTCAGGCGTGTCGCCGGTATCTGCCCGCGCGACTACCGCAAGCGGCACATCCTGCACTAAGCAAGACGCTCCAGCCGCAATTGTCTGTCTCCGATTGGACTGAATCTTGATCCGCGTTCGATCGCCAGTAAGGAAGTAGTTGAAACCAAAGATCCGCAGACATCGGTCTGGAAACAATTTCAGGTTTGGTTCCTTAAGATCGGCCCTGGAGAGATTCTAATTCCCGACCGCTCGGTGCGTAGCCAAGTACTCTTATCGGAACTATCAGAAGTTGGCACCACTTGGGCACCGCAGCAGTTCGCCGGAAGGCGAATGCCGCGTAACCATTTGAAAAGAATGGCGCGCCCGAGAGGATTCGAACCTCTGACCCCTGCCTTCGGAGAGAACGCGGAAATATTGACTTCATTTGATAGCAATCGAGGTTAATTGCGATCAACACTCGTAGATTGCAGTTTCTGCCTCGATTTTTTCGGTCGCTCCCAAGGTTTCCGCTTCATCAAAATACATATCCGCCTCTTCGCTCGCAAACAACATTCAGTAAACCAGCATCCGGCGCTTTTCTATACGCGTTCAGCGTCCCGAACGGTGCCTGCTCTCGTGCTGCTCTCAAACCACGTGGCGTCCTTTCAAACCACGGCTCAAGTTCCAATTGACCGTCTCTAGCTTTCTTTTGCGGGGAACTTGGCCGCTATTTTGGCCCCTTTCCCGCCGGCGACGAATGGCCTTTCACCCGTCGATTCCCCCTAACTAATTGATAAAAAAATGATTTCTTCCACCCGGAAATTTCGTTTCGTCTCAATAAACTGGGGGTAGGGCCTGAGGATGCAAAAGCAGGCTTGAGGAAGCCAGCCAAACAGACGGTGAATCCGACATGGATTTTTGCGGCTTCTGCGTAACCTGTAATTGACAGCGGGAGAACCGCGTTGACGGAGAAGATGAATGAAACGAACCAACGACTCTCGCGGAGATGACAAGCTGGTGCTGCCTCAGCTGAAGGTCTACCGCGTCAACAGGAAGCTGTGCGCCGGCGATGTTTCCATTCATGAGGCCGCGGGGGCCGCATTCTCGCTTTGGCGGGACCTGCGACGGCATTTCCCTACGCACAGCCTTGTGAAACCCGAGATTGCCGCACTATTGCGCCCGCATATCCCAATGCAGGCAATAAAAGTTCACGAGCGCTGGCAGATTTTTGGCGGCTTCGAGGTATACACAGAACTCCAGAGCTTGCCGTCACCAGAGACCAAAATCCGGATAGAGATTCAACGGTACAAGAAGATCGGCCGCGCAGAAGTCGAGACCCTGTCTCTGGCACTGCTCATGCACAACATCGAGACGTACAGCGTGTGCAGCGACGTTGCCGACGAACAAATACGCAGACGGATCAAGACTGGCTTCAGTCCAGCCGCACAAGAAGCGGTCCTTGCCTGCGATATCAGCAGTCAGAGGACGTTCGCATCCTCCTTGGGCACGACCATCGACTTCCTCAAGCGCCAGGCCGTTCGGCTCAAACCGAAAAAGGCCCGGGATGCGAATTTCCTATCTGACGTAATCAAGGCGGCAACACATGAAAAGAAACATTGACCAGATTGTCAACGTCGACGGGCTCGACGCGGAACACCAAAACAAATTGTTGGGTTTCGGCTGCCATCTGATAACACAAACCGACGACGGCCACATATTCGACTACTTGCAGCCGATACCTATTGGCTGCGATCTGTCGGCGAATGACAGGGTCAAGATCTCGGCAGCTCTCAACCCTTTGCGGTCATTCGATCTAATCAAAAATAGCCAACGAAAAATGGACGCTACGGGTGGATTTTCCAACGATAGATGGCGAAACCGATCCATTCTTTGATAAGCGTGCTTGCCGAGTGTGTGGCACGTCGGGTCTGCACGAACCAAACTCTTTCGCTGTACTTGACGGCGGAGCTATGCAGAAGATTTACGAGCGGTCTTCTGGCCCTGCATTCGATTCTATAACGGGGTTGAGAATGTCGTAGCACGGTGCTCACGCAGATCTCTCGGGAACGGGTGAATTACCAGATACTGGCGGCTCTCTGATGATCGTTAAGGATGCCCCCAGCGGGCAGTTCGCAGTCTATTTCTGTTCGACCAAGTGCCTGAGGTTGTTCCTAAACGAATGTGTGGGTGCTCTTGAAGACTCTATTTCGAAGTAGGTCGGCACGAGAGTACTTGTACTTCGTGGGCTGGATACTGATCTTCACAATTGGCGCGTTTTTCTTCGATTTCGAGCGGTACCAAATTATCCTATTCTCGATTGCGATGGTTGCATGGTTAGTTCTGAAGGTCGTCACGGATCGTCAGGAGAAGGACCTTTATCAAGAAATTGACGAATTATCTGAAGAAGAATACGACCATTTCTTGCGCGATGCCGAATCAGATGGGCTGATCGAAAAACGCAAAGAATGAACGTCCCCTCCTGCCGCATTATGCGGACATTGCATGGTGCCCATCAAACCCGGGCTGATCGAAATAGCAGCCGCTCAAGAGATCTGAGGTAAGATGACGGCTTGTGACCCAATGCAGCTGGTTGATATTTCGAAGGAGCATTAACTAGAGATGCTGGAAGGCCCATACCTTGAAATTATTATCTTCGCGATGTTCGGGATTTAGGAGCGGACGTACGCGAGCTGGTTCATTTCTTCAGGGGCACATACGGGTCAGGACTGGCAAGATTGATCGCAGGCTCGGTCTGCAGCGATTTCAGGTGTTCCCCTATGAACTCCGCCATCGTCCAACCGTGTCTCCCAGTCTCCCTGTCTGTCTCTTACCTCGTCTTACACTTCCTTCTGCTACTTCACTAACTCGATCTAACCCGGACGCCACATCTTGTCGAAATGCGGGTTCGGTTTAAAAACGCATTTGCATCGACGCTCCCAGAATCGTCGCCGTACCTATGTCAGGCAAGGCCCCGTCCGACAATTGCGCGTCTAAAGTCAAGTGCACTGCCGGGGTCAGTTCGATGTTGTAGAAGGCCTCCCAAACGGAGAACGAGTCGGCGATCCCGACGAAATCCAGGAATCGGGCCTTTTGCAACTTGTTGTAGGCGTAGGCGACACCCATAGCGTCATTGTCACGCCCGGGAATAAGCCCCCTGGCGTTGACGCCGCCGCTGATGGCATAGTCGATCGGGCTGGTGTCGGAATCCGCAGTTTGAATGCGAGACCAGACTCCCACACCTTGCAGGTCCTGTCGGTTGTTATTAATGTCGACTGTTTTAGAGCTGCCCTTTTCAACCCACAAGTACTGCCAAAACTCAGCTGAAGCAAACCAGGAGCTATCCTCAGTCGTCGGTTTCAGCTGTCCGTCTTCAATGATCAGTCGACCGTTTATTTTAGCAAAATCGTTATCCCAGCCGTATCCGGGCAGGAAAACCAGGCCACCCGGCAGCTCATCGAGCTCGTATTGGTAGGCGACCTGGAGTATCGCGAAAAGACCGTCGTCGAAATTATCGAACCCGGAGCTGTTGGAGGTATCCGTGCTCGTGCCCACCATACCTGAGATCGTTAGATTTGGATCAACCATATACAAGGCCGAAGCCGCAGTCGTGACGTTGGGTATCATCAGCGCGGGTCCCGATGTTTGCATGTTCAGGTTCTGGTTCCACCACTGGCTTCTGCCCCGGCCACTCGCAAACTCGTTGGGGACATCCAAAGTGTCATACTTGCCGAAACCCAAGGCAAACTTCTCGCTGAAGAACTGGGTGTAGTTGATTACGGGAAGCCAGAGTCCGATATCTTCATCCGGTTCAGAGTCCGTCAGGAGAGTCGCGTCCGTATTGACCGGGATCAGGGTACCGCTGATACCGTTGACAGAGTTCCCGTAACGCGACCTGGCACGTATCTGCAGTAAGCCTCCAGGAATAAGACCCATCCGGTCAAAATCGAGATTGATGTTGTAATTGAGGGTACCCCCATACTCGGAATCGGTGTCTACGCCGCCATCGGTAACAGCCTGGAAATACTGGTTGTAATCGATATCGAAGGTAAACCCCTTCTTGGCCCATTCACTCCGTTTGCCGCCTAAGTCACCCAGCAGGAAGGAACGTTTGGAAGAATCACCGGAGTAGTCGGCCAATGGCAGAATGCCACTGCCCGTTGCCTGGACTTCGTCTGCCTGTGCAGCCGGTACTGTGAAGAGCAGTACGCTCACCACAAGGAACAGTACCATTGCTGCGTTTTTTGCGAGTGTGAATCTATTGGTTAACATTATTTAGACTTTCCGTTTTTATTACGCCCTCTGTCCTCAGCAAGTCTGCAAGCCGCGCCGAAGGAATCTCCGGCGCGGCTTGCACGGCTCGGGTTGCTATTTCTTTTTTGCCGGCACATAAGGATCAGGCGTTCCCGGCTTGATTAATGGTTCTTTGGCCAACGACTCCATATGCTCTACCAGAATCGGCCCAGCCCCCCAACGTTGCCATAAGTTACCTCCCAATTCTTTGGTCACTGGATATTCTTCTTTAGGGTCTTCATAGAGGTTGTAAAAGCGAGGAAACGGGAACTTGTTCAGTTTCCCAGTACCCAGCTCTCCTTCAAGCTCCATGAACATCATCTTATAGTTTTGCCACTTCACGCCGTGAATATCGTCACCGACATAGACCACAAAGCCGTCTCGACCGGACGCCTCTTGTTTTCCAAGGAAGAAATCCGTCATGTCTTTACTGTCGATGACACGATCTGTTGGCACCTTACCACCGGCAATGTTTGCGAATGTAGCGAACAGATCAAACACGTGCACGATCTCGTTAGAGACCTTGCCTGCCGGAACTTTGCCAGGCCAACGGACAATAAATGGCACCCGTAACGACCCTTCCTTACCCGTGAAATAGGAACCACTCCATGGGCCGTTCCATCCCTGGTAAGTGGGGGTCATTTCGCCGCCGTTATCCGCGGTAAAAATAAAGACGGTGCTATCGGTAATACCCAACTCATCCACCTTATCCAGCAATTCACCGGTATAGGCATCGATCTGCATTAACACATCGCCCCAGTGGCCATTGCCACTCTTGCCTTTAAACTCCTTACTCGGTGTAACCGGCAAATGCGTCTGAGTGTAGGGCAGATACAGGAAGAACGGTTTGTCGGCTTTGGCCTGGCGTGTCATGAAGTCCTTGGCAAGGTCGGTGACTTCACGGTCGATCTCTGGCCTTACCGACGAGTCCCAAAGCTTCACCGCTTTTGTCGGTGAGCCTTTTCTGCCCGATAAAACATGCGTTTCCTTGATCATCGGAGTTTTGCCGGTCTCTTGCGCTATTTTCGCCCACTTCTGGAACATGTCATCCGTCGGCCACAAGCTCTCGTCGGTCGAATTGGGGATGCCATACCACTCATCGAAACCCTGATTGGTGGGATAGCGACCCTCTGCCTGGCCGAGGTTCCACTTGCCGAAATGGGCAGTGGCATAACCCACATCGCTCAGCATCTCAGGCATGGTGTATTCCCACTGGGTCAAGCCATAATCCACGGTTTGGAGCGGTACCGTACCGTTCCCCGTGCGCACGGCATAACGCCCTGTCATTAGCGCTGCACGGCTGGGCGTGCACTGCGCCTCGACATTGAAATTCAACAGCCGCATCCCTTCACTGGCCAGCTTGTCGATGCGCGGCGTGGCACCACCCCGGAGAATACCCCCGCCGTAAACACCCAGTTCGCCGTAGCCGAAGTTGTCCATATTAATCAGCACGATGTTGGGTTTGTCGGCGGCGAGTGCATTGCTCATTGTCGCAATCGTGACGAGCAGAGCCAGGCACGATCTGACGAATGACGTAGATTTCATAATTGTTGCCTCACTTGTGTTGTTTAACGGCTACGTGTCGGATGCACGTCGCATTCGAAAGTACCAGATTACGCCCCCCGGACGGTGGGCGACAGTTCATTTCGCGCCAATGCGCTGGACAATTAGCGGGAGAGCTGTGCTTGGCGGTATTGCTGCGGTGTCAGGCCGCTGACACGATGAAAAGCCCTCGAGAAATTCGGACTGTGTTCGTAGCCAAGCTGCTGGGCGATATCGATGACCTTCAGGTCGGAGTCA
>Ga0265306_10001120_pt1 | contig 13100 bp, 12 predicted proteins | sample Helome_3_FD_192493 | JGI IMG/M metagenome (GOLD analysis project Ga0265306, IMG submission 192493) | Marine sediment microbial communities from subtidal zone of North Sea - Hel_20160420 (Illumina Assembly) | ecosystem: Environmental > Aquatic > Marine > Subtidal zone > Sediment ...
AGCATTTTTTCCTAATAATCGGGCTCTGCGTATCAAGACATCCTGTAGGGTGTTGTTAAGCATGTGCCCCATATGCAGCACTCCTGTTACGTTTGGAGGTGGAATTACTATAGTATATGGCTCCCTGTTATCAGGTTCAGAATGAAAATACTTGTTTTTCAACCAGTACTCATACCACTTGTCTTCAACCTTAGAAGCGTCATATTTAGATGGAATTTGCATACTTTGGAACGATTTTTGGAACTTAATGTGCAAAAGTACTTATATATTTTTTTCTGTAAAATTATAAGGATGAATTAAATGTGTTAACAAAGAACGCATTACATCCAATATTTTTGCAGAATGAACAAAAAGTGAGTAAGTTTACAATTCAAATCTAAAATGAGAGTGATGAAAAATTTAATTACAATTCTATTTGTAGGACTGATCAGCTTCGGATCCCTTGCCCAGGAAAAGATAGCCAAGATTGAGTTCAAGACGGATGTCATTGACTATGGCACTATTGAAAAAGGTGCTGATGGCCTTAGAACGTTCGAATTCACGAATACAGGAAATGCACCTTTGATCATATCCAAGGTATCTTCTACTTGCGGTTGTACGGTTCCAAAAAAACCAAAAGACCCGATCATGCCTGGTGAAACTGGAGAAATCCAAGTTAAGTATGATACAAAGCGAGTAATGCCTATTCGTAAGACCATTACAGTGCTTTCTAATGCTGAGACACCTACTGTTGCCTTGAAAATCAAGGGTAACGTGATCGATCCAGACAAGAAAAGTGTTCTTGAGAAGAAAAAGAATGCGTTGGCAGATAAGAATCAATAATTCTTAAATTATAAATTAAAAGCCCTTCAATCTGAAGGGCTTTTCTTTTTTATAATGGGTTCTAGCCTGAATTCAAAATCCATTTCCCTGCCATCCCTATCGACCTTTAGCTTTACCCTTGTGCCATCTTTCCCATAAAAGTTCTCGATCATTTCCTGCAAGGTAAACTCGTGGCTTTGTTTATTGTTGACTGAAAGGATAACATCATTTAATTGCAGTCCAGCTCTTAAGGCAGGAGAATCCTTCCTTAATTGAACAATGGTAAATGCCGGCTTGAACGAATACTTAAAAGTCGTTACCAGTATAATTGGCATGCTCCCATTAACATCGGTCTTTGGAGCTGCGTATTTACCGGCATTGCGCATTTGTTCTTCCTTTACCAAACGTACATCGCCATATTCCAGAGAAATGCCACTTTTATTGTAATGGAATGGCTCATTAAAGTATCCGTTTTTCTTGAGTATTAATATTTTTTGACCATAGTCAAGAACAAGGTTGAATCGCTTTAACAATTCTGCGGCTATGGATCCATTTCGTTCAACAAATTTTCGTGCGAACCTAATGGAGAGCGAATCTGGATAAGCAACATTTACGTTTTCGAAAGTGAACTTATTTAAATGGAGTCTCTCGATCTTTGAACGTTTGCCGTAAATACTGCCACTTAGCCCACTTCCAAGGAAATCCTCAAAATATGATTCTGGTCCTGATACCTTATTGTTCCCATCTTCAAATAACCAAAGGGCATCGCTCCCACCTGAATCGATGAGCAATTTAACAGGTATACTTTCATTGTTTACATCAACAGCAGCATTTAAATAAGGCTTAAGGTTATAGAATTCAAGGTCCATTATTTCGCACTTCCGACAAGTTCTCGATTTGTATTTCTTGGGGTCATGGAGTTTAATGAACTTTGAGGAATAATTGATTTCTACAACAAAATCCTTGAAAAGGTCGTAACCAATGATTCCGTGTACCGGAACACCAAGCCTTGGAGCAAAATCCATGGATGTATCGAAAATGATATAAAGCGATTGGTTGACATTCAAGGCATCTCCAACCTTAAAAAGATTTCTTTTGGATTTCAATGCCTCGATTGGTTTGCCATCACCAAGACCTCTCAGGAATATTTTCTCCGTATCATGCACTTCAAGTGTATCTATACCTTCAAGGCTATTGAAAATTATAGGTTTACTTACTCCTGTATCTAGCAAAAAGGAAAGTTCAACCCCATTTATTTCCACCGGAAATACAATGAGGTTATTAATTAGCTCGAATTTGATCTTGTGACTTGCTGCCTTGTTCTTAAGGATGAAAGACCCTTGAGAAAAAGCCTGGAAATTCAGGATTAGAGCGAAAATTATGAGAAATGATGATCTCATCCAGTTTCAGTAATAAGTTTAGTTATTCAAGAAGTTACGGATTCTACAAGATTTGTTAGCTCGAATTACCAAAAGTTTAAGATATTTTTTTGCAACTTTGCAAGGTAAAAACCTAACATATGCCATCGATTTCAAACAAAGGAAAATCAATGCCCCAATCACCTATAAGAAAATTGGTGCCCTATGCTGAAGATGCCAAGAAAAGAGGCATTAAGGTATACCATTTGAATATTGGCCAACCGGACATAAAAACGCCACTGGTCGCGCTTAATGCCGTTAAGAACAATGACCTTGAAATCGTTGCATATAGCCGTTCTCAAGGGTCTGAGGAATTCCGGACTAAAATAGCGGCGTATTATGCCAAGAACGACATAGAGGTTTCGGCTCAAGATATCATAGTAACTACTGGAGGCAGTGAGGCGCTCTTCTTTACATTTGGAAGCATCATGGACGAAGGTGATGAAATCATCATTCCAGAACCATTTTATGCAAATTACAATGGTTTCTCCACCGCCTCTGGAGTAAAGGTAGTACCTGTAATCTCCAAGATAGAAGACAATTTTGCATTGCCCGAGATAGAGGAGTTCGAGAAGTTGATAACACCGCGAACAAAGGCAATTCTTATTTGTAATCCTGGCAATCCTACTGGATATCTTTATAGCAAAGAAGAAATAAAGAAACTTGCAGCCATTGTAAGAGAACATGATCTTTTCCTTATTGCAGATGAAGTATATCGCGAATTTGCTTATGATGGTGCTGAGCACTATTCCATAATGGAAGAGGAAGGTTTAGAAGACAATGCTATTATGATCGATTCCGTGTCTAAACGATATAGCATGTGTGGCGCAAGGATTGGTTGTATTGTTTCTAAGAACAAGGATGTCATAAGTACTGCAATGAAATACGCCCAAGCAAGGTTAAGCCCTCCAACCTATGCGCAAATTGCCAGCGAGGCTGCTTTAGATACACCACAATCCTATTTTGACGAGGTTATTGAGGAGTATGTCGAAAGACGGAATATCCTAATTGATGAGCTAAATAAGATTCAAGGAGTTAAAGTTGCAAGGCCTAAAGGTGCTTTTTATTGTATTGCTGAGTTACCTGTAGATAATGCAGATGAATTTGCGCAATGGCTCTTGGAAAGCTATAATCTTGATGGAGAAACGGTTATGGTGGCTCCAGCTGCAGGTTTTTATTCAACGCCTGGTGTTGGATTAAATCAAATACGCATAGCTTATGTCCTGAACAAGGCCAGCCTTAAAAAAGCGGTTACCATTCTTCGAGAGGCCCTCAAAGCATTCAAGAATTAGTGCAAATCCGTGAAAACATATCGCTCAAGCCATACAATACATTTGGAATCGATGTCAAGGCAAAGCAATTCGTTTCAATTGAATCGATACCCGAACTGAAGAATTGTCTATCGTTAAAAGACTTTCCAGACTATTTTGTGCTTGGTGGCGGCAGTAACATCCTCTTGACAAAGGACATCGATGCTCTTGTTATTCATTTAAACCTTCTTGGCATTTCAGTGATTTCAGAAACAGAATCCCATGTTGTAGTAAAAGCAAAAGCTGGTGAGAACTGGCATGAGTTTGTAATGTGGTGCTTGAACAATGATTTAGGTGGCGTTGAGAACCTCTCGCTTATCCCTGGTAATGTTGGTACAGCACCAATACAGAATATAGGAGCCTATGGCGTAGAGCTCAAGGACATCTTCAGTGCATGCGACGTAATTGACAGAAAATCATTGGAGACAAAGACATTTAACAATTCTCAATGTGATTTTGGCTATCGGGATTCGATTTTCAAAGGGTCTCACAGGAACAAGTACATCATTACAGATGTTTCTTTCAAATTAACCAAGAAGAATCATGTGTTGCATTGTTCCTATGGTGCAATCTCCTCGAAACTAAGCGAAATGGAGATTAAGGAGCCGACTATTCAAGATATATCGAAGGCGGTTATTGACATTCGAAGAAGCAAACTTCCTGATCCATCAGAAATTGGCAATAGTGGCAGTTTCTTCAAGAACCCAATAATTTCTAAAGCTCATTTTAAAAAGCTTAAAACTCTATTCCCAGCAATACCGAATTATCCTGTTTCCTCAACTACAATTAAAATTCCTGCAGGATGGTTGATTGAAAAGTCAGGGTTTAAAGGAAAGCGCTTCAATGACCATGGCGTTCATGAAAAACAAGCCCTGGTGCTTGTAAACTATGGAAAGGCCAAAGGCACCGATATTTTGAAGCTTGCCAAGCTTATACAGGCTACCGTTCATCGGATTTTTGACATTTCTCTTGAAACAGAGGTCAATATCCTATAGCATTTCATCGATTCAACTTATTTATTGACAGTTTATCCAATTCTTTCATTTTGAGCGATTTGGTTTACTAATTTTGCTTCAAGTTTTTGTGATATTAGTATCCCTTTAACGCCCCAAATACAATTTGATTAATGAAGGCATTCATTTCTAGTCTTAAGTATAAAATGAAGAGACACCCGTTTCTTCACAAAGTGAGATGGTTCATGGTGACCAAGTCTCCTAAGCCTCTTTTCTTTAGAAATGAAAATTATAATGCCTACAATTCAAAGAATGATATCCATCCAATTTTCTTTGAAGACAATCCAATTACAGATTCTGAACAGCATCTTTCTACACTTGTAAAAGTCATAAAGATTGCTGAACATTTCAATACATTTTTCAAGAGAGGACGCGGTCTTGGCTTATCGTCTAGAGATAGCTATGTTACCATGAGGTATAAGAAAGGTGGTGTCTGTAGTGATTATGCCCAAGTGTTCATTAACTTTTGCATCATTAACGACATCAAGATTCGCGAATGGGGCATCAAAGGAGGAACTCAATCGGTAATTGGTGGACATTCCTTTAACGAATTCTGGTCTGATGAATTAAAAAAATGGATTCTTATCGATGTTTACAATGGCATGTTCATTATCAATAAATCCTCAAGAGAACTGCTTTCGGTTTCACAGCTTGTGGATTATATGAGTGGTTTTAATGCCGAAAACTTGGATTTTGAAATCCTTGTAGACAGGAAAGAACCACTTAACAAATTAAAACTTTCCAAGTATTTCTTTGATAATAGAAACTTGTTCTTCTTGATTACAAATTATAGGATCAAGAAAGTAGATGCTTTCTTGAAATACCAAAATATAGTTCCGTTGGCATTATTACATACCTCTTTGATCTTCTTCAAAAGATATTTCAATTACCGTTTTTATGTCAATGAGAATAACGTATCCTATGTCAGAGAGACGTTAAGGCCAATAATAAAATATAACTACGCACCTAATTTCAATGCCGGTGAACTTGCTGGAGCAGTCGCTGGAGATGCATTTGCCGAAGCATAAATAGCAGTAAATTATTGAACTAAAAAGCCTTACAGTAATCTGTAAGGCTTTTATATTATAGATAGAAAGAAAAAGCTATTAATCAATCATCGAGGAAGTACGATACTATCTATAATCTAAAATTCTTTAAACTAGTAACTTACTCCAAGTTCCTTCCGTGTAATTTTTATTAATTTTACAATTATAAAGAAACTTTTTCGTTAGTTATCTTATTTACGTACTGAAAACGCAATTGGATGTTTTTCTATTGCTTAAAATTTGTTAAAATCCATTAAATAAGCAAAAATTGAGTCAAAATCTTGAAAAAGAAATAACGGATTTACTTGGTCAAGGCGATCAGAGAGCCTTGAATCTTCTCTATGAGAATTACTCAAGTACCTTATTTGGTGTAATTTACAAAATCACCAAGAACGAGGCTCTTGCTCAAGATGCCTTGCAGGAAAGCTTCATTAAGATTTGGAAGAACGCCCATAAATACGATAGGAAGAAAGCCAAATTGTTTACTTGGCTTTATAGAATTGCAAGGAATACGGCCATTGATAAATTAAGAAGTTTTAAGAATAGGAACGGAAAAGAAGTCCAAATTGAGGATTCAAACGTATATAAAATTGCAACAGCAGAGTTAAATCAAGATGTAATGGATTTGAAACAGCATGTTGCAACTTTGGATCAGAAGTATCAGATCGTTCTTGATGCCTTGTTCTTCGAAGGAATGACGCAACAAGAAGCAAGCGAAGAACTAAATATCCCGCTTGGAACAATAAAGTCCAGATTAAAGATTGGCTTGAGGGAACTCAAGAAAGTCTACGACGAATAATGTCATTGCTTTTGATCGTTAAAACTTAAATGAAATGAAAAGAGAAGTACAATTATTTTTAGAGTCAGATCTTCTAGAAAGATATCTAGTGGGAGATACGAATGATTCTGAAATCCATAAAGTTGAAGCTTATATTTCTGAATATCCAGAAGTAAAGGCAGAATACAATTTACTTCAAGATAACTTAGAGATTCTTGCAAAAAGCAATGCTGTCGAGCCTCCAAGGAATATCCTGAATGATATATTGTCGGAGCTTGATGAAACCCCTGTAATTGCATTATCGCAAGTAAGGAAACCTATTCCATGGTTTGGAATTGCTGCAAGTGTAGCTGCTGTTCTTTTCGGAGCACTGTCATTATTCCTTTACACTCAGAATCAATCTTTGATTGATGAAAACAACATGGTAAACAATGAGCTGAATGAATTACTGATTGATGCAGCACATACACAGTCTGAATTAGCTGATGTTACTAAAAAATATGACATGCTTAACAATCCTGAGACCAACAAATATATTCTTAGGGGAAACAAGCGTGCAAAGAATCTAAAAACAGTAGCATATATCAATACAGTGGATAAGTTGTCGATGATAGATGTCGTGGATCTGCCTCAGTTGCCAGATGACCAGATCTATCAGCTATGGGCAGAAGTAAATGACAAAATGGTAAACTTAGGAATCCTGGATGAATCGAATCGCAATTTGATTCCTGTACCTTACCTTGAAGATGCTTTGAGTTATAGTATAACCATTGAACCCAAGGGAGGCAATCAGACTGCCTCTGTTGAGAATTCTGTTGCTAATATCTCACTACAGAATAATAACAAATAACCTAAAGGTTTAATTACCTTGGCGCGATTAAAAATTCCTGAATATTCAGGAATTTTTTTGTATTTAAACCTTAACTTTGCTTAAATTAAAAATCGATGAAACTCCTAGTTATAACACTTATCATGTTAGGTCTGGCAATTGCAGGAATTGCAATTAAGCTATGGGCCAAGAAAGATGGAGAATTCGCCGGAACTTGCGCTAGTCAAAATCCAATGTTGAACGAAGGCGGTGAGGCCTGTGGCTTCTGTGGCAAAACCCCCGATCAATTTGCAGATTGTAATCAACCCAATCATTCATAATATACAGATTTCATGATTCTCCTTGAGCTACTATTATATCTTTTTATAGTGGTAGTCATCATCCAAGTTCTCTACTACGTAGCTATTTTTGGAAAGTTTGCCTTATTGAAACCCAAAGCACGGAAACAAGAGAATCATAACATTTCAGTAATTATATGTGCCAAGAATGAAGCAGAGCATTTAAAGTCTTATTTGCCGTTCATAGTTAATCAAGACTATCCTAACTACGAGATCATCCTGGTTAATGACGGTTCTACTGATAGTTCATTGGATATAATGGAAATTTATGCCAATAAATATCATCATGTTAGAGTAGTTGACGTAGAACAAAATGAGACTTTTTGGGGAAACAAGAAATATGCGCTCACCCTAGGTATTAAAGCTGCCAATTATGAACATCTTCTTTTAACAGATGCCGATTGCAAACCACTTTCGAGGTATTGGATCAAGCAAATGAGTGCTTATTTTGGGGATGGGAAGAAAATTGTTCTAGGCTATGGTTCCTATGAAAAGACATCATTCTCTGTTCTTAACAAGCTAATTCGGTATGAAACCATGATCACAGCGATTCAATATTTCTCATACGCTTTAATTGGCATCCCGTATATGGGTGTTGGTAGGAATTTAGCATACAAGAAAGAAGCATTTTTTGAAAATAACGGATTTGTAGATCATATGGACCTTCTTTCTGGCGATGATGACCTTTTTATCAATCAGATTGCAACAGAAGAGAATGTTGCCATGAATATCTCGCCATTCAGTTTTACCGAATCAATACCAGAAACCAGTCTTAAAGATTGGTTTAGACAGAAAAAACGACATATCTCAACGTCCTTTAAATACAAGACTATACATAAGCTGTTACTTGGCCTTTTTTACTTGGCACAATTATTCTTCTGGATCCTTTTCATCATTTTACTTTTCTATCAGTATAATACCTATATAGTTTTAGGACTATTCTTAGGCATTATCATTATAAAATACATAGTTGTAGGAGTTTCTGCTTATAAACTTAGGGAGAAGGATCTTGTGCCCTTCCTACCATTCCTGGAATTGTTTTTAATATCCTTTCAATTATCTATCTTTATCTCCAATCTCTTCTCAAAACAAAGTCATTGGAAATAAAGGATGCGATCAGAAAAGCCAAACGAAATGACCAAATGGCCTTCAGTTTTTTATTGGATACATTTTGGAACGAAGTTTATGGATTTCAGTTAATACGCACTGAGAATGAAAATGATGCCGAAGACATTACCATTCAAACATTTTCAAAGGCATTCGACAAGATCAAGACATACAAGGAAGATTATAAATTCTCCACTTGGCTAATAACGATTTCCAAGAACATACATGTCGACCTTTTAAGGAAAAGAAAGAAGTCGATCTCTGATCAAACCATGGACAACCATAAAGAACAAGTTCATAAGATCATTGATGAATCACCAACTCCAGAGGATAAGATCATTAAGGAACAAAACCTTGAAAAACTGCTCAAGGACATCAAAAAATTAAAACCAGCATATCAAGAAATCATTAACCTAAGGTATTTTCAGGAATTGAGCTATAAAGAAATTGCCAGCAATCTTGATGAGCCAATGAGCAATGTAAAGGTGAAACTTCTAAGGGCAAAAAAACTACTTTCAGAAATCATTCAGAAAGAATAATGATATCAATCAAGAAATTAGGGCCAGGATTGCTTTTTGCAGGTGCAGCCATTGGAGTTTCGCATCTAGTCCAATCAACACGAGCTGGCGCAGATTTTGGTTTTGGATTGCTCTGGGCCTTGATCTTGGTAAATCTATTTAAATACCCATTCTTCCAGTTCGGACCAAGGTATGCCTCAGCTACAGGTGAAAGCCTGCTGCACGGCTATAAAAAACTAGGAAAAGGGGTCTTAATCGCCTATACCATTTTAACATTGGCAACAATGTTTACAATACAAACCGCAGTTACGATAGTTACTGCAGGCCTGGCATCTTCTTTATTCGGAAATCTAGGACTTACACCCGAATTAGCAGTTAGGGTTTGGACCGTGATAATTCTCTCCATTTGTCTTTTGCTTCTGCTTGTGGGTAAATACAAGTTACTTGACAATTTGATAAAGTTCATTATAGTAACATTGACCTTAAGCACTATTATTGCTGTGTTTATGGCCTTGGCTGGGAATTCTGACACTATTTCTCTAAGGCAGATCTTACCAAGTGGTTCTGTTGAAATAGGGTTTTTAATAGCATTTATGGGATGGATGCCTGCTCCGTTGGATATTTCTGTTTGGCATTCGTTATGGGCCATTGAGAAGAAAAAGGACGAAGGTGAATTTACACCAAAAACGGCTTTGTTCGATTTCAATGTAGGTTATATTGGGACTGTAATTCTAGGAATTGGTTTTGTTAGCCTTGGTGCCTTGGTCATGTACAATAGCGGAGAGTCTTTTGGGACAGCAGCAAGTGTTTTTTCTAGTCAACTTATTGAAATGTATACCTCTAGCCTTGGGAATTGGTCCTATATCATCATTGGTATTGCTGCCTTCACGACCATGTTCAGCACTACGTTAACAACCTTAGATGCATCGCCAAGGGCCATGAATCAATCAATTCAATTACTAACGAATAGTGTTCGAAGATCAGGCTATTTAATTTGGATTTTAATTCTCGCGGTTGGTACCGTTTTCATATTTTTTTATTTTGGGTCTAGCATGGGATTACTGGTAAAAATAGCAACTGTCTTGTCATTTCTCACAGCGCCATTTTATGCAATTATCAATTATCTTCTAATTTCCAGCTCGAATACGCCTAAAAACTGGCGCCCATCCAAATTCATGCATATATTGAGTTGGTTGGGCATTATATTCCTCATAGGGTTCTGTATATGGTACCTAACAATTTTATAGGTTCTTATTAATGTATACTTCGTATCTTTGCCCTTCAATATGAAAACTGGAACTGCATCAAATATCCTGCCTGAACGCACTGCAAAGCCTAAATGGTTGCGCGTTAAACTCCCTACAGGAAAAAAGTACACCGAATTAAGAGGTTTGGTGGATAAATACAAACTAAATACCATATGCACCTCGGGTAGCTGCCCGAATATGGGAGAATGCTGGGGAGAAGGAACCGCAACATTCATGATTCTAGGAAACATCTGTACACGATCTTGTGGTTTCTGCGGTGTTAAAACCGGTCGGCCGGAAAACCTTGATTGGGATGAACCTGAAAAAGTAGCGCGTTCCATTAAGATAATGGGTATTAAACATGCGGTATTGACCTCTGTCGACAGAGATGACCTTAAGGACATGGGAAGTATCATGTGGGCTGAAACCATTAAGGCCGTAAGAAGAATGAACCCTGAAACAACCATGGAAACCTTGATTCCTGATTTTCAAGGTATTGAGCAACATATAGATAGAATTATCGCTGTAAAACCTGAAGTTATTTCGCATAATATTGAAACAGTCAAACGATTGACCCGAGAAGTCCGTATCCAGGCCAAATACGAACGGAGTCTAGGAGTACTTGAATACATAAAGAAACAAGGGCAAAGGAGAACAAAATCCGGCATTATGCTAGGGTTGGGTGAACAACGGGATGAAGTTATCCAGACCTTGAAGGACCTTCGAAATGTCAATGTAGATGTTGTTACTATTGGCCAATATCTACAACCTAGTAAAAAACACCTGCCAGTCAATCAATTTATTACACCAGACCAATTTTCGGAATACAAGAATATTGGTCTAGACCTTGGATTTCGCCATGTTGAGAGTAGTGCATTGGTTCGATCTTCTTATAAGGCCCAAAAACACATTGATTAATTACTTTTCTTCATTCTTCTATATAATTCTCAATAGATGAGTTTTGGCTGGATTTCGTGTTTTTTTAAAAGTTATTTTTGCCATAATTCAATTTTCAGATATTCTTAGACCATTTTAGTTCTATTTTTTAGATAAATAGTTCACTCTCGAAATCAATTCATAAGGGAGAAATATCGACTTTTTGTGCATTTTATCGAATAAATAGTTATATTTGTCGATATACTATGGTTATGATGTCCCGAATCATCTACATAACAATTGCGATCTCACTACTGTTTTCGTCTCTATCGATTGCGCAAAATGCAACCGATATTGAGGGCATTAAAAATACCATAAACGAAACTATCATTCTTGCCGATCTTGACGCCAAACGGGGTCATTACTATATGGCAGAAACCAATCTTCTTGATATCCTTAAAAAGGCTGAAGAGATTCAGGATCATAAAACCTTGGGTATCATCTACATTAAATTAGCAAAGGTTCAATATGCCTTAGAGGAACCTGATAAAGCATTGTCTTTTCTTGCCAAAGCTGCTGAAAAACAACGAATAATCGATGATAGGGTTAATCTAGCAGAAACATTCAATACCTATGGCTTAGTCTATGCCAATAAGAAAAAAGACTATGATGCGGCCATCAAGCGATATGAAATGGCACAAAAATATGCCGAAAATGAAGGTATTGATGCTTTCATTCCTATTGTGATTCTTAACAAGGCCTTGGCTCATATTGCATTAAAAGAATTCAAGACTGCTAATGACCTTTTAGAAAAATCAATAGTATTGGCCAAAAACCACAAACTCAACGAAACATTGAGTTCGGCCTTGATCAATAATAGCCAGACCTTGCTTGAGTTAGATAGGCCAGAAAAGGCTATAAGCCAAGCAACAGAAGGATTAAAGATCTCTGAGGAAAAAGGCTATTCATTCACTAAAAGTCAAGGGTTCTTAATCATGAGCAAAATCTATTACAAAATAGATCAGCCTAATAAAGCCTACGAATATCTTGAAAAACACCTTCAGATCTCGGATTCCATACTTGAAATCAAGCGTGACAACCTAGAAGCTGATGATGGTGCACGATTAAATACAGATGAAGACCTGTCTGCCGTAATTAAGCAGCATGCAGAAGAAATGAATGAATTACAAAAGGCTAATGAATTAAGTCGACTAACGACCATTTTAAGTATCGCTTTAATAACCATTTTATCATTACTTACCTTGTCTTTGTACAAGAATAACAACATTAGGCTTAAGACCAATAATATGTTGCACAAGAAGAATGACGAATTAATAATAGCCAAGGAAAAAGCAGAGCTCGCCTCTCGTACTAAAGCCAATTTCCTATCTACTGTAACTCATGAGCTTCGAACACCATTGTATGCCGTGACAGGTTTGACCAATATGCTATTGGATGAAGACCCAAAACCAGAACAAGTACAGCATTTAAAGTCATTAAGGTTTTCAGGAGATTATCTGCTAACTTTCATTAATGATATTCTTCAAATAAATAAAATTGAAGCCAATAAGGTAGAAATTGAGCCAGAACTATTCAATCTCAAGACGAAGATAGAGAACGTAATCTCGGCATTGACCAATCAGGCGAATGACAATAATATCAAGCTTCACTTTGAATTTGATAAAGGCCTTCCAGAGAATTATAATGCAGATCAACTCAAGATCTCCCAGATATTAATCAACTTAATAGGTAATTCCATTAAGTTCACAAAGGATGGTGATATTTGGGTAAGGGTCTATAAAATTGAAGAAAAAGACGG
>Ga0265306_10001122_pt1 | contig 13087 bp, 5 predicted proteins | sample Helome_3_FD_192493 | JGI IMG/M metagenome (GOLD analysis project Ga0265306, IMG submission 192493) | Marine sediment microbial communities from subtidal zone of North Sea - Hel_20160420 (Illumina Assembly) | ecosystem: Environmental > Aquatic > Marine > Subtidal zone > Sediment ...
GATACCGACCTGCTCGCTAAAAATGCCGTCGACAATATTGAAGCGGGAGAGCAGTGCCGCTTCGCTCCCTGCACCAAAGGACGCGACAAAAGGGCCGTCACCCACGGCAGACAGCTCAAGTTCGAGCGAGGCGCCCATCGCCGCAGTGTCTGCACGTTGCTCGAGCTCAGACACCAGTTGCTCGTAGGCGAAGGCCGCGGACACATGCATCGCCGACGCTGTACCGACGCCACAACCCATCGTGCCCGGCGTCACCATCATGTCCGCCAGTCGATAGATCACATGTCCATCGCTCGGGCTGGCGGGTTGCACCAGCGCATCGACTACAGTTTCGGTTGGCGCAATCGAGAACATCTCCTCGCCGTTCCAGATCACACCCTGGAGATGATCGCCGACCAGCGTAAGGCGGGCCCAGGAGTCCGGCTGGCCTTCGAGACGGCCTTTGAGGAGCCGGTAGGGCGCGGTGCGACCCGTGTCAGTGCCAGCACGGGCCGCATCGGACAGCAGTACGGTGTTGTCCTGGAGGATCAGCCGGAACTCGCGTCCGAAGGCGACGAAACTGAGGGCGTCGCGGCGTGCCGCCTTGCGAAATTGTGCAAGACTGGCGACCGGTTTCCCGGCGCCCTGCAGATCGAGCGCGCCGAGTATATCGTGGTTGAGAATGCGGACTTCGCCGCCTGGATCCATCGGGCTTGCGGCCTCTGCAGCATAGGAGACTGCGACCAGGGCCAGAGAGCCGAGCAGGGCTGCGACGCCGGAGCGCCAGCATTCGTATTTCATGCAAACATCCTGCCGGGGGGAGCGGCGTGGGATCGATGACTATGACTAGACCAAAAAAACGCCAGAGGCGCAATGCGGAAAACTGCCTCAAACGTGCAGAAACAGGATCGGTAGCCGTGAAGTGTGACCGTGTTCACAATACTGAGCGACGCGGCAATAGCCAGGCCGGAGCACGCGTAGACCGGATTGCGAACCGCTCAGGAAATCTTGAGCGGTCCGCGCCTCGTTATTGTCCAGACATCGCGCTCACAGCGAAGTTCATAGACAGCGTCTGATGCGCTGAGCGACGCTTCCTCATAACCGCCCTGAATCTCGGCGCTCGCCGGCCCGGTCATGCTGAACCGACGAATCCGGATAAGCAGGGCCCGGCCGCCGGTTTTCGGATCCCTGATGACGCCGGCCGCGTCAACCTGGGCCTGAGTCGCCGGCGCAAGTCGCGGCGAAATATCACGGATTTTGGCAAGAAATACGGGATCCGCCTCGTCACCATCGGGTAGCGCAACAAATACTGCGGCAGCCCCCTGGCCGATGGCTGATGCATTGTCCGCAAATATATGGGATACGAATGCGGCCTGCGCCGCGGCCGGATCGCTACAGATTGCCGGCCGCGCGGTCTGCGCGCCGTGGCATGCGGTGAGACTCAGCGCAATTCCGGTCAGGCATGCACAGCGGATTATGAGTTTGTTAGTCATTGCGGATCGACCTTACCCGGACCCAGTCGGACAGAGCAAGGACCTCAGAGTACGCATACGATCGACGCGGACGCGTGTCTCGACCATGTCGCCGGCCGCCGCTCAGGCGGTGGCGGAACTGGCAAACCGGGTTTCCCGGACTCGCCATTGCAGCAGCATCTCCCTGATCTGATCGAGAGTAAACGGCTTGGTTAGATAATCGTCCATTCCTACCGCCAGGCAGCGCTCCCGATCTCCGGCCACCGCATTCGCGGTCAACGCAATAATCGTCGCCGGCTCAAGATTCTCCGCACGTTCGAGTTGACGTCTTTGTCGTGTTGCCTCGAAGCCATCCATCTCCGGCATCTGACAGTCCATCAACACGACGGCAAACTGTCGACGCCGCATTTCGTCGAGCGCCTCGACCCCATTGCCGGCGGTTGTCACCGTACAGCCGAGCGCGTCCAGCATGCTCAGTCCGACCTCCAGATTGACCGGGTTGTCTTCGACCAGCAGGATCTCGACGTCTTTTAGATCGGTGCGGTCCTCGGTGGGAAGCTGGAGCCTCGGCATCAGCAGCGTGCCCTGGGGGAACAGCGCGCCCAGCGCGTCACGCAACGCCGATGAACGCAACGGCTTGGTCAGACAGGCAGAGATGCCGAGCTTGTGTCGGAGAGCCGGGTCGACGTCACGGGCGGCGGAGCTGAGCAAGACGATCTTGAGATCATCGGTGTCGGGTCTGTTCCGGATTGCGCGGGCTAAATCGAGCCCGTTTCCGTCTGGCAGATGCATATCCAGGATCGCCAGATCGAACGGGCAGGGATGTTGCTCGATGGCACGCTCGGCGGCGACGATGGAAGCCGTCCGCGTCGGCAGCATATGCCAGCTGCGGCAGTGGGTATCGAGGATCTCCAGATTCGTCTCGTGATCGTCGAGCAGTAACACGCGCACGCCTTCCAGCTGCGGGATCTGACTGGGCGCTCGGGCCGGGTCGACAAGACTGCGCTCCAGTTCCAGCGTAAACCAGAATTCAGAACCGCCGCCGAGTTGGCTGTCAACGCCAATCGACCCACCCATCAATTCGATCAATTGTTTGCAGATGGTCAGACCCAGACCAGTACCACCGAATCGCCGCGTCGCGGAACCATCTTCCTGGGCAAAAGAATCGAAGATCATCTCGCAATGTTCCGGCGCGATGCCGGCCCCGGTATCGCGGATCGCGAAACGCATGGCGACGTAGCCCGCGCGTGATTCGTCTTCTTCGATGCGGATCGCGATCTCGCCCTCATCGGTGAACTTGATCGCGTTGCCGACAAGATTGATCAGGACCTGACGCAAGCGCAATGGATCACCCTGTAGCACAGGAGAAAAATGCGGTGGGAGTACGGTTGCGATTTCGACACCTTTCTGGTGCGCCCGATGAGCGATCAGCCCGATCGTATCCTCCACCAATTCGCGCAGATCGAAGTCGGTGTTCTCCAGGATCAGTTTGCCCGCCTCGATCTTGGAGAAATCAAGGATGTCGTTGATGATGCCCAACAAGGCCTCGCCCGAGTTCTGGATCGTGCGGGCGAATTCTTTCTGCCGGCCCCTCAGGTCGGTCGACAAAAGAAGCTCTGTCATGCCGAGGACGCCATTCATCGGGGTCCGGATTTCGTGGCTCATGCGGGCCAGGAATTCGCTTTTCGCGCGACTGGCAGACTCGGCTTCGTCCTTGGCGCGCGTCGCGCTTTCGATGGCAGTGCGGAGTTTTGCGTTGGCTTTGGCCAGATTGTCTGTCCGCTCATGCACCAGGTTTTCGAGTTCCGCGCGGTGTCTTGCGAGGTGTGCATCGCGTTCTGAAATCTGCTCCAGCATGCCGTTAAAGCCGTCGACCAGATGGCCGATCTCATCGTCACTCTCGCGGGGGGCGCGCAGCTCATAGTCCTGGGCCTCGGAGACCTGCCGCATCACGCCGTTCAGGCTGCGCAAAGGGCGCGAGATCATGTGCTGCAGAGAATTGGCGAGCAGCAGGGCGATAAACCCGGCGATGCCGAGTACCCCGAGACCGAGCAGCACATAACCCAGGCTGGTGCGGTACAGGCTGTCCGGGATCGAGCTCAAGTGCAGCCAGCCGACGATCTCACGGTTCAGGTAAATTGGCGACATCACGTCAAGCCGGGAGCCGTCGAGTTGATGGGCCATCCGCCCGGAGCGCATCGCTTCGGCGAGCCAACCGGCATCGCTTGCCGCCGACGCCGAGGTTCCGGCATGATCCGTGTCTCCTGCAAAGCTGGCGAGCAGCGAACCGTCGGGCAGATAGAGACCACTAAAGATGATCCGGTTGTCCGCGTGCAGGCTTTCCAGCAGGGCTGTGGCCTCGGCCTTATCCTGGAATAGCACCGCCGTCTGAGCGTTTCTGCCGACGATGGCGCTGAGGACAGAGACTTCCTGCGTCATCTGTTTGCGCGCCAGCATCATCTCGCTGATGCCCTGTACGGTGATCGCGATCAACATGGCGGTGCCCGCGGTGATCAGGATCACCGCGCGTAGCTTGTTGGCGAAGGACAGCCGGGTCAGGAGGTTTCTCATCGTGAGATCCCTGCGGCCGGCGAGCCCGCCTTGCTAGTTTGTGTCTGTCTGTCGATCACGCAACCCTTGTTCCAGATGTCTGTCGGCTTTGCCATCCCGAGCCAATTTCAGACGCTGGTCATACACTTTTCATCGTCCACTGGCCGGATATCTTGAACGGGCATTCGCCTGCATGGTCAAGCATCTACGCCTGATTCCGCGATATGCGTGACTCAGTTCTCATTCTTGAGAGTTGCCCCTTAAAGAGTACTGATCGAACTGCCGACTAATGCTATGTTCGGCGGTGAGCTAGAGATAGGTGACAGACTCGCGCCGGCCGGATCGAGTCTCGGTAGACCCGCGTTCGCCGCAGCGCATGGCGAGGGTAACGGTCCACGACAATGAGTCGCTTTTGTCACCCGCACTCAAGGAACAACATGGTAGCGCAGGGCCTTACAGATCAGGATCGGCTGCAACAAGTGCTCATCGTCGATGACGACGAGACGGCGCGCCTGTTGTTACGGGAACTGTTGATCGCTGACGGCTTGACGGTCATAGAGGCCGTAGACGGAGCCGAGGCGCTGCAGAAGTTTCGCGAGCATCAGCCGGACCTGGTGTTGATGGATGTCGATATGCCGGCCATGGACGGACTGACCGCCTGTGTCGAGATGCGAACAATCGATGCCTCTCCCGGGCTTCCTATCGTCATGGTCTCGGGTCATCAGGATGCGGCCACGATAAACCAGGCTTACGCCAACGGCGTGACTGATTTTGTCCTCAAACCAGTCAACCCGGCATTGTTGTCCAACCGGATCCGCGGTCTGCTCGCGCAGCGGGCGATCGGCACGCCCACGGACGATCACGCAGACGCGGACACGCTACTCGGCGTCATACCCGATCAGCTCTTCTCACTTGAGCGCTGCGGGAGGATTCTGGAGTACAGCGGCCCCATGGGCCCGGTCCGGGACAAGATCGAAGCGGCCAGCGATACGCCTTCTGTGGAGGCCGTGTGGCCTGCTGTCGTCGCCGAGTCGATCCTCGGCAACGTGCGACGGACTCTGAAGACACGTAAGGAGGCCACCTGGCGGTTCTCCGATGACAGCGACGGCGCCTGCCGGCATTTTGAGGCCCGCTTCCTGGCGCAGGGCCGCAATCGGGTGTTGATGGTCTTGCGCGATGTCAGCAGCCAGACCGAGAGCGAGGCGCAGATAAGCCGTCTGGGACTCATCGACGATGTCACCGGTCTGCCCAACCGCCTGCAATTTCTGCGCAATCTCGAAAACAGGCTGATCGAGGCACGTTTCCGCTTCCGCTCCATCGCCCTGGTGCTGTTCGACGTGCGAGGCTTAGACCGGGTCCGGGACGGCCTCGGGGTCGACGCTGTTGACCGGGTCTTGAATCAGACCGCCGAGCGTCTGCGAGAGTCGAGTCGAAGCGCAGATTCGGTAGGACAGAGCACGACGGATGTGGGTAGTGAGGGAGTCGCGCGTCTCGAGGGCGTAGGCTTTGCCGCGATCCTGGAGAACGTGGCGGACAGAGAGGCTGCAGTGTCGTTCAGCGAACGCATGCTCGAGAGTCTCAACCAGCCGCTGAACTTTGGCGAGCACGAGGTGCATTGTGAGGTGCGCTCCGGCATAGCGATGTACCCGGAGGAGGCCGGTGACGTCGAGAGCCTGCTCAAGGCGGCCGAAAAGAAACTCGTCGAGCTGGAACTGCCGCAGGATACGGCCGCGGATGATGGACGGGAGCGGCACGCCGGCAGCTCGAGGATCCGTAATGACCTGCTGGACGAGGTCAGCTGGGCCTTCGAGCAGCAGCAATTCGAACTGCATTATCTGCCCAAGGTCGATACCCGCACGCGGGCTATCCAGGGTGTGGAAGCGCTGTTGCGCTGGCGCCACCCGCTACGCGGACTGGTGCCGCTGGGCGAATTCTTCCCGCTGATGCAGGACAGCGGTCTGATCGTTCCGGTCGGGGACTGGGTGATGCAGACCGCCTGTGACCAGCTCCGGGCATGGGATGATGAGTCGTTGCCGCCATTGCGCATGGCGGTAAATTGCGCCTCGCAACAGTTCCAGCTCGGCGATTTCATCGACAGGGTGATCCAGGCGCTTGAGATTTCAGGCGTGAAAGCCGGGCGCATCGAGATTGAATTCGACGAGAACATGCTGATGCGCAATCTCGACGAAAGCGCCGAGAAATTGCGTCAACTGAAAGAACTCGGTCTCGGTCTTTCCCTGGATGACTTTGGCACTGGTTTCTCTTCCTTACGCCAGCTCTCCCGCCTGCCTCTGGATGCATTGAAGATCGACCGTTCCTTCGTCTCCGGTCTGCCTCAGTGCGCGGAGTCGGCAGCGGTCTGTGGCGCCATTATCGATCTGGCCCATCGCTTCGGTATGGAGGCGGTGGCGGAGGGCGTCGAGTCAGACGGGCAGGTGGCGCAACTCGCGGAACTCGGCTGCGATCATATGCAGGGTTTCCTGTTTACGCGACCCCTGCAGGCCGCGGATCTGTCCCGCTTTGTCCGCGCCCATCGCGACACCGATACCGCCGAAGACCTGCGCGCCGCAGCGTCCTGACGTCGATCCGGTCGATCTACGACACGATACGGAGACCTGCGTCGGAGTCCACTATGACCAGGGCAGCCAACGGATCGGATCCAGATGGCGCTCGATTTGACACTGCCGTTATGTGATCTACGTCACACATAGCCGCCCCGCCACTGGGTTGCGTTCACAGCCCTACGAAGCTCCGGATGGTCAAATCAATCTCCAGGATGCAACGCTATTGGAGTCCAGAATGATCAGCCCCTTCACCTCGTTCCGCTGCGGCATGTGGCTAACGCTGCTCATGCCTCTGGTGTTACCGGGCTGTACCACGACCGGACTGCCAGCAGCGACGGTTGCGACGACGCCAGAGGCGACTCTTAGCACTCCGACCAGGTCTGCCTACATCGTCCAGTATCGGAGTGCGGCGGAGGCGGCTGAAGTCGTACGTAGTGCGGGTGGTGAAATCACCCACGAATTGAAAGTAATCCGTGCCGTCGGCGCAGAACTTGACGAAGCCCAGGTGGCGCAGCTGCGTGAGAGCCATGACGGTCTGCGCGTGTTCGCGGATCACGCGGTATCCCTGGATGCGCTGACCAGTCTGAGCCTCACACAGGTACCCGTTGATGTAGACAAGCGGAAAAACAAATATCAGGACCCCGTCGGCGACGCCCCGCACCAGATCATCGGCGCCGATCGACTGCATGACAACTGGATCGACGGCTGGGGTGTTGGCGTAGCGGTGCTGGATACCCCTGCTGATTCAAGGGTCGGCCCAGCCAGTAATTACTGGCGCTCGGTCTGGCACTACGACGCCAAGAAAAATGTGCTGTTGGCGGCGGGCAAGTCGAAAGATGGTTCCGGGCATGGCACTCACGTCTCCTCGATTATCGCCGCCGACTATCCGTATGAGCAGCACGGATTCTATGGCATCGCGCCGAGTGTTGACCTGATCTCCGTCGGCGCGTTCGACAAGCATGGTCAGGGTACATATCTGGACGTGATCAGGGGCATCGACTGGGTGATCCGCTACCGTGAGAAACTCAATATCCGCGTGCTCAACCTGTCATTGAGCGCGGACGTCCATTCCTTCTACTGGGATGACCCGCTGAATCAGGCGGTGATGGCGGCCTGGGAAGCGGGCATCGTGGTGGTGGCATCGGCGGGCAACCGCGGGCCGGATGCCATGACCATCGGCGTGCCCGGTAACGTGCCCTACATCATCACCGTCGGTGCGATGACGGACAACTACACGCCCTATCAGCCAGAAGACGACTATCTGGCGACCTTCTCCTCGGTGGGACCGACCTACGAAGGCTTTATCAAGCCCGAAATACTGGCGCCGGGCGGACACATCGAAGCGATGATGCCCGACGACGCGAGCATCAAGGTGAAACATGTCCAGTATGACAGGGGCCCGGGTCTGTTTGTGATGTCCGGCACCTCTCAGGCGACCGCAGTCGTCAGCGGGACAGTGGCGCTGATGCTGCAGATGGAGCCGAATCTGACGCCTGACCAGGTCAAATACCGGCTGATGGCGACCGCACGGCCCGCGACCGCCGCAGACGGCTCGCTGGCGTACAGCGTATTCCAGCAGGGCGCCGGTCTGATCGACGCTTACGCGGCCGTGCTCGAGTACGACGGCCAGACGGCGGCGGCCGCCAACCAGGGCATGTCGGTCACTTATGACCTGGCTGGCAAACAGCACTACGGCGGGCGCGCCAACCAGGATGAAGACGGCAACTTCTACGTGATGGATCTGGATGGCTACGTCTGGACCGACGGTTATGTCTGGACCGATGGCTTTGTCTGGACCGACGGCTTTATCTGGACCGACGGCTTTATCTGGACCGATGGCTTTATCTGGACCGACAGCTACATCTGGACCGATGGCTTTGTCTGGACCGACAGCTATATCTGGACCGACGGTCTTAGCGAGGCCGCTTCGATCAACCACTGGGTAGAACAGGAATAAGCCGCCAGGAGTGCGGTAACAGGGAGCGAGAGTGCCCATGCAAGTCATCGATTCCATCTACGGTATTACCCACGTCGCTCGAGCGAACGCAGGACGGCGGCCGGTTCTGGCCACGACACTCGGCATGGTCGCAACGGCAATGCTGTTGTTCGGCGCGACGCTGGGTCAGGCTCATGGCCAGCAGACCGAGGCGCAACCCATGCGTTTCGAGGGCTTCGGCCAGGCCGAGGGACTGTCCCAGAACACGGTGCTGAGTATCGTGCAGGACTCCAGCGGGTTTATGTGGTTCGGGACCGAAAACGGTCTCAACCGGTATGACGGATACGCGTTTACCCCGTTCCGTCGCGAAACCATGAATCCCGGCTCGCTGACCAGTGATTTTGTGTTCGACGTGGCCGAAGATTCGAACGGCGACCTGTGGATCGCCACCGATGGCGGTGGGCTTGCGCTGCGCCGCAAGGAGACCGGCAACTTCCGCGTCTATCGTCACGACCCTTCGTTCCCCGGGAGCCTGGCGAGCAACAACATACGCGCGGTGAGCATGGCTGACGATGGCGTGCTCTGGATCGGTCATCAGCGCGCAGGTCTGGATCGTTTCGAAATCGCCAGCGGCCGCATCACCCACTTCCGTCACAACGCCGGTGACCCGGCATCGCTCAATAGCGACTCCGTATTTGCCGTCCATGTGGACCGCGCCGGTGAAGTCTGGGTGGGAACAGACGCCGGCCTGAATCGACTCAACCCGGCCAGCGGTCGGGTGACACATTATCAGCACGACCCGGCGATCGAAGGCAATCTGAGCAGCGATCTGGTACGCGCGATCTTCGAAGACGCCGCCGGTACATTATGGGTCGGTACCAAGGGTGGTGGTTTGAATCGCTTTGACGGTGACACCGAGCAATTCACGGTGTTCCGCAACGATCCCGCCGATCCGCGTAGCCTGAGCAACGACCGCGTCTGGGCGTTGCTGGAAGACGAAAGCGGACGGTTCTGGGTCGGGACTTCAGCGGGTCTGAATCTATTCGATCGCGCGACTGGCGACTTCCAGCGCTATCACCGCGAAACCACCGACGCCGACAGCCTCGGCGACGATCATATCCGCAGCCTGTTCCAGGACCACAGCGGCATGCTCTGGGTCGGCACGCAGCACGCCGGTGTGTTCAAATGGAATCCGCGTTCCTGGTCCATGGGCCATGTGAAGCCGGCGGCAACGAATGACGGGCTCAGCGCCGGCAACGTGATGGCCTTCGCCGAAAGCACAGACGGGACACTCTGGGTCGGCACCTTTGGTGGCGGTCTGAATGCCATCGACCCCGCGACCGGCAAGATACGCCGAATGCAGCATGATCCGGCCCTTGCCGAAAGCCTCGGCGATAACCGCGTCATGTCGCTGGCGATCGGCAAGGATGGCCAGCTGTGGATCGGCACCATGACCGATGGTCTGAACCGGCTCGATCCGACTACTGGCAGGATCCTGCGCTATCGCCACGATGCCGAAGATCCGGCCGGCCTGGCCGCCAACGGCATCATGGCGCTGTTCGAGGATCGCGAGGGCCGGCTCTGGATCGGCACCTTTGGCGCCGGTGTAGACCGCCTCGACAACGACGGGTCCGGTTTTGTGCACTTCCCTCACGATCCCGCGGACCCGACCAGTCTGTCCAGCCCCCGCGCGACGAGTTTCGCCCAGGATGCCAGCGGGGCCGTATGGATCGGTACCGACGGCGGCGGTCTCAGTCGCTGGGATCCGGTGACCGGCAACTTCGACGTCTTCCGGCACAATCCTCTGGATCAGTCCAGCCTGAGTGCCGACACTGTTTACTCGCTTTATGTCGACGCGGACGACCAGGTCTGGGTGGGCACGCGCGGTGGTGGGCTCGACCGGGTGCTGATTTCGCCGCGGCATCCTGGTCTGGTGCGATTCAGCAACTACTCTCAGGTCGATGGATTGTCCAATGATGTGATATACGGCATCCAGGGCGATGATCTGGGCAATCTGTGGCTGAGTACGAATTTCGGTCTCAACCGGTTCAATCCGGCCACCGGCGAGGTCAAACGCTTCCACCGTAGCCACGGGCTGCAGGCCGAGGAATTCAATTTCGGCGCCCATTTCCGCAGCCGTGATGGCGAGCTGTTTTTTGGCGGCGCAAACGGCTTTAACCACTTCTACCCGGGTTCGCTGCCACTCAACGCCACGCCGCCCTCGCTCAAGCTGACGGGCTTTGATGTGTTGAACAAACCGGTGGCCACCGATCAGCCATACTCGCTGCTGGACGCTGTCGATCTCGGCTACCGCGACGACGTGTTGACCCTCGAATTCGCCGCATTGGATTTCACCGCGCCGGCTGAAAACCGGTACCAGTACCTCCTCGAAGGCTTCGATCAGGCATGGGTCGATGCCGGTAACCGCCGCCGCGTGACCTACACCAACCTGGCTGCCGGCAATTACATGTTCCGCGCCAAGGCTGCCAACAGCGACGGCGTCTGGAGTGAGGACGAACTGAGATTGTCCGTGACCGTAGCGCCCTCGCCATGGGAGAGCCCGCTGGCCTACTTCGCCTACGCGGTGGCGGCACTGTTTGTGGTTCTCTGGATCTGGATGGCACAGAGCCGTCGGATGCTGCGCAAGGAAGCCCATAGCCGTCAGCTCGAGGCGGAAGTCGATGCCCGCACCCAGGAGCTCGCCGAACGCAATGAAGAACTGCGCTCGGTCAACGGCCAACTCGCCGAGGCCAGCCTGACCGATCCGTTGACGGGGCTGCGTAACCGCCGTTATCTCTACGAGGAGGCGTCCAAGGACGTGGACCTGGTGCGCCGTCGTTACCAGGAATCCAGAGGGGTCACGAGCAAACCGCGGACTACCGATATGGTGTTCCTGATGGTCGACCTCGATCACTTCAAACCGATCAACGACTCCCACGGCCACGCGGCCGGGGACGAGGTGCTGCTCCAGGTCCGCGACACCCTGCGCCATGCCGCACGCAGCTCCGATCTCATCATCCGCTGGGGCGGCGACGAATTCCTGGTGATTGCCAGGCACACGGATGCCGACGAGGCCGAGGAACTGGCCGAGCGCATCCGCAGCCGCATCGCCGACCGGATCATGGTGCTGGACGACGGCACCGTGGTGAAGACCACCTGTTCGGTGGGTTTCGCCTGCTACCCGTTCCTGCGCGAGCAGGCCGGACGGCTGGCCTGGGAGCAGGTCATGGCCGTGGCCGACCGCGCCATGTACATGGCCAAGGAAAGCCGCAACGCCTGGGTCGGCCTGATCAGCACCCCCGAGACCGAGAACGTCGACAACCTGTTCGAGAGCATCGAGAGCGATCCCGACCTGATGATCGAAGGCGGCGCCCTGGAGATCCGCAGTTCCGAGCCCCGCCAGATGGCGACCGTAGCCTGAGAATTGGAGAGACAGGATGAAACTCAATAACAGAAATCCGAAGTTCTCCGCGCTGATCATAGGCGCGCTGGCCCTGATCGGCCTGCTTCACGTGAACACCATGCCCGGTCAGGAAGCTGCCGGGGAGCGCACCAGCTACATCGTTCAGGGTGCCAGCCTGCCGGCCGTGAAGGCGCTGGTCCAGGCCCGGGGTGGCGAGATCACCCATGAGTTGGGCGTGATCGATGCTGTGGCGGCCGAGCTGACCGCAGACCAGGCGGCTGCGCTGCGAGCCGACGATGCAATCCGCACGGTCTACGGCAATGGCTCCATCGAGGTGGCCGGCAAGCCCCTGAAGAACGGCGGAGGCAAAGATGGATCCAACGAAGATCCCGACGGCGGGGTCGCCGGGTCTTCCTACTCGGAGTTCCCGGGTCTGGTCGACGCAGACCTCCTGCACGACCGCGGCATTGACGGGTCGAATATCACGGTCGCGGTGATGGATACCGGCATTTACGGGGGGCCGGGAATCACCCTGGACCGGTATGGCGCAAAGCGTATCCGCGCCGCCTATGATGCGACGACGGATCAGCAGTACAACAGTTCAGGCAGGGGTAAGACCGACTTCGATAAGTTCGATAATGATGACAACGGTCACGGTTCCCACGTCACCGGCGCCGGGTTTAGCAGCAAGCTGTCAGACGCCGGCAAGTTCAACGGCATAGCCCCGGCTGCCGATCTGATCTCGGTCAAGGTCTTCAGCGCCGATGGCAACGGGACCTACGCAGATGTGATCCGCGGTGTGGACTGGGTCGTGGCCAACCGCGGAAACTTAGGTATCCGCGTGTTGAACATGTCCCTCAGCGCGCAGCCGCAGTCGCATTACTGGGACGATCCTCTAAACCAGGCGGTCATGGCGGCCTGGAACGCGGGCATCGTGGTCGTCGCCTCGGCTGGCAACTCGGGACCGGGCGCGCAGAGCATCGGCGTTCCGGGCAATGTGCCCTACGTGATCACGGTCGGCGCCATGACCGACAGCGACACGCCGGCAGACGGCAGCGACGATCGTCTCGCGACATTCTCGGCCACCGGCCCCACCTACGAAGGCTTCATCAAGCCCGAGGTGGTCGCGCCCGGCGGCCATATCATGGCCTCCATGCAGGATGATTCGCAGATCGCCCTGGAT
>Ga0265306_10001124_pt1 | contig 13081 bp, 11 predicted proteins | sample Helome_3_FD_192493 | JGI IMG/M metagenome (GOLD analysis project Ga0265306, IMG submission 192493) | Marine sediment microbial communities from subtidal zone of North Sea - Hel_20160420 (Illumina Assembly) | ecosystem: Environmental > Aquatic > Marine > Subtidal zone > Sediment ...
GGAATCCGGATCACAAATTTTCTCCCCAGACCGCCTCGCATTTTACCGGGTCCACCGGAATTGCATATCAGACTGCGCTCTTCCACAATAAGGGGGGTGTCACTTTCAAAAATTTCAACGGGCGTGTTGGCACCGTTTGCCGGAAAGATAGCACAATGGTGTCCGTCCATTTTGCTGCTGGCGCCCATTCCGCCGCCGCGAATGATCATGGTCAACCAGGGCTTGCCGTTAAAGCGCTTGCCGTAAAAGATATTGGTTTGAGCCGGCGTGCCGCCGCTTTCGGCAATAATATTGTCCGGGGTAGCTTGCGCCAGAGCCTTGAACACCATCTCGGTCATAAAATGCCCGATTTGCATCCGGGCAGCAACAGCCGCCGGAAAATTGCAATTGACCACACTGCCCTGCGGTGCAGTCATTTTGACCGGGCGGGTCGCGCCCTCATTAATCGGGACATCCGGATCAAACGCACTTTTAACGGCCATAAAGACATATGCATAGGTAAAATTATAAACCACATTGCCACCCCAATCGACCTGCGGTGATGTCCCCGCAAAATCGATATGAATATCGCTGCCCTTCACTTCGGCTTTGAGTTTGACATCAATATCTTTTCTCTGTCCGGCGCCCTCAATAACGCCTTCATAGGAATAAACGCCGTCAGGTATTTTGCTGATGGCAGCCCGCATACTGGCTTCGGTTCGATCGATGATTTCATCTGCCAGATCATCAAGTGTATCCAGGCCCTCATCTTCCAGCATTTCGATAATTTTCTGGGCGCACACATGGTTGGCGGCAACCTGGGAGCGGATATCCCCGTTGACCTCTTCGGGGGTTCTCACATTCCAGCGGATCATTTTCAACACCGGTTCATTCAGGACACCGCCATCATAGAGTTTTATGGGAGGGATAAACAATCCCTCTTCAAAAACCTGTCGGTTATCGGAGGCCACCCTGCCACCGATGTCCGAGTGGTGAAAAACACAGGCCGTAAATGCCACCGGGCGTTCTTTATAGAAAATGGGGCTCAGCACACAGACGTCATTTAAATGGCCCGCCAGCAGCCAGGGATCGTTGACGATCAAAACGTCTCCCGGTTTGTATTGCTCCAGCGGTGTCGACTTAATGATGGCTTTTACCCCCAGCGCCATCGCCCCGGCCTGGCCCGGTGTGCAGAAGGTTCCCTGAACCAGTTCTTGCCCCCGGCTGTCGGTAAACATGCAGGTATAATCGTGGGCATCGCGTAAAAGACTTGAAAAAGCAGTGCGCGCGACCGAAGCATCGGCTTCATCGACGATGGATATCAGCCGGCGCCACAAAATTTCCAGGGTAATCGGATCAAATTGGGATGGCATGTCCTATCTTCCTGTTAAATTTCTTTAGTGCTGTAATGATCATATGCGTATCATTGTTCCCTATAATTTTTTAGACAGGATTTACTGGATAATTTTATTCTTCCTGGCTTTCCGGATAAAAGCCAGGAAATTCAATCAGCCTATGGCTGAAAACTAAAATAATAAATTTTCTTAATTTTAAACTTTAATTTTTTTGTGATCAAAGCAGATTGTATTGGTTTTTTTAATCATTTCAACTTCCGCCTTTATCTTCAATTTTTCAGTCTTTTTCAATCCTTGAATCTCAACAAAATACCCATAGGTCTTGATTTTTTCTCCCGGCGACTGTCTATTGTCCCCTGTCTTCTGTCCTCTGTCATCTGTCTTCTGACCTCTGTCTACTGTCCTCTGTATTCTGCCTTCTGACTTCTGTCTTCTGTTATCTGTCTTCCGAATTCAAATCAATCCAGACAAAGCCGTGTTCGTCTACCGAGGCTTTGGCATCTTCCCCTATGATAATCGTTGATTCCTTTTCTTCGATAATAGCCGGCCCGTTCAGTGATGCGCCTGGAAAAAGTTTGAAGCGATCAAAAACGGTAAACGGAATGTATTCTTTTTGCGTTAAAGAAAATGCCCGGCGCTCGCCTTTGACACAATCCTCAATCGACTTGGCCGTATTTTGCAAAGACGGTATGCGAAAGGGTCGCTCCGGCAAACTCGCACGGACTTTAAAGGTCACAAATTCCACCGGGGTTTCCGGGTAGGTTCGACCGTATAGTTTTTGATAAACGTCATCGAAGCGTTCTCTGATCCGGGCCTTTTTCCATTGATCAAAAGGTCGGGCATCAATGTGCAGGTCTGTTTCAGCACCCTGCCCCACAAATCGCATCATCAATGTGCGTTCAAATATAATTTTTTGATCCTTGTCGGCTTGCTCAAGAATGGCGGCACCTTCAGTTTCTAAAGCTTTAAACAATTGTTCGATTTGATTAAAGTCGGCGTCCTCGAGTGTTTCACGGTGGCTGCGGGTCAGATCGAAGGCTACTGGTGCCGTGAAAAATCCGAGGGCTGATCCGACGCCGGCAAGGGGCGGAACCAGTATGCGGGGCGCACCGATTTTTTTGGCCAGACCATAGGCGTGTACCGGTCCGGCACCACCGAATGCAGAAATCGTGACGATATTCGGATTGCCGCCCTTTTCGGCAATATGGGTTTTAGCTGCTGCCGCCATGGTCTCGTTAATCAGGTCGTGAATACCGAAAGCAGCCGCCGTCACCCCGGTCTCAAGGGGCCTGGCAACTTTTTCTTCAATTGCTTTTTCGGCAGACGATTTGTCCAGCGGCATGGTACCCCCCAGAAAATAATTCGGGTCCAGATATCCCAGCACCAGATCGGCATCTGTCACCGTTGGGTTCTGACCGCCGCGGGCATAACAGGCCGGTCCGGGATCGGCACCGGCACTTTCCGGTCCCACCTGCAATAGTCCCATTTTACTCATGTGGGCAATGCTGCCGCCGCCGGCACCGATTTCCATCAAATCCACCACCGGCACCTGGATGGGCAGACCGCTGCCCTTTTTGAACCGTTGAACACGGCCGACTTCAAATGTAGAAACCAGCCCGGCCTGGCCTTTTTGAATCAGACACGATTTGGCGGTTGTGCCGCCCATGTCAAAACAAAACATATCCTTAATCTGAAACATTTTACCGTAATGCTGCGAGGCAATTACCGCGGCTGTCGGTCCGGATTCAATTATTCTAACCGGATATTCGCGCGCGGTTTCCACGGAAGTAATTCCCCCGCTGGAAAGCATGATGAACAGCTTACCTTTGAAGCCGAGGGCTTCTAATCGTGCAGACAGTTTGGCCAGATATTTCGCTGTGATGGGTTTGACATAGGCATTGGTGGCGGTGGTACAGGATCGCTCGTATTCGCGGATCTGCGGCAATACTTCGTAAGAGGTCGACAACGATAGTTCAGGCGCATTTTGTTTTACAATTTCTTTGATCTCGATTTCGTGGGCCGGATTCTCATAAGAGTTAATCAGACAGACCGCCAGCGATTCGATCCCCGCATCGCAAAGCTCGGAAAGCACATTGACGACTTCAGCTGGATTTAACTTCACCAGAACACGACCATCGGCTGAAATCCGCTCATTTACTTCTCTGCGAAGCGATCGCGGCACCAGTGGCTCCGGATATTCGGCAAATATGTCATAGGCATCATAACGGATCTCGCGACCAAGCTCCAGGACGTCCCGAAACCCCCGGGTGGTAATCAGCGCTGTTTTCGAACCCTTGCGTTCAATGATGGCATTAATGACCAGGGTTGTGCCGTGGATAATCTCATCAATATTGGGTATAAATCCCGGAACGCGCTCCAGTAAACCCCGGATCCCCTCTTCCACCGCATCAGAGGGATCAGCAGGTGTTGTCAGGCATTTATTGATCTGAAACTCGCCGGTTTCATCATTGACCAGCACAAAATCAGTAAAGGTGCCGCCGATGTCACAACCCAATCTATAGGATTCGTTGTTCAATCACTCCTCCTCTCAGGAATTCGGAAGTCGGAATGCGGAATGTGGAAATATTATTTTGACTTTTTGCCTATTGTTGTGAATATTGCTACTAACTCATCCGCTTCTATTAGTAATTCTTCTAAAAGCAGCCCTTTCGCAATTCCAGATTCTTTGAGCAACTCTAGCCAATAAAGTGACTCATCAGATTCTTGCTCAACTATACCGATTTTTGCTCTAAATTCAGCTTTCGATCTTGCGCGGTTGGCTTCTCTATAATTCGCGCCTACGGATGTTCCTGCTTTCAACAATTGCCTGCCAATAAGATCAGCTTCTCTGGTACGAGGAAGAGATGCTACCAGTTGAATGATGTTTAGCGCAAACTTTTTAGTTCTTTCCTTTAAATCTTTATCGGGCATTTTTCTCTCCATCCGCATTCCACATTCCGAATTCCCACTTCAGAAGATGCTGGGTTCGTGCCATTCCCCAAAAACATCTCGAAACACGCCGGACATCTCTCCCACGGTAGCATAGGCCCGGCAACAGTCGACCAGCAACGGCATCACATTTCTTCCGTCGCGTGCCGCCTTATCCAATTCTTTGAGCAGACGTTTAACTTCCCGGTTATCCCGCGCCCTGCGAAGCTCGTTGAGGCCGGCAATCTGTTTGTCGACCCCTTGCTCATCGTATTCGTGGAGCTCCACATCGGTTTGCGCTTCACTACCAAGCGCATACTTGTTGACGCCGACCTTGATATACACGCCCTTTTGAATGCCGCTTTCATATTCGTACGCCTGCTGGGCTACTTTTCGCTGGATAAAGCCGCTGGCAACGGCATGGACCATTCCGCCGACATCCTGAATTTGCTTCATTTCATCCTGAATTTTTGTTTCCATCTGTTTGGTCAGGGTCTCAATAAAATAAGAGCCCGCCAGCGGGTCAACGGTATCGCGCAAACCAACCTCATCCATAATGATTTCAAGGGTACGCAATGATAATAACGCCGCTCTGGGTGTTGGTATCGTATACGCTTCATCAAAGGAACACAGGGCCGTGGTTTGGGCACCGCTGAGCGCAGCGCCTAAGGCATAAAAGGCCCCGCGCATAATATTATTTTCCGGTTGTTCCTTGGTCAGGCCACTGCCACCGCCGCCGAAAAGACCCCTGAGAAAAAGCTTTTTCTTTTCCTGCACCCCGTACTCTTCTTTCAGCATCTTCGCCCAGAGTTTGCGGGCAGCCCGGAATTTGGCAATCTGTTCCCACAGGTTGCCAAAAACGTTCAGGTTAAATGAAAACCGCCCCACGAAATCCTCAACCGCCAGACCGCGGGACTGAACATTTTCAATGTAAGCTTTGGCAATTTCGAAAGCACAGGCAATCTCCTGGGCCGGATTCGCGCCTGATTCACGGATATGATAGCCGCAGATACTGACCGGATTGCAGCGCGGAAGCTCCTTGACCGAATATTCGATACTGTCTCCTACCAGCCGCACGGCCTGCTCCACCGGAAATATCCAGGCGCCACGGCCGATCATTTCTTTAAGAATATCGTTTTGGGGGGTGGCACTGATTTTCTCTTTAGGATAGCCGAATTTTTCTGCTGCAGCCTGATACATGGCCAGCATGATGGAGGCCACTGCATTGATGGTCAGCCCTGATCCGATATGATCCAGCGGTATGCCATCAAAGGCAATTTCGAAGTCGCGCAGCGAATCGATGGCCATCCCGACACGGCCAACCTCACCCAGGGCCTTTGGATCGTCTGAGTCGTATCCCATCTGCGTCGGCAAATCGAAAGCAACGTTTAAGCCGGTCTGACCGTGTGAAATCATCAGCTTAAAACGTTCATTGGTCTCCTGCGGCGTACCAAAACCGGTATACTGCCGTGTTGTCCACGCCCGGGAGCGGTAACCCTGAGGGTGCAAGTTGCGCGTAAACGGATATTCACCGGGATCCCCCAGATCGTTGTCGTACTCAAATCCGACGTCTTCGAGATCTTTAGGGGTGTAAACCGGTTTAACCTTGATGCCCGACTGGTAGATGACCTCTTTAATCGAATCCTTTTCGTCTTTAATGTATTTTGCGACTCCCATAACGACTCCTCAAATAAGCCTGTTAGACACTCTTTTTATTTGGCGACTTCATTAATGCCGTCCACGATCTGATCAAAAGACGTCCCGCCCGGAAAAACCCCGGCAACGCCCAACTCGCTTAGTTTGGGTATGTCCTGTTTGGGGATGACACCGCCTACAACCACTGGAATTTCCTGAATGCCTTCCACTTTCATCAACTCCAAAAGTTTTTGGCAAATCGGTAAGTGGGCGCCAGACATAATGCTCAATCCGACCACATCGACCGCTTCTTGCACGGCCGCTCTGACGATCTGCTCAACTGTCTGGTGAAGGCCGGTATAGATGACTTCCATGCCGGCATCCCTTAATGCCAGGGCGGTCACCTTGGCCCCGCGATCATGTCCGTCTAATCCAGGTTTGCCGATCAGAATTTTTATTTTTTTAGTGATCATAACAATCGCCCCTTAATGATTCTCCCCGCTGGTTTCCATCCGGAAACCAATTAGTGCCATCCATTGAAACAATATCATTTCAGAAGGGCACCAATTAATCCAGCCGTTGCCGGTCATATTCCTGCAACACCATCTCCTGCCCTCTTAAAATATGCTCTCTGACCAGGCGTTCCGCGCCCTCGGAATCGCGCTTGCGAATGTATGTCAACATTCTTTTGTGGTCCAGGTTGCTGGTCGAGGCAAATTTTCTTTCTTTAAGGATCATCTCCCGGTACCGGTAAATCTGGTCGCGCAGACCATTAATCATGTTGATCAGCTTGGGGCTTTTGCTCAGCCCGTAAAGCAGATCGTGAAATTCGGTATTGATAGCCGGCAAGAGGTTCATTTTTTTACGGTCCAGCGCTTTTTGAAATTCTTCGATTTTCATTTCCAGCATTTCCAGTTCTTCCGCTTCATGCTTGATGGTTGCCAGGCGTGCAGCATAACCTTCCAGAACGCTGCGAATACCGAATGTCTCTTCGATGTCTTCCCGGTTTAAGCCCAAAACCGTAAATCCCCCCCTTGGCTGTCGCGCAATCAGCCCTTCGCGTTCGAGTTTGTGAAAGGCCTCTCGCACAGGTGTTCGACTGATGCTCAGCGTCTCGGCAATGTGGCTTTCGACCAGCCATTCGCCGGCGGAAATTTTGCCTCTGACAATCGCCTGTTTCAGACTTTCAAAAACATGTTCGCCTAATGATTTGCGCTCCTGAAACGCTTGCAGCGGTCCGAGGTCCAGATCATTTAACTCCGCCCTTTTCTTCATCGTAGTTACCCTAAAATTTATGGCATGCAAAATAATGAGAATAATTAAGCCTCTGACTCGGGCAAAACTTAGGCATTAGCATGGCTTAGATAATACCATCTTCTTTAAAACGGACAAGATCGTCATCCGAATAGCCCAGTTTTCGGCCATATATGTCGCTGTTTTGCTCTCCGAATCGCGGCGGAAACGAAAGCCTGCGATCGGATTGCTCGAGAAACGATGTCATATTCGGCGGCGGCGCCAGTGTTATGCGGGTACCGGTGACCGGGTCCTCGGCATTCAACAGGCGCTGTTTGACCAGGGGATCTTGAATGACTTCAGCGACCGTTTTTATTTTACTGATCGGAACCGTAAGGGTTGTGAACAAGTCAATCAGTTCTTCAGACGTGTGATTGCGGGTAATTTCGTGTATGGCCTGATTTAATTGTTTCACATCCTTTATGCGGCCCGCGTTCTTTTCATACTCCGGCTTATCCAGAGCCTTAAAAATATCCTGTGCAACAATGTTTTTCCACTGCCGATCGTTGCCCACTGCTACATAAACAAACCCGTTCTGGGTCTGATAAACAGATACCGGCGCAAAAAATTCGTGGGTGTTTCCCCGGCGCGTGATATTTTTGCCGAAACTGCCGGTCAGGGTAATCGGCACTGTCAGCCACGATACGGAAGATTCAAACATAGCCATGTTGATACAACTGCCCTCTCCGGTAACCTGCCGTTGGTAAAGCGCTTTCATAAGCAGCCCGTAGGCGTGCTCGCTGGTACCCATATCCGGCAGGGGGATGCCCACAACCTGTGGATCGCCCTCAGCCTCACCGGTCAATTCCATCAGACCCGACCGGGCCTGTAAGATTGGATCGTAGGCGGCTTCATCGCTGTCGGGGCCAAAACCGGTAACGCCCAGCCAGATGATATTCGGCTTCAAAGATTTTAAACTGTCATAATCGATGCCCAGTTTCTGGTAATTTTTCGGCAACTGATTGGTTGCAAAAATGTCCACATCGAGTTCTTCGATCAAGGAATGGAAAATCTTTTGGCCCTCATCCTCGGCGAGATTCAATGTCAGCGCTTTCTTACCGGCATTGATGCATAAAAAGTAGGCCTTCATGCGTTCTTCATTGAGAACATTTTCGCCGATGAAACGATTCGGATCTCCGTAAACCGGGTGTTCCAGGCGGATGACATTTATTCCATCATGTGCCAAGCGGTAAGTTAGATAGGGCAAAACCGTTGCCTGCTCCAGGGAAAGTACGGTCAGGTCATTGAAAAAAGCCATGGTCCTCTCCAGTAACAGCTTAGTTGGGGGTCAGTGGTCGTGAGGCCGGTTGTCCCGGCGTCGCCGGTGACATGAGGTGTGGATTCAACAAGTTTTTGTATACGGTATACAAAGTACAAATGTCAAGAAGTGTTTTGCGCCGTCCGCAGATTTTTCTGCGTTTCAAAGGGTTGATTTGATGCGCTGAAAGACCTAAATTTAACTTTATATGCCCAGGGTAATCTTCAGATTAATCGCGAACACCGCAATTGTTGTGGGATTTTTTTTGCTTGCCAGGGTCATCTATGGCGCTGCGGACGGCAGTTTAGTGTCTCAGCTATTGCCTGAATCGCCGGAATCATTGCCCAACATGGCCATTGTACTTGGCCTGAGCCTCCCGGTGCCGCTGCACGTTATGTCAGTTGGCCTGGTCTTGCAACGATGGTGGTTGCCACACTCATGGGCCAGGATCTCCGTACCGGCTGTGGTTCTCTCCGGATGCTGGTTGGGCGCGGCTCTGGCGGTTAAATTGTTCGTACTTACTTGAAATTATGAAAGATAACATGGGCAAATGGGAAAGGTTAAAATGGACGCTCGAAAAACTGCAAGCGGGCGGCAACTTAATCGCAACGTTTACGTCTGCCTCGTTTGGCTTTTCGCCCTTGTAACCCTAAATTCAGGTATGGGTTCGGCCATCTGGGCCAACGAAGTCAAAATGGGTGATACAGCGACCATTGTTACCCCAGGAACTGAAGCCCGGCTCTGCCCGCGGCCCGGTTGCGGACCGGGCCAGCACATTGCCCGCATACCCGAAGGAACCGTTTTCACCATTCAAGGTACGGAAGTTTTTGCCATTGGCACCTTCAAAGTGAAATGGTTTGAGGTTGTTTACGGTAACCAGCGCGGCTGGATCAGCATTTATGATACCGATAAGGCAAAATAATAAATTAAATAAGTGAGATGAACCAAAAAATGGATAAAATATTTATTGTCTCCATTTTGGAGTTGATATTATTGAGATCAAAAGGTAAGGCTAAAAATGTGAAAATTTTTCGACCAATTTTTCTTCCGGCAAAGGATTATGTATTTTGATTTGTGAGGTAAAACGAATTTTATTTAATAGGAGGAAGTAATGACCACAAAACGAGTTTCTGTTAAGATTCAACCGAAAAAAGGTTCTGAAGAAGCATATTTTTTAGAACGAGATCAGCATAAGCTTAGGGGACTCAGGGAAAAAGCATCCGCAGAAGCAACCAAAAAATATAGCGAAGAACATAAGTATCATTGTTTTCGGTGTGGTACACAGAGTTTAGCTGAAATCGACGAGGGGAATGTCAAAATTGACATATGCGTAAATGAAAACTGCGGTGCGATTCATTTGGATCCAGGGGAGCTAATGGAAATTATTAAAGACCGTGGCGCACTTACCTTAGCAAAAAATGCTTTCTTATCTGTATTTAAGTGATCGTAATTGGCAATCAACTTGTGACCTCCAAATACAAACTTATGCGGGCTTCTGAAAAGTTGATATCAGATTATGGGTCGAAGTGTTGGCTCAGATTCCCATTCTGCCAATGCGCGTGACAGCATAAGCTGATTATCTTGGAAATGAATTGAAAGAAGGGTTAAAGCGGCTGAAAAATTACTTCTTATAGGCCAGGTTCCTCTTTCATGCGGTCAATCAGAGTGGCCAGCATCTCTTCAATATAAGGACTCATATCTTTAAATTCGATGCCGATGCCGTTACGGTTGACTTGAACAATTTCGCCTTTGATCTTCAGGGACTTGTCAAAACCGGTTATCGAAAACGTCAGGATTATTTCTTCGCCGACAAATAGAGGATGCTGGGTCTCGATAAAGACGCCTCTTTGACTGATGTTTTTGATGGTGTCCGTGTAGACGCGATCGTATGTTGCAAAACTTACCGGAATTGAACACGATTTGCGAATATAGGCCCGTTTTTCGACCGTCAGCAAATCCTCCGCATATTTCAACAAGGCCGTTTGCTTTTCCTCCGGTAAATTTAATACCAGCTGAAATAATTTGGGAATAACAACATTGTATTTTTTTACGTCACTCTCCGATACTTTCATGCCAGCCTGTTTCCTTTGCCTTTTAGTAGTTGTTAAAAAAACGTCTCGCTATTCAAAAGTTTTTTTCTACAACCACTTATGCCGCAATTCCTCATTTCATAATATTATTATGGAAAGCGGCGAAAATAAAAATACAATCCATTGTTAAAAAACGGGTCCATTAAATATATCGGATAAATTGCCGGTTTACTTTAGCCTTCTTTACTCTGGATATCATTGAAGTGAACAGCGGGTTTAAATCTATTAATTCAGATATTTAATTACTTTATATGCAATTATTTCAATATATTAAATATTTTAATTAAATAATTACTTTATTATTAGGCCTTGATTTTTATCTACAAGAATTAAAAAAACGAGGCGGCACCATTTAATATGGTCCTCCCCTGTGGGGTAGCATTAAATTTGGGTCGAATTAATCGTGAACAGAATAATCGCCAGGGGGAAAGTTAGGCTGCGTTCAGGTCGCTTTCTGTGCACTGGCGGCACATTCATTTTTGCCTAGATCCATTATTTCCTGTTTTTCCGCGCCCACTTCCAATAAACCGGCATTGACTTTGCGAATCTCAGCATAAACCTCCGGCTGGGGGCGCATATTCCCTTCAATAAAACCGATAAACGCATCTTCGCTGGATATGCCGTAAATGTCGGCATTTCTGGCTTTAATGTTGCCGAGTTTATCTGAAAATATCTGTGACGGGTTGGCTTCACCCCAGTCCATAAAGTGGCCGGGCAAAATGACGAGATCATCATCCAGATTTGCAATTTTTGATTTGAGGGTTTCATACAGCAGTATTGACCACTCTTTGGCTTTGCCACCGAGATCGGGGCGCCCGATCGATACAATAAAGACCGTGTCGCCGGTAATCAAATAACGGTTATCGATCAGGTAAGCAGTGCTTCCCGGGGTGTGCCCCGGCATATGCAGAGCTCTGATATCAGGACCATTTTGGGAAAAGGGATAAACGGCACCGTCTGCGATATTCTGATATTGAAAAGCCGCACCTTTAAAATCGTTTTCATGTCCGAAAATTCGCGCTCCGCTTTCGGACGCAATTTGTTTGCTGCCGGAAATATAATCGGCCTGCAAATGGGTTTCAAAGGTCTTGGTGATCGTGACACCGTATTTTTCGGCAAAGCTTCTGTAAAAACTGACGTTTCGCGTTGGGTCGAACAGAACCATTTCATCACCGGCGATGAGACCGTAACTGCAAGAAGCCTTGCCCGGACGAATGAACTGAAAAAGCGTGTACGTCTCTTCAGATGCCACCTGTTTGGGAGCCAGCATATTGCCCCAGTTTTTAATCCCACCTTCCAGATAGCCGACATTTTTGAATCCATGATTCATAAGTATATCGCCGACATATTTGGCTGATCCTTCCTTGGCACAGACAATCCGGATTTTTTCAGCCCCGGGGACTTTGGCTACACTTTCTTCTTCATGTTCGACGAATTCCACATAGGGAATATTGACCACCTCGGAAAGAAAGGGTCCTTCCACTTTAAAGCGGTCAAACTCTTCATTGACACGAACGTCCAACAATAAAAAATCTTCACCTTCTTTGGTCACCCATTCAAATAGATCTTCAGCGCTGTACTTTATTGGTTCCATCGCTACCTTCTTCATACCGGTTGAGCCCGTTACCCGTTAGCCAGTTTGCCGGTTAAAAAAATCAGATATTTTCCCTTTTTAACGGGCTCAGCCGGCTCAACGAGCTAAACCGGCCAACCTAGTTTATTTTTTCCAATTATGAACCGGGAAAAGTAAATGCGTTACACAAAATTTTAAAAATCTTTGCGCCATAGATAACCTCCGGCCTCTAAAAGTACCTGAATTTTATTGAGGCCATGCATTTATAGTTAACGGTTGGCCGACAATCAACCCATTTTCAAACAACGGCGCTCGCAGGATGAAAGCGTTTTGCCCATATCCTAAAAATGATTTTCTTTCTTGAGGAAATAATTGACACCTTTATCTGGTATCCAGTATACAGATTGCAAGCCATGGCAGTATACCACGAAAAACAGAACAACATAAACAACCTGATTGATTCTTTAAAGCCTCTAAAATCATTAATTATTCAAAAAGGATAAATAGCCATGACGAAAGCCAAAACACATCAAGGTGAATTGGACCGGTTGGCGACTTTAGAGCAACAGGCCGAAAGCGGTGGTGGCCAAAAGGCCGTCGACCGTCAACATGATAGAGGCAAATTGACGGCCAGAGAGCGTCTGAACCTGCTTTTCGACCCGGGCAGTTTTGTGGAGGTCAACAAACTCGCTGAAAGTCAATCAATAGATTTCGGTATGCAGGAAAAAAAGGTGCCCGGGGATGGGGTGGTTACCGGCTATGGCACCATAGACGGCCGGCTGGTGTTTGCGTATGCCCAGGATGTCACGGTTCTGGGCGGATCCGTAGGTACGATCCACGGCCAAAAAATCTGCCGCATCATGGACGAAGCCATAAAAGTCAAAGCACCCCTGGTGGCTTTGAATGACTCCGGAGGCGGCCGGCTGCACGAAGGCTTTTTCGCATCTAAAGGCGTTGCCGGCATGTTTTA
>Ga0265306_10001131_pt1 | contig 13044 bp, 14 predicted proteins | sample Helome_3_FD_192493 | JGI IMG/M metagenome (GOLD analysis project Ga0265306, IMG submission 192493) | Marine sediment microbial communities from subtidal zone of North Sea - Hel_20160420 (Illumina Assembly) | ecosystem: Environmental > Aquatic > Marine > Subtidal zone > Sediment ...
AAATGCTGCCGATGTGTTTCCTGCGCTCCTTGAGCGAGGCATCGACATCGACATCGTGACCGATCAGACATCGGCACACGACCCTCTCAACGGCTACGTTCCATCGGGCATGACGCTGATCGAGGCAGACGCCCTCCGCTCTGAGGAGCCTGCGGAGTACATCCGACGATCACGGGCCTCAATGGCGAGGCATTGTGCGGCGATGGTTGGTTGGCAGGCTGCCGGCGCCGAGGTGTTCGACTACGGGAACAACCTGAGGGGAGAGGCGATCGAGGGCGGGTTTACCGATGCGTTCAGCTACCCGGGCTTCGTTCCCGCATACATCCGGGAGCTGTTCTGCGAAGGCATGGGACCGTTCAGGTGGATGGCGCTGTCCGGCGATCCCGCCGATATCAAGGCCACGGACGATGCGCTCCGCGAGCTCTTTCCAGACAACGAGCAGTTGTTGCGGTGGCTCGACATGGCACAGGAGCGGGTCGAGTTTCAGGGTCTACCTGCCAGGATCTGCTGGCTCGGTTACGGCGAACGGCATCTCGCAGGCCTCGCCTTCAACGAGTTGGTGCGCTCCGGCAAGGTCTCGGCACCGATCGTGATTGGACGAGACCATCTTGACTCCGGATCTGTCGCTTCGCCGTATCGCGAAACCGAGGACATGCTGGATGGCTCCGATGCCGTTGCCGATTGGCCGATCCTCAACGCCCTTCTCAGCACGGCGTCGGGTGCTGCATGGGTGGCTGTCCATCACGGTGGAGGCGTTGGCATCGGTAAGTCGATCCATGCAGGGGCGCAGGTGGTCGCTGACGGAACGAGGGAGGCAGATCGCCGTCTTGCCCGCGTCCTCACCAACGACCCCGGTATGGGCGTCATCCGCCATGTCGATGCTGGATACGAGCGGGCACACGAGGTGGCGGCGGAGCGTGGTGTCCTGATTCCGATGCGGGCAGACGACAGCCACCAGGCAACCGACGACCAACCAAGGAAAGCTGACGGCTGACGGCTCATGGTTGATGGCGCAATCCCCGGAAGTGACGACCGGCCCACTGGCTCGCTTGTTCTGACGAACATCGCCCAACTTGTTACCAATGACGCCGAACGGCGTGGATTGATCGGAAGCATCGACGATGCATCGGTCGTGGTGGTGGATGGTGTGATCGCGTGGTGCGGTCCAAGCGCCGATCTGCCTGCAGACTTCGAGGCTGTCGACACGGTGGATGTGGACGGCCGATGTGTTGTGCCCGGATTCGTCGACGCCCACACACATGCCGTCTTTGCTGGCGACAGGGTCGCGGAGTTCCACCAGCGACTTGGGGGAGCGACCTACGAGGAGATCCTCGCTGGAGGGGGTGGTATCTACTCAACCGTCGAGGCAACCCGAGCAGCACCGTTCGTCGAACTGATTGCGGAGTCGCTACCGAGGTTCCAGCGCATGGTGTCGGCAGGCACGACCACGGCTGAGGTCAAGACTGGCTACGGCCTCGATATCGCCACCGAGTTCGAGATGGCATCGGTGATCAATGCGATCGGCATGTCGCTCCCGATGGATCTTGTCTCCACCTTTCTCGGAGCACACGTTGTTGCTCCCGAGTTCCGCGGGAGAAAGGACGACTACGTCGAGTTCGTGAGCGGGGACATGCTCGATGCCCTCGCACCGCTGGTGTCGTTCGTCGATGTGTTCTGTGATGAGGTTGCGTTCTCCGTTGATGATGCGCGCACGATCGCTTTGGCGGCCGGGCAAACCGGCTTGGGCATGCGGCTCCACGCAGATCAGACGTCACGGATCGGAGCGGCAGCGTTTGCGGCCGAGATCGGTGCGGCGTCGGCGGACCACCTCGACTTCGCCACTGGTGACGATCTCGAGGCGCTTGGCCACAGCGGTACGTCAGCCGTCCTGCTTCCTGGCGTGTCGTATTCGATGAAGCTTCCGCCGCCTGACGGGCGGCGGGCGTGGGACGCCGGCGCGAACGTCGCGATTGCCACGGACTGCAACCCTGGGACCGCCTACGTGGAGACGATGCCGTTCATGATCGGCCTTGCGGTGATGTCCTCAGGCCTGAACGCAGACGAGGCGTTGTGGGCCGCCACGCGGGGTGGTGCGCTCGCCCTCGAGCTGGAGGACAGGGGCCTCGTCGTCCCTGGAGCCATTGGGGATCTCGTGGTGATCAACGCCCCCACCCACGAACACATTGCGTACCGCCCGGATGGCGACCTGGTGGTCGCCGTTGTCAAGAACGGCACCCTGTTGTAGTCGGCATCGGCGCGCCAGGCCTCTGCCTAGCCTGACCGTCATGTCGGATGTGCCGTATCTCGCAGCAGAGTTCCCCCTTCGGTTCGCGCATCGCGGTTCCCGAATCCTCTGGCCAGAGAACACGTGGCATGGTTTCGACGCTGCGGTCGGGGACCTTGGGTATCGCTACGTCGAGACCGACGTCCAGGTGTCCAGGGACGGAGTTGTCGTCGTGTTCCACGACGACACGCTGGAGCGAACCACCAATGGTGTCGGCAAGGTGGGTGACTGGGATTGGGAGGACCTGGCCACCCTTGATGCTGCCTACTCGTTCTCGCCAGATGAAGACAGCTTCCCGCTCAGGGGATCGGGGATACGCATCCGTCGGCTCGACGACACGTTTGACCGCTATCCCGACACGTACTTCAACATCGACCTCAAGGCGAAGGGCACGGCGTGGGGGGTTGCCGAGATCATTTCGCGCAAGGAGCGCCACGACACCGTGATGATCGGCTCATTCTCTGACCGGAAGCTCGCGCGTTTCCGCCGTATCACCAAGGGCGCCGTTGCGACGTCCGCGGGCCCTCGGGCCGCGATGTCGATGTACGCGGCGTCGCGGATGGGAAAGACCGTCCACCTCGCTGCAAGCGCATATCAACTGCCCCCACTCGTTCGTGGCGCAGCGGTTGATGCGAGAATGGTCAGGTCCATCCACGCTGCGGGCGCGCAACTCCACGTGTGGACGATCAACGAATCTGACCAGATGCATCGGCTACTCGACCTCGGGGTCGATGGGATTGTGAGTGACAGGCCAGACCTGTTGAACGATGTTGTGAAGGAGCGGAGTGATGCACAAGGGTGATCAGATAGGGCCAATCGTGAGGTTGCAGGTCCAGCAGATTCCGATCAAGGTCAAAGGTACCGGGTATCTACCAGAGGAGCTCATGCCCGTTGAGCGTGCCGCCATCGATGCGTGGGGCATGCTGGGCTGGGACGGTGAACGCTGGGTTGTGGATGCCCACCACAAGGCGCATCCATCGCGCCGCGGCGGGGGACGTCGGCCGTTGTCGGTTGGCTTCACTGGTCATTACACGCTGATGGAACAACGTTTTGGGTCCGCCCCGGTCGGCATCGCCGGCGAGAACATCATCGTGGGTGGCGGCGCCTACTCGTTGGCCGAACTGGGCGACGGTCTCGTCGTGGAGAACGCCGCAGGGGATCTGATCCCACTCGAACGGCCACGCGTCGCGGCACCGTGTGTCGAGTTCACGAGCTTCATGCTCGGGCTCGATGAGGTGGCACCGCTTGGTGAGATCGAGGCACCGCTTGCCGACCTGCACGATGGCCGCAGGGGCTTCATCGTCGCTGCCGACCACTCCCCCCAACCAGTGGAGGTCGCCCTGGGTGATTCCGTGTATCTGGCGGCTGCCGAGTGACAGCAGAGCCGATCCGATTGTCCGAAGCTTTCGAGCTCTTCACCGACCAGTGGTCACCCAAGGCGATCGCAAGGATGAACGACTACGTCGTGAAGCTCGTCAGGGTCGAGGGCGAATTCGTATGGCACGCCCACGACGACACCGACGAGTTGTTCCTGGTTCTCGAAGGCACGCTTGTCATCGATATCGATGGCGAAGACGCTATCGAACTGTCCACGGGCGACCTCTTTGTCGTCCCTGCCGGGGTGAGCCACCGGCCGAGGGCGGAACGGGAAGCCAGGGTTCTCCTGCTTGAACCCTCTGGCGTTGTCAACACGGGCGATGCCACGACAACCGACCTCACGTCAGCCGTCGAGTGGCTGGTCTGAGGGAGGATCATTGATCAAGGCAGTCCTGTCGTCCACCGATACCCATACGATGGCACGTCGACTCACCCTCTTGCTCAGCATCGGCCTCGCCGTGGTGCTCGCCGCCTGCGGTGCAGATGATGCGTCGTCTCCGACGACCGCAGCGGACCCGGCCACAACCATCACCACGTCATCCACCGTTCCTGACACCACGACCACCACCGATCCTCCGACACCTGAGCCCGTGGCCGGCGATGAGGACTGGATCGCAGTCAGTGACCTCGATACCACCCTCCTGTTTGTGAAACCGGAGGGGTACGTCGCGATTGATCTGACCGCAGGCGACGTCGAGGAGATCATGGGACAACTGGAGGACGAGGGCGGAGTGTCGATGGATGACGGACTCCGCGCCGTCGTCGACGCCGTGCTCACAGAGCAGACGGCAGACTTCGTCTACTGGGCGTTCGATTTCAGTTCCGGATCCGCCGACTTCGTGCCGAATGTGAATGTGATCAAGCTTCCGGCTGGGCCCTTTGACCGGGTCCAGGTGTATCAGGAGGTTCTCCCAGCGCAGTATGCGGAGCTTGGCCTCGAGATGATTTCGATCGAGGAAATCGAGACGCCAGCGGGTGCGGGGGTCATGATCATCACTGCGTCGCCGGAGGGTTGGGTCGAGTACGTGTCGGTTCAGCTGCTCGTTCCCACAGACGAATGGGTCTACACGATCACGTTCTCGTTCGAGGACGCGGAATCGGTGGATGTGGACCTCGTCATGAAGACATTCGAGTCCCTGACGGTTTCCTGACGTTTCACGACCGACGACAGGCGATCGACGGCTGCCCTCACTCGATCGCAAACGGGATGCCGTTGAGCATCACGAGTGAGTCGATCGCATGGTTGCGTGCTTCGTCGAACGTGAGATCTGAAAAGGCTTCATACGGCTCCCCGTTGTGCTGGTGGTACACCGTGTAGCCCTCAGGCCGATCCAGAATGTACAGGCCGTTCTTCGGGGATGCGACATTCCTCCCTAGCGCCATCAGGGTGTCGTGGTCCGGGATTTCAGAGATGAGGTCGAGACGCTCAACAGTGAGGGCCTCCCGGAAGTCGGATCCCGTTGTGGGGTGGCGGCCCAACATCTCGGCAGCGATATGCCTCGCCCGCCGTTCGATGATGGCCTCAGCTTGTTCCTTGCGTGTGTAGGTCATGAGACGTCAGACATCAGATGACGCTCGACGGACAGCCGATGGCTACGACGGCCTCGCTCATGGTCACGTCACGACTGCTGAATAGCCGGGGCGGGCTGCCTCGAACGTGTCGATCTCGCCGGCGCGTTCGAGCGTCAGCGCGATCTCATCCAGCCCGTTGAGAAGACAGTGTTTCGTGAAGGGGTCTATCGAGAACGATGCTTCGAAACCCTCGGCAATGACCTGCTGCGTTTCGAGGTCAACGGTCACCTGATTGGCCGGATCGGACACGATTGTTGTGAGTGCCGTGACCTCTTCCTCGGTGAGGACTACGGGCAGGAGTCCGATCTTGGTGCAGTTGCTGTAGAAGATGTCTGCGAAGGACGGGGCGATCACCGCATCGAATCCCCAGTCCTCGAGCGACCATGGGGCGTGTTCACGCGAGCTTCCCGATCCGAAGTTCGGTCCGGCAACCAACACGACTGCGTCCCGGTACTCGGGCTTGTTCAGGATGAACTCCGGATCGGGTTCTCCCTCGGCGTCGCGAGCCCAGTCATAGAAGAGGAACTCACCGAATCCGGACCGTTCGACCCGTTTGAGGAACTGCTTGGGGATGATCTGGTCGGTATCGATGTTTGCAAGCGGGAGGGGCAACGCCTGGCCGATGATCGTCTGCACGGCTTCCATCAGGCCATCTCCCTGACGTCGACGAACCGTCCGTTGATTGCTGCGGCTGCTGCCATTTCCGGTGACACGAGGTGGGTGCGTCCACCTCTGCCCTGCCTGCCCTCGAAGTTTCGGTTCGAGGTCGAGGCACATCGTTCGCCCGGAAGTAGCTTGTCAGGGTTCATTGCAAGACACATCGAGCAGCCGGGCTCTCTCCATTCGAGACCAGCAGCGATGAAGATCTCGTGGAGTCCCTCTGCCTCGGCCTGGTCCTTCACGAGCCCTGAGCCCGGGACCACGATTCCTGTCACCCGTTCGTCGACGGTGTGCCCATCCAGGATGGCTGCTGCGGCGCGGAGATCCTCGATCCGACCGTTTGTGCATGAGCCGATGAATACCTTGTCGATCTCGATCTCGGTGATTCGTGTTCCGCCTTCGAGATCCATGTATTCGAGGGCACGCTCGGCAGAGTCCACATCGATGGCTGCAGTGAAATCGCTCGGGTGTGGGAGCGATGCCGATATCGGAAGGGTCTGGCCGGGGTTGGTTCCCCACGACACATGGGGTTCGAGGGTCGAGGCATCGATGTGTATCTCGCGGTCGAACTCGGCGTCTTCGTCGGTGGCCAGCTGTCGCCAGGCTTCGACGGCCTCGCTCCATTCGTCCGGGGCTGGGGCCATGGGTCGTCCCGAGATGTAGTCGAAGGTCGTTTCGTCCGGGGCGATCATGCCTGCCCTGGCTCCGGCTTCGATGGACATGTTGCACACCGTCATGCGACCCTCCATGGACAGGCCGCGGATCGCAGACCCGCGATACTCGATCACGTATCCCGTTCCGCCGGCAGTTCCAATTTCGGCGATCACGGCGAGGATGATGTCCTTGGCGGTGACACCAAGCGGGAGGTCCCCTTCGACGGTGACGGCCATCGATTTGGGCTTCTTCTGCTGCAACGTCTGGGTGGCGAGGACGTGCTCGACCTCGGATGTCCCGATCCCGAACGCGAGCGCTCCAAAGGCTCCGTGCGTAGCGGTGTGTGAGTCTCCGCACACGATCGTCATTCCAGGTTGGGTCACACCCTGTTCAGGTCCGATCACGTGGACGATGCCCTGGCGGTTGTCGTCGACGCCGAAGAGTGTGATGTCGTTGTCTTCCGTGTTGCGTTCGAGCGTCGCTATCTGTGTCGCAGACATCGGATCAGAGATGCCCTGCTCGCGGGGTGTTGTTGGGATCGCATGGTCAACCGTTGCGAGCGTGAGTTCAGGCCGCCGGACACTCCGCCCCGTCAATGAGAGCGACTCGAACGCTTGCGGGGAGGTGACCTCATGGACGAGGTGGAGATCGATGTAGAGCAGGTCGGGCTGGCCGTCCTCGCGGTGCACCACATGCTCCTCCCAGACCTTGTCGAACAGGGTGCGGGGCGTTGACATGAACTTCCTTCGAATGTGGGTCCGCGCAGAGTAGTCCGGGGCCAAGGATGCCAATAATCGTGGCTGGCTGAAATGGTGTCCCGTCGCGGCCATCTAGCCTGCGGTCATGCCTGCGCTCATCCTGTTGTTGTCTGTGGTACTCACCTCACCGTTTGGGGATGCCACCGCTGGAGCTGTCGACGTCAACGACGGGCTGACGATCGATGTGATCGTTCAGGTTGACGGGACCTATGAAGCGGTGCTCTTTCGACCGTTCTCAACATTCGAGGAGCTTGCGCCGACCGCACTCCGTGCCCTTGGCGGTACGACATGGGGTGGTGCAGTGACGCTCCCGACTGCAGAGGATTGGTTGGTCGTGTTCGATGCGATCGAGCCGGATGGAAATGCAGTCCGGTCGGATACAACCTCGCTATCGGCCCTGGGCGTGGATCCGGTCGTGATCGCAGGCGAACCAGAGGCCCCCGTTTCACGCTCGATCGATGGCTCCACGTGGTGGCTGGTGGCCGGTGCCGTGCTTGCGTTTGCTGCCCTCGGAGCCCTTGCATGGTGGACGTTTTCTGGTGACGAGCCCTCGGGTGTCAACGATGCTGAGCGCTCCACGAGTGATGCTGTGGTCGACGACGTGGACGAGTAGCTCCCTGAGTTGACAAATGGTCGGGAAACGCCGTACATTTGTGTTATCCCGACCAAAGGTGAAGCCGTGGCCCAGCCCGAGAGTGGCGCGTCTGACATGGAACCGGACGCACATCTGCTCGACTATGACCTCGAGAAGGTCTTCGTTGTCGAGTCGAAGGCACAGATGAAGGCGATTGCGGACGACACTCGCATGGACATCCTGAACCTGCTGCTCGAGCGGGCTGCAACGGTGTCACAGCTTGCCGATGCACTCGGGAAGCCAAAGGGAACCGTTGGGTACCACGCCAAGGTGCTCGAGGATGCCGGTGTGATCACGATGGTGAGAACCGCCAAGGTCCGGGCCATGACCGAGAAGTACTACGGCAGAACCGGTCGAACAATCCAGTTCGCTGCCAATCCGGATCCGTCGGATCCGACGCGGTTCGTCACCGATGCGCTGCGGGGCCTCAAGGCCGTCGAGGGGGAGCCCTTGCCAATGTTCACATCCCGCGTCGCTCGGATCCCTGTCGAACGTGCGGTGGAGTTCGCTGATCGGCTCCTGGCACTTGCCGATGAGTTCATTGCGAGCCCCCGCCAAGGTGGAACGGTGTTCGGATACCTCGCTGGGGTCTACCCGACGGACCATCCAGCCTTTGACGACCGTGATGGTGCAGATGACTGACGTGACGGAGGTTCAGGAAGAGGGCAAGAAATCAAAGGTCGTCCTTGGAGCGACCTACTGGAAGCTGTGGACGTCAAGCGTCACATCGAATCTCGGCGACGGCGTCACGGCGATTGCGCTGCCGTGGCTGGCTTCAGCGGTAACCAGGAATGCAATCCTCATCGCACTCATCGCTGTAGCGTCGAGGATTCCCTGGCTGATCTTCACACTTCCTGCCGGTGTCATCACCGACCGGTTGGACCGCCGCAAGATCATGTGGATGTCACAGCTCTTCCGGGCACTGCTCATGTTCGGCGGGGCCCTCATCGTTGTCTACTACCAATCGTCCCTGCCAGATCCCGGTGAGGTCCAGGACGGCGTATCGACCAACAACATGGTGCTGTACGGGATGATCGTTGTGGTGTCCCTGCTCTTCGGCTTCGCCGAGGTGCTCTACGACAATTCGGCCCAGACCATCCTCCCTGCGATCGTGGAGCCTGAAGGACTCGAGAGGGCAAACGGCAATCTCTGGGGCGCCGAGATGGTCACGAACTCGTTCCTCGGCCCACCGCTCGGTAGCGTGCTCATCGGCATCGCGTTCGCCCTTCCCTTCTTCTTCGATGCCGTCACGTTCGCCCTGGCTGCCGTGCTCATCTTCTCCATCCGTGGCTCCTTCGTCGCAAGGGAGAAGAGCGAGGCACAGTCAGACGAGAACGTCGATTGGTGGGGTGAGATCAAGGAAGGTGTCACCTGGCTGTGGCACCACCCCCTGCTGCGACCGATGGCGATCATTCTTGGGATCATGAACGGTCTGGGTTCGGTCACGTTTGCCACTCTCGTGCTGTTCGCCCAGGAGTCGCTTGGCGTCGATGCCTTCGTCTTTGCCATCCTCGGGATGTCCGGTGCCATCGGGGGGATCCTCGGCAGTGTCGCTGCACCCAGGGTTTCGGGGGCCCTGGGCTCTGGACCGTCCCTCTACTTCACGCTGCTCGCCAGCGTCTTCACCAACCTCATCATCGGTTTTGCCACGCATTGGTCGGTCGTCTTCGTGATGTTTGCGATCTTCAGCTTCTCCGCCGTGCTGTGGAACGTCATCACGGTTTCGCTTCGCCAGACGATCATCCCAGACGCACTCCTCGGCAGGGTCAACAGCGTCTATCGGTTCTTCGCATGGGGCATGATGCCCATCGGACTTGCGATTGGTGGTTTGCTCGTGGCCGGCCTCGAGGCAGCGGGAGCAAGCAGGGACATCGCCTTGCGGTCCCCGTGGTGGCTTGCATCCATCGCCTACGTAGCCCTGTTCTTCTATGCAGCTCCGAAGCTGACGACTGACAAGATCGAGGCGGCACGTGAAGAAGGGGTTGCGGCGAAGGACGCCCAGGAGGCCGAGCGCGACCCGCACACACCCGATGACCCTGCCTCCGACATCGTTGCCGATCCGCCGATCGGTGGGGACTCTGACACCTCGTGAGGTGCCTCCGGTCCGACTTCGTGCCCAACGCAATGCGGCTGCGGGCGCGGGGTCGGGCTTCTAGACGTGTGACCGCCGTTTCGACAGGGCGATGAGTGCGGCAGCTCCCACGACTCCTGCTGCCACACCAATCCACACCCTCGGCGTTGGAGCAGGCACGCGGGGCCTGATGCTCACGGGGCGTTGGAACTCCGTGATCGGCCACTCGTTCTCCTCTGCTGCCTCTCGAAGTTCCTTCTCCGGATTCACTGCAACAGGGTGTCCGACGAGTTCGAGCATGGGGAGATCGGTGAAGCTGTCCGTGTAGGCGAATGAGCCAGCGAGGTCGATGCCGTCTGCAGCGGCAACCTCCCGCATCGCCTCGACCTTGCCAGGGCCCATGGTGTACCGCTCGAGTTCCGGGACGTAGCGGCCAAGCGCATCGGTTCGAATCCTGGTGGCGATGACCCTGTCGATACCGACCATGCGGGCGATCGGTGCCACGAACTCTTCCGGACTCGCAGACACCACATAGACCTCGCGACCTGCCCGCTTGTGCTCATCGATCAGGAACAGCGCCTCGGCGAACACGAGGGGTTCGATGACATCCGTGATGGTCTCGGAGATGAGGCTCTCGACTTCTGCCTTGTCCCATCCGGAGACGAGATCGAGCATTCCGTCGCGGGCCCGCTCGAGGGAGTCCTCATCCGCACCGAACAGCATGTAGGAGACGGAAGCGATGCCGATGCGCAGCAGCGTGCGCCTGGGAAGAAATCCTGCGTGATAGAGCGGTCGCCCAAAGGCGAGCGTCGACGATCCAGCAATGATCGTCTTGTCGAGGTCGAAGAAGGCAGCTTCTCTGCTGGTCTGGCCGGTCATGGTGAGATTGTATCGACAGCTGCGGTGTCCGTCATGACCGGAACCTTGTCGGCGACTCGTCAGCGGCCCCCTTGCATCCGTGGCTGGCTTCACATACGTTGTCGAGGCTTCCCCTCCGACTGCCCGGAGGTTCTGTGCCCGTCCTCGCCACCTGGTCGCCGCTCGATGCGGCACTCGACATTCTGCTGCCGCTCGGGCTCGTCGCCAGCGTGGGGTCCGGTCTGGTGGTCGACCTCGACCCCGATGGACCGAAGCTCGGCGATGGTCCCTCGCTTTCAGACCTGGTGGTCGCCGGGCCGACTCGCGATCAGCTCGAGCCATCAGGGAGCGGGTCGGGGTACCTCTCCAATGGCGGCATCGACCCATCCGAGGCGACGGCGGTGATTGCAGCCCTGATCGAACGCTGGCCGAGGGTCGTTCTTCGCTGCTCGCCGCGCGACGTCCGACCGCCGGGATCGATTGCGGCACTGCCGCTGCTTCCCGAACCGTTCACCCCTGCTGCCGGCGGCAAGGTCGTGTATCAGCGGTGTGCGTTCTCGCCCAGATCCAAGCCAGACGGAGTGGTCCTGCCGATCCCGAGGAGGAGCACGGTCGAGGCTCTGTTCGGCGGTCGAAGGCCCCCGTCACGGCGGGATCCCTGGCTGATGTCGGTGTCGGCTCTGTGGGGTCAGCCATGAGCGATGTTGATCGCATTGTTGCATCACTGATACGGTCGGATGTGCCGCTGGATCGGGACGAGCTGTCGCGACACGGCCGCGACATCGTCCCCGACCTTGCACCGTTGGCCGATTCACTCGCGGTCGGTCAGGCCGTCGATGCCATCGTTGGCCTCGGACCGCTCGAGGTCCTCCTTGCAGACGACGACGTCACGGACGTCTTGGTCAATGGTCCGAATGAGGTCTGGATCGAAAGAAACAGCACCATGGAACGGTGCGACGTCGCGTTCAGGGACGACGACGATGTCGTTGCGATGGTCCGGAGGGTCATCGCACCTTTGGGACTCCGTATCGACCGGGCCGAACCGGCCGTGGATGCCCGCCTGGGGGACGGCTCTCGCCTGCATGCGGTCATTCCTCCCGCTGCTGTCGACGGACCAGTCGTGGCCATTCGCCGGTTCCATCCCCAGATCGCGAGCCTCGACGACCTGAGAGCACAGGGCAGTATCGGCGGCGACGTTGCCGATGCCCTGACCGCTTCCGTCACCGATCGGAAGAACATTCTCGTTGCCGGGCCAACGGGTGCAGGGAAGACGACGCTGCTCAATGTCCTGTGCTCGCTCATCCCCGAGTCGGACCGCATCGTCACCATCGAGGACGCTGCCGAGCTGCGTTTGTCGGGTCACATCGTGCGTCTCGAAAGCCGGCGCGCAAACGTCGAAGGAGTTGGCGATATCACATTGCGGGACCTCGTCCGACATTCCCTCAGGCTCCGCCCGGATCGGATCGTCGTTGGTGAGGTGCGCGGTGCCGAGTCCCTCGACATGCTCCAGGCCCTCAACACGGGGCATCGGGGCTCGATGTCGACGATCCACGCCAATGGAGCGATCGAGGCAATGGTGCGGCTCGAGTCACTCGCCGCCATGGCGCCTGAGAACGTTCCACACCATGCCCTCAGGTCCCTCGCCAGATCCGCGATCGATGTGGTTGTTGTTGTGACCAGGGTCGACGGTATTCGCACCGTCACCGAGGTCGTGGGCGTCGAGGACGTCCGAGGTGACTCGGCGTGACGCTGCTCCTGTCCATCGTTGCGGCCGCAATGATTGTCCTTGGGATCAATGCGTTCATTGCTGTCGGGATCGTCCTTGTCGTCGTCTGGCCACCAGCTGCGATCGCCGCGTTCGCTGCCGCAGCCATCTGGGAGGTTGTCAAGCGCCGCAGTGGGCGGTCGGTTGAATCAGAAACGGCCTTCCTCAACAGCATTGCGTCTACCGTCTCAGCGGGATCGACCATCAGAGACGCCATCGCCGATTCGCGTTCCCCGTTCGTCAGCGACGTCGCTCGGCGCCTGTGCAATCTTGGGCGGCCCATGGCCGAGGTTGCCGCCGAGCTTGCACCACGAATGCCCGCCACCGGAAGCGAACTCGGGGTCATGCTCAGGCTTTCAGAGACGGCTGGTGCACGCATCGTCGGCGCAGTGCATCAATTCGCCGACGATG
>Ga0265306_10001132_pt1 | contig 13035 bp, 10 predicted proteins | sample Helome_3_FD_192493 | JGI IMG/M metagenome (GOLD analysis project Ga0265306, IMG submission 192493) | Marine sediment microbial communities from subtidal zone of North Sea - Hel_20160420 (Illumina Assembly) | ecosystem: Environmental > Aquatic > Marine > Subtidal zone > Sediment ...
GTTTGAAGCATTCAAAAAATGGAATCGGCTGCGCAGCGAGGGCGCCAACTCGGCGGAATACCAGGAATTCCTGCTATGGCTCGAGTACCAGCAATTCAAAAACTAAAAAAGGGGACGGAGGGATTAAAAAATAATCCCTCCGTCCCCTTTTTTTAATCCCTCCGTCCCCTTTTTATTTATGCTGCTGGCACATTCACCGATCCATGCGGCTGAAAGCGGTACAGTGCAGGCCGAGGGCCCACTCGTCGGCCATCCGCACCGGCCATCCGCCGATACCGCTCCGCGTTCTCGGAGTCGCGTCCCTGCTCGAAGTGCTTAGCCAGCACCGCGGCCATCTCCCGAGAGTCTACACCCCAGGCATTTTGCAGCCGTCTGGCAACCTTGCGGTGAATCCGTGCCCGTCGCGCTGTAGCGATCTGGCGATAAATAACCTCGAGATACAGGTCGTGCTGAAAGCGAAAATTACCGGTGAGCGTGCCATCGGGCCAGGTTAAAAGATCAGCCGGCTCGATAAACAGGCCATCTGTCGATAAATCGTCGCACATACTTTCGATTTCCTCGATCGTTTTGTCCATCGCATCGGTCATTGCGGCGGCGCTGAACTCCATGCCGACGACACTTGCAACCTCCAGCATTTCCTTGTGCGTCTGCGGCAACGCCTCCAGGTAGCGCGAAATCAGCGATCGCAGCGATTCCGGTATATCGGCTTGCAGCACCCCGGCCTGGCTACCAACTCCCCAGAGACCATCGTCACAAACCAGTGCCTGTGTCCGGATCAGCTCCTCGACGAGCTTGACCATGAACAGCGGGTTACCGCCGGAGCGGCGAAACAATCCTGTGATCAAATCGTCTGCAGCTTCGCCATTTAACCTGCCCGCGAGGTAATTCGCCAAATCCAGCTCGGTCAATAACTCCAGTAACAGTTCCTGGCACAGACCGCGTCCTTTTAATTCCTTGACCGTGTCGCGCAGGCTCGGGCTGTAAAGGACGGCATCCGCGGGCCGATAGGTTCCGAGGATCATCAACGGTAACTTGTCGTGTTCGGCGAGAAAAGCGAGCAGATCGATAGTCGTGACATCGGCCCAGTGCAAATCCTCGATCACGATGACCAGCGGTTTTTTCTCGGCCAGCACGGCAACCAGCTGGCAGAATTCCCGCATCATTCGCTCGGGCGCCATGCCCTCGGTCCTGTGTTTTACCCGCTCGAACAGCATCGCATCGAGCATCTCGGGCAGTTGCAACAGCCAACCGGGTGCATGGCGTTCCATATCCTTGATAAACCCGGTGTCGCTTTTTTGATCGCGAAAAAATGCCGCGATGGCCTCCAGCACCGGGCCATAGGCTTCCTGCTTGCCATAATGGATAACGCACTGGCCCTGGATCACCTGAGCACCGTGGTTTTTAGAAATACGATCGAGGAACGACTCGACCATCGTGGTTTTACCAATCCCGGGCTCACCGGCAAGCAGCATCAACTGCGTATGGCCCGCAGCCGCCAATTGGTAAAGTTCATCCAGGCGACGCAATTCGGTATCGCGCCCGACGATCGGCCCCGTGTTGTCCGGGTCAGGCGCCTCGCCTCCGGCACCCTGGAGAAAACGATAACCCTTGCCGACGACGGTTTCGACGTAATCCGGATTTTTAGCGTCGTCACCCAGCGCGGAGCGAATTTCACGCACGCATAGCCGCAGGCCGCTGTCGCTGATGACGCGACCGGTCCAGACCTGCTCCAGCAACTCATCCTTGCTGACAAACCGGCCCGGCCGCTCCGACAGGTAACGCAACATCCGCAGGCTCATGGGCCTAAGCGGGATCGGATCGACACCGCGCCTGAGGCGGTCGGGTTCACCCCCTAGCGTAAAAGGGCCAAACTGAACCTGGGCATACTCACTGCATTTAGCCATATCCATACCTCACTCTGGTCATAGACCGCTCGTGCTGTTTCAAGATAAGGCGCTCCATCAAGAAACTTCAGTGTGCCGATCGAAGTCTCGTACAGACCCGGAGTCACGATCGACTCCAGGATTTCCTTACTCCCCCGAGCGGATGTACGGACCGGCAATTGGTCACCCTCGACGTTATCCAATCCGGGGCAATTAGCATACTCGTATTTTTACCAGCATGAGCTTCGGACTTTTACGGGCGAGCACCAGGGCAGTGCAAACCTATATCCGGGCGACGCCAATGTCCAACCGCATGGCTGCCGGTCTCACTCGTTTTGGAATCATGCAGCAAAGCAACAAGTTTCTCGTGTTTCAGGAATCCGCTTTACCACAGCACAGGGTCGTGACCGCTAACCAGACGACACCGTATGCTATTCGTTCGGATGAGTCGAAATCTGTCCCTGGACCGGGCGAACACCAGGCATCACGAACGTGCCGCCTTCGAGTACCATATCTATGGCGTCCATAAGATCTCTTGCAACCAAGTGTTTCAGTACGACACCGTTCGCACCGGCGGACAACAAGGCGTCGACGACAGCCGGGTCATTGTGTACGGTCAGCATGATGACCTTCGATGCAGGCGACGATCTCCGAAACTGTCTGATCAGGCCAGCAAATTCCTCGTGCGCGAAGGAGAGGTCGACGACGATCACCGTCGGTCGCAAACGCTCTGTATCTTTCATGAGCGAGCCAGTGTCGGCCACCGTGAAGGTCGTGTCGAACGCCGTCTCGAGCAGTGCGCGTACGCCTTCTACATAACGAGTGTGCGTGTCCGCGAGTAATGCACAGGATTTCTGCAGGGATTTCACTTGTCGATGATCATGATTAGAGATTAACGTCAGGATGAATATCAGCAATGCGATAGTGGCAGTAAACGCCATTGCAATCGCTGGGGGTACTCGAAAATTTACCAGTCAACCTACAGGAGTTTGCGGGTCACAGGATAATCAGCTATCGGCGATATCGTATTTCAGGGCAAACCGGATCAGCTCTGCGCTCGTTGACACCTCGAGCGCTTCCATCATCGCGTATTTGTGAAACTCGACCGTGCGTGGCGAGATATTCAGTAGTTTGGCAATCTTCTTGGCCGAATGACCATCGGTCAGCAGGCGCAGGATCTCACGCTGCCGCAGAGTCAGTTTGCCAATCGGGTCCGTTATAGTGTCATCCCCGTTCTGTAACGAGTGCAGCACCTCACCGGCAATGGCTGGCGAAACGAAGGTGCGCCCCGCGGCTGCCGCGCGCACTGCCATAACGAGTTCGTCGGCAGCCGAATGTTTGAGTACATATCCAAGCGCGCCAGCATCGAGTGCGCGCCGGGCATAGGCCACATTCGTATGCATAGTCATACAGACGACCTGCACGTCCGGGTCCGTCTTCTTGAGTTCCTCCAGGGCCTCGATGCCATTGAGACCGGGCATGCTGATGTCGGTAATGATGACGTCCGGTTTTTCCTCGGCCGCCGCCTCGAGCAAGGCAAAGCCGTCCTCGACGATACCGACAAGCTTGAACTCCGGCTCCAGGATCTGTTTCAAACCATCACCAACGATACGGTGATCATCCGCAAGCAGCACGCGCGTACGCCTCATGTATTGTCTCCCGTTAGTGGCACTACGGCGCTCACGGTCGTACCTGCACCGGGCGTGCTTTGGATGCTGAGCGTGCCGCCCATCGCCTCAACCCGCTCGCGCATGCTCGACAGTCCGATACTTCCGTTTGCAGCCACCCGGGCCTCATCGAATCCCCGTCCGTCGTCCGAGACCTTGAGTTTCAGCGTCTGGCCGTCCTTTTCGAGTGCTATTTCGATGTTATCAGCTCCGGCATGCCGGACGGCGTTGTTCTGCGCCTCCTGTATCACTCGATAAGCACACAACGCCGCGTTCTTGGGTATTCGCTGGGGTATCTCGCCAAGTTGCTCCTTGATAGTGACATCGGTGTATTTCCTCACACGTTGACATTCCGCTTGCAACGCCGTCGAGATGCCCAGATCTTCCACTAGCGACGGGTGCAGCCGGTAAGAAATATCGTGTACGTCCTCGCTGACCCTCGCGAGATCTTCACGCAGGTTCTTGAGCTCCTGGTCCAGTGCGCCACTGTTTGAATCGTGCCCAATCATTCCAGCATCGATTGCCAGTCGCGCCAACCGGTGCGACAGATCGTCGTGCAGCTCGCCCGCAATCTTCCTGCGCTCGTCCTCATAGGCGTCGATCAGCTTTATACTCAGCTTCTTCTGGCCCAGTTCGGCGGCGTGACGGTGGCGGCGCTGGATCGCTAGCGCGACAATCAGCAGACCCTGTAATACGACCACTGCGGCGGTGAGAATAATCCAGTTAGCATATTGCTCCCACAGCGATGGTGGCCGGTACCGGATCTCGCTACCCGCTGGAAGCCGATCGATATCGATGCCCCATCTGTTCAGCTCGCGCCAGTCGTAGACGGGCGTTCCCAGTTCGAATATTTTCCAGGCGTCATCAACTGCTTCACCGCGCAGGATTGCAGCGCCCGCTTTGGCAGCATCGACAGTGAGCTGCTTCAATTGCATAAGCCTGCCGCCCACGATGCCCTGCCCAAGGTGGTAGTCAAAGGCGCCGAATATGGGGGCGGCGCTGGCCAACCTTGTAAACGATAATCCCGAGTCCTGTGGGCTAACGCCGGCTGCGTCGGTGATCAATAGTCCGAAATATACCGCGGACTCTTCCGACAAGCCCTCCAGCCTCCCCTGCAACTCATGCAGTGTCATATCGTTGGTGAACTCGATCGACAGCTGCTCCGAATATGCAGCAAGTTCCCTTTCCGCCTGGGCCGCGGCCGCTCTTTCCAAAGGTGTACTGCCAAAGACCACGACGAGATGTGACGTGCGCGGTCTGAGGCGTAGAAAGTCGTCCACTTTATCTGAGAATGAGAAGCGAGTGATTCTTGTGACATCGCCGGAGCGCAGATCCTCCGGGCTGAAGAGCCCTTCTCGGTTGAGGGCAATCAACGGTGCCTGCCCGGGTATCGAATCCCTGTAATTGATCCAGAACCTGATGGGTGGGTATCCTACGGCAAACACCAAATCAGGTGGTCTGTCAGCGAAGTGATCGCGCAACAGCTGGGCGACCAATTCCTCGCGGACATTTGGTTCGCCCCATTGATCATCGAGATTCAACGAATAGAACGCGATCGGCCCACCGTAATGTCTTTCCAGCGCTTTCCTGAAGCTCTCGTTCACCCTGCCGAAGACTCCCGCACCCTCGTTGTAAGTATTGAGAATGAGGACCTGCCTGGATTCAGTAGCCTGCGACAGCACGTTCGTGGCGGGGGCTAGCAGCAGGATCGGCGCGATGACAAGTACCCGCAACAGCTGCAGGCTCACGGGCCTGAGCCTGATCGGGTCGGTACCGCACCTGGGGCAGTCGGGTTCAGCCCCTGGCGAAAATGGACCAAGCTGAACCTGTTGATATTCGTTGGATTTATCTGTGTCCATGGCTTATCGGACTGGATTTTGGCGCCTTAAAAAGATTTATACGCTAACCGGGTGTATCCGGATCTACCCCTGCCCATATTATTTAGCCCCATATTAACGTCCTTAACGATCAATTTATACGCCAGCCGGTGTATTTATACACGCTCAAAATCTAGCATGAATGATTCGGGACTATGTCAGAGTTGAATTTTTCAATCCTGATGCAGATCAGTTAATTGGCCCTGGCCCTGTCGGTGCTCGCGACGGCACCGGCCATGGCCAAGAAAACCTGGACCGATCTCGGCATTTACCTGTTCGCCTTCGGTATCGAAGGTGGTGACTTGCATGACAGGAATCAAGCGAAGCCTTGATCTCAAAAATCCCGCTGACAGCCAATTTAAGACACCCCGGCGCCCTTAATTCTGCCGAATTCCAGGCACAAGTCATCATACAAGCGTAGCGAAGCAATCTTCCTGGAATCTGGTCATTGCGAGCGTAGCGAAGCAATCTTCCTGGAATCTGGTCATTGCGAGCGTAGCGAAGCAATCTTCCTGGAATTGGGATATTGCTTCGGCGCTGCGCGCCTCGCAATGACCGGTGAGCGTGGACAAGGCTTGCATCGGAGGGTTATCTCCGCGGCCGAAACGGCCGCAGCTCGTCCTGGCCGGCCTGCACGATACCGCAGCTCGCTTCGGGGATTTCGTGCCATACGCCCGCAAGATCACTGAGTGGTTCCGATACGATCAATCGCGATTCTTCCGCAACACCCGCCAGGCGTGGATTGTTCGGGTAGAGCGCACGCAGAGCGCGCACATGCGAACTGTAGAATAACGAGCGCGAGCGCTGTTCGGTCGAGTAGCGAAAAACCCACAGTTGTTCGCCATTGGTCGTCGCCAGGCTCATCTGTAAAGGGTTTTCGATGCCATGGCGCTCGGCGGTCTTCTCGACCAGACCCACCATTCGCTCCACCGCTACGAACGGGTCGTCGGCCAGGCCCAGTGACAGCGCCAGGTAGAACATCAGCTCCGAATCCGTCGATCCCTCGATCGAAGCGAACAGGCTGGGATCGACGGCCATGGCCAGTTCATGCTTGATAGTGCTGAACCCGCGAATCAGCCCGTTGTGCATCCACAGCCACTGGTCATGGCGAAACGGGTGGCAGTTGGTCTGCTGTATGGCGGTGCCGGTTGACGCACGGATGTGCGTGAGAAACAATCCCGAGCTGACGTGCACCGCGAGCTCGCGCAGGTTTCGATCGTTCCATGCCGGTGCGATCGAGCGATAAAGTCCTGGCTCCCCGCCGTCGCCGTACCAGCCAACACCGACGCCGTCGCCGTTGGTTGTTTCGACACCCATTCGCGAATGCAGGCTCTGGTCAATCAGCGAATGTTCGGGCTCGAGCAGAAAGGTATCGAGCGCGATTGGCGAGCCCGAATATGCAAGCCAGCGGCACATCAGAAGGGAAGCTCCTGCTCGACGTGGACCCTTGATAAGGCCACCTGCCCGACACGGCGGATGGCGAGCACATCGGCGACTTTATGAAAATAGAAATGGCTTTCAGCTATCATGTTTCCTCCGCGGAGTCCCACCATGGTAGAACTCCCTGTTGTGAATAATGATCGGATCCGCTACTCGATCGGCCCCTCCGTCAGAAAGAACGAGGAATACGTCCTCGCCAGCGTGCCCCCGGAAATGTTGCGTACGTCGAAGCCGTGCTGCAGCAGCAGCCGCGTCGCGTAGTACGATCGCTGCCCCGAACGGCAAAATACGTGGATCGTCTGGTCGCGCGGCAGTTCATCCAGCCTGGACCGTAACTGCCCGAGGGGAATGTTGACGGCGCCTTCGACGTTTTCCACCGCGAGTTCGAACGCGTCACGCACGTCGAGGATCATGCCTTCGCCCATTTCGTGCCAGTGGCTGATCGGCATGTCGCCGCCGAGTACGCCTGCCGCGACCATCCCGGAAAAGTTCACCGGATCCTTAGCGCTGCCGTACTGGGGTGCGTAACACAGTTCGGACTCCTCGAGGTCGTACACCGTGGCGCCCATCTGGATCAGCGCGGCCAGGGCGCTAACGCGCTTGTCCACGCCGTCCTCGCCCAGCGCCTGCGCGCCGAGCAGGCGCCCGTCGGACTTGCGGAACAGGACCTTCATCGCGATCGGCTTGGCCCCGGGGTAATAACCGGCGTGGGAGTTCGGGAACAGGTAAATTTTCTCGTAGTCCTCGTCGCCGAGCCGTTTGAGCGTCTTTTCGCAGACGCCGGTCCAGGCCGCGGTGCCCTCGAACAGACCGATGATGGCCGTTCCCTGCGTGCCGCGAAAGCGCGATTCGCGACCAGCGATCACGTCAGCGATAATACGCCCCTGCCGGTTCGCGGGGCCGGCCAGCGCCACCAGGCTCCACTCGCCGGTCACGAAATCCCGTACCTCGACCGCGTCACCGGCGGCGAAGATGTCCGGCTCGCTGGTGCGCATCTGCTCATCGGTGCGGATTCCGCCGAGTTCCCCGATCTCGAGCCCGGCCGCTTTAGCCAGCGCCGTGTCGGGACTAACACCCATGCCGAGCACGACGATATCCGCCGGAAACATCGCACCCGACCGGGTATGGACTTCCAGCGCGCCATCCGCGGATTGCCTGAACTCGGCGACGCCGTCCTCCAGCACGACGTTGACGCCATGATGCTCGACGTAACCTTCGACCATGCGCGCCATCTCCCGGTCCAGCGGAGCCAGCACCTGGTCAGCCATCTCCAGCAGCGTCACGTCGAAGCCGCGATGGGCCAGGTTTTCCGTCATTTCCAGCCCGATGAATCCACCGCCGACGACCACTGCACGGGTTTTCGGCCGCACGGCCTGGATACCCATGTAGCGGTGCATCCCGGCCAGAAACTGCGTACCTTTTTCCAGCCACTGCCGGATTTCACGGGCGTCCGGCACCGTTCTGACCTCGAAAATGCCCGGCAGGTCGATGCCGGGCAGCGGCGGCCGTATCGACGGTGCGCCCGGCGACAGCACCAGCTTGTCGTAGGATTCCGTGGTGACCTCGCCGGTCTCATGGTCCTTGAGGTCCACCGTTTTGCCAGCCGGGTCGATGGCGATCGCCTCGCAATTCGTCCGGGCGTCGACCTTGAACAGGGCTTTGAACATTTCAGCTGTCGCCACCAGCAGTGACGATTCCTCGGGTATGATCCCACCGACGTGATAGGGCAGACCGCAGTTTGCATAGGAAACGTAAGGTCCGCGCTCGACCATGACGATCTCGGCGTTTTCGTCCAGGCGCCGCAGCCGGGCGGCGCATGAGGCGCCGCCGGCGACTCCACCAATGATAACGACTTTCATATTTCCTCCTTTAATTTGTTGGAGCCGAACGGGCGAACAGGCGTGCCGCCACCATCGCGACGATCAGCGCCAGCGGGACCACGAGTACAACCATCACGAACATACCTGGCGGCGGATCCGAGATGCCGAAAAATGCTGCAAACACCGCGGCGATATTACGCGTGCACATCCCGAGGGCCATGGTGCTGCGCTGCGGCTGCGTCAGGCCGAAATGGATCGTGTACGAGAGCACCGTGATCGCGATGAAGAATAGGACCTGGGCGCCGGGGGCGAAGCTGCCCACGGTATCGAGCATTTCGCGCCCGTAAAGCACCAACGTGAGCACCAGGGTAATCAGCAGGAAGATCATGCCGATCTTCTTGACCACCGGGAAGAGTTTTATCCCCGCGTTTGGAGCAAGCTGCCGGATCGCGACGCCGATCACCAGCGGCAACAACACCATCGTGAGCAGCGGTTTCGCCAACGACCAGGAGTCCACCGTCAGGCCCTCGATCAACCACGGCGCCATTAACGGCAACAACAGCACGACGCTGGCGGTGGTCAGCATCATGAACGAGGCGGCGAATGATATGTCACCACGCGCCTTTCGTACCATCAACGGGAAGAACGGCGCGGTCGGCGCCAGGCTGATCAGCAGCAATCCGGCCGCGTGCCCTTGCGCCAGTGGCAAGAGCTTGATTAAGAGAAAGGCCAGCGCCGGCCCGACCACCCAGCCCCAGAGCAGGACCAGACCAATGGCCCTGATGCTATACATGTGTTTCAGCGCCTCACGCAGATTCGTTTCGAGGCCCAGGGCCGCGATGTTTGTTACAGTGAATATAACGACCACGATGCTGAAGATATCTTGCAGGCTCATACGGATTATTTAAGTATCAGGTATTAAACATAGGGCGGAAAAGAAACACTAAACACAGGCCATTCGCTTTATGGAAACGCATCAAGAATAAAAAATTTAAGCCGACTAAAATTGAGCCAGATCAGTGATCAGGCATTCAATTCAGAAATAATTTTGTTAAATCTATGCTAGGTATTGGGCGCGTATAAATACAGCGGCTAGCGTATAAATTGGCTGTTTGAGGCGTTAAATTCGGGTCCGATAAGGCACTGCACAGACAAATCAAACAAAATTCGCCAACTTCAATTTGGTCCTTTTTCGCTAATGGGTGAACCCGGTTACGCCGGATGTGTTAATCACCTTCTATTGGGGAAACCACCTCCACCTGCCACTTCGAATTTACCCACAGACCGATAACCTGCACCGGCAAATCCCACGCTTGTACGGTAGCCACGGCTGCCCCGATGTCCTGTCTGTGCTGCGCCTCGGAAACCGGATTTGCCGCGCAGTCGTGGTGGCCTACGATGGCCACGGTCTTTGAGTTGTGGGCGTTGACGGAAATCAACACCTGTTGTTTGATGTCCTCAACCTCGTCTGCCGCCCCATCGGCAAGCAACTTGTCTACGCCCGCTTCGGTGATGCGATCCACGAATTCGGCATCAAACGAGGCTTGGAGCCAGGTTTTTACCGGGAAATGGGCCCGTCCATCGATGCAGTTGATTGCGGTTACGAATTTTCCTGTTGCCATGGTGGGTATGTTTCTCCTTTGTCTATCGTCATTTTGCCGTTACGCACAACCCAGGGCTTTCATTGCATCGTGGGTGCTGAGATGAATGCGGCCCGGCCCAATGTGGTCAATAAACCCGATGGCCTTCAGCCGGTCTGTTATCGGGCCTTTGAACCCGGCCAGGTGAAGCTCTACTCCGGCATCGCGCAGCTCCTGATCAAGTGATTCCAGCGTTTCCAGTGCACTGGCATCGATATCATTCACCGCGATGCCGATGAGCACCAGATATTTCAAATCTGGCCTGTCGGCGACCATTTGCAGCACAACATCTTCCAGATATTTGGTGTTGGCAAAGTAGAGGCTCTCATCCACCCGGATCGCAACCGTTTGAAGCCAGGTTTCTACCTCGTGGCGCGCCACGTTGCGATAGATTTCCGTGTCGTGGATGCGGCCCACCTCAGCCATGTGGGGTCTACTCGTGCGCCACACGAACAGTATCAATGCGGCGGCAACGCCCACCAGAATCCCGGCTTCCACGCCCACGCCCAGCACCGTCAAAAACGTGATTATCATCGACGCGGCGTCGGCCTTGTTGTATTTCCAGACGTGTTTGAACGTTTTTATATCGATCAGTCCGAACACGGCAACCATGATAATGGCGGCCAGCATCGCCTTGGGCAGGTAAAAAAACAGCCCCGTCAGAAAAATAACCGTCAGGGCAATCAGCCCGGCGGTAATGATCGAGGCCAGGCCGGTGTTGGCGCCGGCGGCAAAGTTCACCACCGAGCGGCTGAATCCGCCGGTTACGGGGTAACCGCTGGTAAAGGTAGCACCGAAATTGGCTGCGCCCAGACCGATAAGCTCCTGGTCGGCATCGACTTTTTGGCGGCGCTTGCTGGCCAGCGATTTTGCAACCGCGATGCTTTCCATGAAACCGACAAAGCTGATGGCGAACGCAGTCGGCAGTAAAAGTTGCCACAGGTGAACATCGAACACGGGCAGCGTGACCGGCGGCAGTCCGGCGGGAACGTCGCCGACAATTTTGACGCCAGCCCAGTCGAAAAGGTTAAAAGCCACCACCAGAAACGTGCCCAGCAAAACCACGACCAGCGGCCCGGATTTGCTGACCGGCACGATGACCGATTCCGGCAGCCCGGTTTTCCTGAGATGTTTGCTCAGGCCGAACTGGAAGTAGAGCAAAACAGCGATACCGCCCAGCCCGATGATCAGCGTATACACATTGCTTTCAAATATGTGTTCGGCGGCGTAGAGAACCTGCTCGTAGAAATATTCGGTTCGCGGGATGTTGACGCCGATCAAGTGTTTCAATTGGCTGAAACCGATGACAATGGCGGCGGCGCTGGTAAAGCCGGCCACCACCGGGTGGCTCAAAAAGTTGACCAGAAAACCCAGCCTGACCACCCCCAAGACGAACTGAATGATGGCAACCAGAAGAGCGAGGGTTAAAGCCAGTTGCACATATTCGGCACTGCCCGGTTCGGCCAGGGGGGCAACTCCCGAGGCCACCAGCAGCGACACGATAGCAACCGGGCCGACGGCCAGTACGCGGCTGCTACCCAGAAGACCGTAGATAACAAGAGGCACAATGCTGGCGTAAAGTCCGATCTGGGGCGGTAGCCCGGCCAGCATGGCGTAGGCCATGCCTTGCGGCACCAGCATAATGGCCACGATTGATCCGGCCAGCAGATCGCCAACTAAATTATCTCGGCGATAATGGACCAGCCAATCCAGAAATGGCAGGTAGTGGGTTATCGCTTTGCCGTCCGATTTCGGCGACAGCGACAGCGATTTTAAAGACGACTTTTCAGTTTCAATTGTTGTCACGGTTGTAATCTTGGTAAAAACCTATCTGCCCAGCTTACTGTCACTTCTGTTTTAGTGGAGAGGCATCCGTTGGAAAATAAACGCTCTTTTGTTTCGACCAAGTGCCAATAGGAGAACATTAGGTTTTAAACCCTCAATCCGGATAAATCTACCGCTACTTTAATTTAGGTACTGGGCGTGTATAAATACACTGGTTAACGTATAAAATGCTGCTCGGGACGTTAAAGTTGGACCCGATTCGAAGCAGCATGAGCGCCAGATGACAGTCGATCATCCCTCCATGAACCACTTTCTCTACCGGTGGCGTAGTCGCGCTCGTCGAAGAGCAAGTGTTATCGGCCTGCTGGCGGTTCTTCCATGCACGGCCACCGCAAGCACCGCGAAGCTACAGAAATCGGATGGAATTCAGGGAAACTGGACCGCGGTCGAAAAGGCGCAAACCCTGGATCTCGGTGGGACTCGCTCCGCTTCCATCCTGCGTCTGCAGGGCACGATCGTGGATTGACGCGCGCTGCAATCCGATCGCGTCGGTCTGAATCTAAAGGAAGAGCGTACTACCGACATTTGTCGCCGACCCTCAGAAATTAACGTTTAGCGGTGCAAATTTATACGCCGGGCGATGTACTTATACGCGGCCGGAAATCTAAGCTTTCGGTCATATTCGATATTTACCTGTAATGAGCGGTATTCCGACCCGAGACTCGTGTCCATGATCAATTCCGGAAAAGAATACGTTGCCCTGCCTACGAATCGCGCGTTCGTGCTGCAGTTCAGGCGCGATGGCGATAACGGCAATCGTTATGCCGGTCGCATCGAGCATATCGAATCGGGACGCGTGGAATATTTTTACTCCACCGAAGAGATGTGCGCCAAGCTCAAGGCTATTTTGAGCCAGAAAAAGC
>Ga0265306_10001133_pt1 | contig 13033 bp, 12 predicted proteins | sample Helome_3_FD_192493 | JGI IMG/M metagenome (GOLD analysis project Ga0265306, IMG submission 192493) | Marine sediment microbial communities from subtidal zone of North Sea - Hel_20160420 (Illumina Assembly) | ecosystem: Environmental > Aquatic > Marine > Subtidal zone > Sediment ...
GCGTCATTTGATGATGCTTCAAATTTTCTTCGTTCAATGGCTTCTGCGTGAACTTGCTCGCTCGTAACATACTATCCAGACCTTCAAGCATCGAATACTGATCATCGGTTAGCAAAACAACTTCTATCCCGGCATGCCAGTAAACATCGAGATTGTTAATATCCAGGGGATCAAACAAGGGTACTAGTGGCACCAGGTCAAAAGGAGTGACCACACGGATAACATTGAGGTGCTGAATTTTGCCGGCGCCGGCTATATTGGTGACCTTGGGCTGACCAAACGTGGTGACCTGTTCAATATTGAACTGGTCGGCATCGAGATACATCGCCAATATCAAGGCAACCGCGCCACCCAGACTGTGACCCGTGGTGTTAATTTTATAACCAGGCTTAAGCAGGGGTTTCAATTCCGCGTAAACCTTTCTTGCGGCCAGAGAGAATCCGTGATGTAAACGTAGACCTGTTTTCTTATCGTTTACCAATTGGAGATAAATATCGACCATTGCATTTTCGACGTTCGACGTGCCACGTATCGAGATAACCTGGGTTTTACTTGATTCGTTGGTCGCGAGAAAAAACGCTATCTGAATATCTGGAATCGTTTGATATAGCGTGAGCTTGTAATTTCCTGATTCGACCAGGGTACCGACCTGATCTTTGGACTGATAGGCAGCATTGGCAAATATGGCCTGCTCTTGAAGTAGCACAAAATTAACGTAATCCGCTTCTTTCGCTGGCGATACGAAGCTGAAACTTAACAGCATCATTGCGATCAAGATTTTTTTAAATTTTGACAAGTCTAGGCTCATGGGAGTTTCTTACTACTATACGCTATGATCGTGCGATTGTTTTCATGTTGATTGTTATCAACAGGGTTAACTTTTTGATTCCATTGCCGCTGAAATTTTACTGAATTTAACCAGGCTGCTCGTGTTGTTGACTGCTTGCCAGCGCAGGTATCAACGCCGACAATACCTACTCCTTGCTCCCGAGGCAAACCCTACGAAGCCTCAATTCCCTGCACCAGTCCGCGGTTCAGGAGAGTGTTTCATATTCGATGAATTATCAGTTGTCGTAGCCAACCTCCATATCCGGGAAATATCCTTCCAGACTGCGTGGCCAGCCTGGTTGCCCGCCAATTCCCGGGCTAGATAACGGATGATTGCCAGGGTTCAGATACTGATTTTTGGCACAGGGGCATTATGTATGATGTAAATCAGAAAAATAAATTAATTGGTCTAAACTTTAGACTGTTTTGTCATAGCAGTGTAACCGACACAAGGTGAGCATGAACCTGAAAAGATCGGATACAGGTAGTGAACCTGTACAAAGTGAGGAAGATCAGTTATTGGAGTCGATATCCAGGCTTCGCATTGAAATTGATCGTATCGAATCTACTACCGGACCCTCGAAGCGCACTCACTGCATCCGTGATGAAATCAAGCGGCTGGGGAGTCGACTAGCTAACTGCAAGATTCAAGTTAGAAATCTGGCAAGTCAGGCATCTCAGGATAAGGCCTGAGAATCAATAGTGACCATTCCCGCGGGTAAGATGCTAATGCCCCGGCATATTATCAGGACTGGGGGGGAATCGAGTAGGTGCCGGTGGCGTGTGCGACGATATCTTCGTCGCTATAGATGGAAACCTCAACTACCGCGAGGCGTTTGCCCATTTTTATAACATTGCCCCTGGCAATCAGGTCGCATTCGCTGGGCTTGCGCAGGAAGTTGATATTCAGACTGGTGGTGACGGCGAGTTTTATTTCACCCAGCATACTGAGCACAACGGCAAACATGCACACGTCGGCTAGCATCATCATGAAAGGTCCGGCTATGGTGCCGCCCGGGCGCAGGAAGTGTTCACTATAGGGCAGAACCAGGTCGGCTTTGCCGATCTCTATATCACGCAGATAGATACCCGCCTCGGCCGCCGAGGGTAACTCGCTGGTTATTATTTCGTTGAATTTTTCGGTAGTGACTTTGCTCATAGGAGCAGGATTTAAACACATGAGTCATCCCCGCGAAAGCCGGAATCTGGTAACGAGGAGAAATATCTTAAGTTTTACAGGTTATCGCAAGCGGGTGCCGCGATTTCCGCGGCCCGCTCGGGCCGCGGAACGAAAAATGATGTTAGCTACGCTCGTTGAGCCAGCTGGAAATCGCCGGGGTGACCGTCGCCTGGGCCTTGCCGCTGACATAGATGCCGATATGGCCGCCCGGAAAAGACAACTCGGTATAATCCTTGCTGCCGATCAGTTTCGGCAGGATCTTCGATGCCGCCGGTGGCACCAGGTGATCCTGTTCGGCAAAGATGTTCAGCACCGGGGTCTTCAGATTCTTCAGGTCAACTTCGTGTTCGCCGATTTTAAGCCCGCCTTCGACCAGCTTGTTCTGCTGGAAAAAATCCTTGATGAACTGGCGAAACGCCTCGCCGGCCTGGTCGGGACTGTCGAAAATCCATTTCTCCATGCGCATGAAGTTCTTGACGTTTTTCTCGTCGCTGATGATGTCTACCATGGACACGTATTTCTGCCCCATCAACTGAAATGGTTTGAGGTTTAAAAAAGTCCAGTTCAGCATTTCTCCGGGCAGGTTGCCCATCGCGTCGACGATGGCATCGATATCCATTTGCTGCACCCAGTGGCTCAGCATGTTGTCCGGCGTCTTGCAGTCAACCGGGGTCACCATGGTGACCAGGTTCTTTACCTTGTCCTGGTGCAGGGTGGTGTAGCACAGGCTGAATATGCCACCCTGGCAAATGCCGAGGATATTGATCTTGTCGACGCCGTGACGCTCGCGGATTACGTCGACGCAACGGTCGATGTAACCATTGATATAGTCATCGAGGGTAAGGTACTTGTCGGCGCGGTCCGGGTAGCCCCAGTCGATCAGGTAAACGTCCTGTCCGGTATCCAGCAATCCCCTGATGGTCGAGCGATTTTCCTGGATGTCGGCCATGTAAGGACGGTTTACCAGTGCATAAACGATCACGGTCGGAATCTTGTTCTGTACCACGCCGGTGGATGGCTGGTAACGATAAAGCTTGAGCTTGTCCTCGGTATAAATTTCTTCACGTGGGGTTACACCCTCGGAAATCTCATCGGCGTCGAGCAGATTCTTGACACCCTTGCTCAGGTTCTGGTTGAACTGCACCAGTTCTTCTACCATCTGGTCGGAACGAAACGGAATATTACTCATCGGATCAGGCTCCTGCTTTGTTTCTGGTTACTTTGGTTTTGCTGGCCGCCGCTTTACTGGCCACCGTTTTCTTACGTACCGGGGCCTTTTTTGCTGCGGGCGCCTTTTTTGCGGCTGGCTTTGCTGTTGCGGCTGGCTTTGTTGCTGCGGTTGGCTTTGTTGCTGCGGCTGGCTTTGCTGTTGCGACTGGCGCTGGCCTGGAATTCATCTGCTCCAGCATGGCCTTGATTTCCTTGATCTCTTTTTTCAGGGCGAAGTTGTCGCGGCGTACCTGCTGCAAACGCTCCTGCATGGTGTCAATTTCACGCGTATTGGGGAGGTTCAGGGTGCGTAGGAAATCGTCGGTGATTTCGCCATAATGCCGGCGCATGACCATCAGTCGATTGACCATGTCGCCGTAAAGCGCCTGGTACTCCTCGCCCATAGCGAACTCGGCATAATGTTCCTCGCTAACCGTCACCCAGAGGTCATAAAGCTCGCGCAGCGATGTCGGTACGCTATCGCCTTCAAGCCCTAGCAGTCGGTTCTGGAATCCCTGGATCGACTCCATTGCAATGCCCAGGAACGCCTGGTTGAACTTGAAGTTAGCCTCCTGGTAATCGAGCGCCAGCTGCAGGCCTTTTTGCTGCTTTTCCTGTGGCTCGCGGAAATAGCCGACGCCTGGTGCTTCCAGTACCTTGCCCAGCGGGTCGATCATTTCGCCGAGATTGAAAACCGAGGTATTCATACCGGGCATTTGCCAGAACGCCTGGTTCATTGGCGTTAGTCCGGACACCATTTCATTCCACGAGGCATTAGGGGCAAACCATTGCTTCATGAAATCGTTGACTCCGCTGCCATTGAAACCAGGCACGCCGCCAAACTGTTGCAGGGACTGTTTCATCTGTTCCATCCATTGATTGATCGCTTCAATCGGGTTGGCGCCGTCGGTCATGCCTTTGCTGACCTGCTCGGCCATGGCGAAATATTCCTTGCCCATGTCGAGGCACTTGTTCATCGCCTGCTGGATATCTGGCTGGGCTTGTCCGCTACAGGCGTTGCGCCAGAGTTCGAAGCTCTGTGCCCATAAATCGGCCTGGTTGGTGTTATTACTGGATGTGCCTGATTTGGCCATATCGCTCCAGGCATCGACAAACTGTTGTTGTGCCTTGAACCAGGGCCCAGCCCAGGAATCACTTTCGCTCATGTCAGGTAACTCGTTCAAATTTAAGAGGATTCTACCCTAGCATAGATTATTGTGCAGTGCAACATAATTACCTTATATGTAATTTCAGTGAAGCAACAAAGCTGGTTACTATAGCCCGCCTCTTGCGCCGTCTGGTCAGTTCCAGGGTATTGAACTAGCAGCGTGTTTTAAGAGCCTCAGGCGAGTGCGAGACAAGGCGGAAACAGCCGAGAAAGCGCAGTGTGCACGCAAGTACATGAGCATTTCTCGGCTGTTTCCAACGCGGTATTGCGCCGCCTGAGGCTCTAAAAACATGCTGTTAAGTCATGTACATGCCGCCGTTGACTGGCAGGTTTGCTCCAGTCATGTAGGTATTACGATCGTCGGTCAGGAAACTGACGACGTAGGCGATTTCGTCAGGTAGTGCCATGCGCCCCATCGGCACCTGCTGAATGATCGAATCGCGAACTTCTTCCGGGATGGCATCGGTCATTTCGGTTTTTACGTATCCCGGGGACACTGAATTAACGGTGACGCCCTTGGTGGCCAGCTCCTGCGCAACCGCCTTGGTGAAACCATGCAGACCGGCCTTGGCGGCAGAATAGTTGGCCTGGCCAAACTGTCCTTTCTGTCCGTTTACCGAAGAAATGTTGACGATGCGGCCAAACCCGTTGTCCGACATGTTGTCGACAACATGGCGGGTGACATTGAAGGCCGAGTCAAGATTGGTGCGTAACACCGAATCCCATTGGTCGGGGGTCATGCGGCGCAGTGTTTTGTCGCGGGTGATGCCGGCACAATTGACCAGGATGTCCACCCCGCCAATCGTGTTTTCGACGTCGCGCAGCATTTGCTGGCTGGAGGCGAAGTCGCTGACATCGCAGGCGACAATTTCAAACTCATAGCCATCGGCCTGGTGTTTCTGTTGCCATGCCTCGGCAATTTCTTTTTCGGGGGGGAAGTAACCCGCAATGACCTTGCGGCCCTGGTCGGCCAGCGCGATACATATCGCGGTTCCGATTCCACCTGTACCCCCAGTGACGAGTGCAATTTTTTGGTTGTTCATATTCCTGTCACCTCAATAATGTTATTTTTCTGTGGTGCTGCATCGCAGCAATATATTGCAGTGCACAAAATATAGCCATTCAACCCCGAGTGTCAAGCCAGCCGGGGTCGTTTTTAGAATTACATAATTAAATCAAGGAGTTAGTTTTTGTCTGTATCGTCATTTTCAGGGCCTAAACCCATCATTTGACGCCAGGTATCGATGTTTGTCTGCGTCATATCGGTCCAGAAGGATAACGGATTGTGGCCGGTCATACCCTCCACCGCCTTACCGAGCTCCTGTTGCTGTTGCTGGAAGAAATTCATACCCTGACCGATAAAATCGGAAAATCCCGCATGCGTGCCCGTGTTGTAGTAGCGAATGAAACGTTCCAGGTTATCGTTCGAGAACAGCGGGTTGGTTTCCGATTCCTGTTCGAAGATAATCTGCAGCAGGATACTGCGGGTTATATCTTCCTCGCTTTTCTGATCGACTACAATGAATGGTACTTCGCCCAGAACCAGGCTTCGAATCTGTTGCAGGGTGATGTATTTGCTTTCCTCGGTATCGTACAGGCGCCGATTGGGGTATTTCTTGATAACTCGGGGCTGAATTTCTTCGCTCACTTCGCGTTTCCTGCCTGGATTGATTTGGGCAAGTGTAACCTATTTTTCCCTGGGCACTCGTCCCATCAGGTAAAACTCATCGTTGGTACGCATGCTCGACATGTTGACGATGCGATTGGAAAGACCGAAGAAGGCACTGATGGCACCGATATCCCAGATGTCTTCATCGTCGAAACCAAACTCGTTCAGCTTTTGATAATCAGATTCATCAACGGTTTCAGCCTCACGTGACACCTTCAGCGCATAGTCGAGCATCGCTCTCTGGCGTGGCGTGATGTCGGCCTTGCGGTAATTAGTCGCGAGTTGATCGGCGATATACGGATTCCTGGCGCGAATGCGCAGAATCGCACCATGTGCGATGACGCAATACTGGCACTGGTTACGCGCAGAGGTTGCGACCACTATCATTTCGCGTTCGGCCATGCTCAGACCAGCTGTCTCCTTTTCCATGAGCGTGTCGTGATAGAGAAAAAACGCTCGAAATTCGTCCGGTCGGCGCGCCAGGGTCAGAAAAACGTTGGGCACGAAGCCGGCTTTTTCCTGCACTTCGGTGATGCGCTGCCGAATATCTTCTGGCAGGCTGTCGAGTTCGGGAATCGGGAATCGGCTGATAGGGTTCGGGTTCAAGGCAGGCCTCGCAAAAATGACAATAGACTGGGTTCAACTGTAATTTAGATGAAACTCATGAGCAATCGAATTGATCTGGATTCTGTAACGATCTCCGGGAGTGGGGTTGTACGTGGTGGACTTCGCAGTCCAGTAGCTTCAATTGTTTCCGTTTGTAACCAAACAATGCTGGATCGAGAAAATCAATTGACAAGCATGACGGTTCGCTTTAGTTTTTGGGGCGAAAATCTATTCTATTATTTTAATAATTCGGTTCAAGTTGAGGAGGGTTTTAAATGAAAACAAGTACAGGCGCGTGCGCTGGATCGCACCTGCGAGCGTTCGCGATCGCATTGTTCACAACACTTTTCGCAGCTATGTCGGGTGCCCAGGCCGACGAAACCTGTCAGTCGCCCTATATGGCCAAGATTGTCGGCCAGGAAGACTTTGTATACGTCTGGACACTGGGCGTGGAAGGTCTGGGTGACGGCCAGGACAAGCTGGTCACCGTCGACGTTAATCCGAATTCCTCCAAGTATGGGCAAGTCGTGCACACGCTCTCGGTAGGCGGCCGCAACGAAGCCCATCACTCCGGCTTTACCGATGATCGCAAGTACCTGTGGGCGGGTGGTCTCGATACCAGCAAAATTTTTATTTTCGATGTCGCCAGCGATCCCGCAAAACCGAAACTGTACCGGGTTGTCACCGATTTCGTCGAAAAGAGCGGTGGTGTAGTCGGGCCACATACCACCTATGCACTGCCCGGTCGAATCATGGTTACCGGCCTGTCGAACAACCAGGATAACGGCGGGCGCACTGCAATGGTCGAGTACACCAACGAGGGCGAATACGTCACCACTCACTGGATGCCGACCGATCAGAACCTGCAGGGCGCGAATAAGACCGGCAAGCTGGCCGATGGTTATAACTACGACCTGCGTGTACTGCCGCGCAGAAACATCATGCTGACCTCGTCGTTCACCGGCTGGTCCAACTACATGATGGACTTCGGCAAGATGTTGCAGGACCCGGAAGCGATGAAACGTTTCGGTAATACGATGGTATTGTGGAACCTGCATACAAAAAAGCCGAAGAAGATTTTCGACGTGCCAGGCGCGCCGCTCGAAATCCGCTGCGCGTGGAAACCCCATAACAACTGGTGCGTGACCACCACCGCGTTGACCTCGAAGATCTGGCTGATTTACGAAGACGATCAGGGTGAATGGCAGGCCAAGGCGGTTGCCGATGTGGGCGATCCCGCCTCCATCCCGCTGCCGGTCGATATCTCGATCAGCGCAGACGACAGCCGGCTCTGGGTCAATACTTTCATGGACGGTAAAACCCGCCTGTTCGACCTGACCGATCCGCATAACCCGAAGCAGGTATACGAAAAGGTCATCGGTCGCCAGGTCAACATGGCGTCATCCAGCTGGGACGGCAAGCGGGTTTACTATACCTCGTCGCTGCTCGCTAACTGGGACAAGAAAGGCGAAGACAACGAGCAATACTTCAAGAGCTATGTCTGGAACGGTAAGGAACTGGTAGAACAGTTCGCGCTCGACTTCAACGCGCTGAAACTTGGTCGTGCTCACCAGATGCGCTTCGGCGCTTACTCGCTCTATAGCGGCAAGTCGCCCGAGGCGAAAAAACTGGCGGCTGCGGATTCCGGTGTGGAATCGCTGCTGCAATAGTTGGTCACTAGTAGCCGGAGTCGCCGTCTCCTCGCTCCGGCTTTTCTCAAACCCCTGGGGCGGTGTTATTCTCCCCCGGGGTTTATCCTTGTCAGGCTGATATGAAGTTCCGGTTGTTATTTTTTCTGGTCCTGATCTTGCTGTGTTACACGGCAGTGCGCGCGCAATCGGAAACCGGAGGCCCTCTGCTCGCGCCGGGTTACGGTGACCTGGGATACGAACTACCCGCCGTGGGGAGTTATGCGCTGCCGCCCCTGGGGCATGCCGCCGACGGCGAGGTTCTGGACGTCGCAGGAAAACCTGGCCGGCTCTACGATCTGTATGGTAATAGCTACGTCCTGCTAGCGTTCATTTACAGCACCTGTAGCGACGTCAATGGTTGCCCGCTGACGTCACACGTGTTTTACCAGATCAAGGCGGCGATGAAACAAGACCCCGAGATCGCGCAACACCTCAAGTTGATCAGTTTGAGTTTCGACCCCGCCGCCGATACTCCCGAAGTCATGGCGCTATATGGCAACAATTTTCGCTACGCCGGCAATCAGGGCGAATGGCGATTTATCACCACGGCGTCAGAACAGAAACTGGCGCCGATTCTCGACGCTTACAATCAGGATATCCAGCGTGAATATACTGCTGATGGCCGCTATACCGGCGCCTATTCGCACCTGTTGCGCGTTTTCCTGATCGATCCTGAACGTAAAATCCGCAACATATACAGCGTCGCGTTCCTGCACCAGGACCTGATACTGAACGACTTCAAAACCCTGTTACGCGAGGCGCGGGAAAAAACCGTCAAGGTCACGGCGAGCCAGCCCGCAACGCTCCTGTCCGGTCCCGGCGATGACAAGAGCGGCTATGAAGCCGAGAATTACACCACGCGCTCACGCGCTCTCGAACTGCGCCAGGGTAAAGCAGCCGATCTGCTCGCATATATCAAAAATCCGCCACTGGGCTTGCCTGCGGTGCCGGATGGAAATACTGCCGACCGGGTAAAAATCCAGCTCGGCAGGAAACTCTTTTTTGACCGACGCCTGTCGCTCAACGACACCTTTTCCTGCGCCATGTGTCATGTGCCGGACCAGGGATTTACCAGTAACGAACTCTCGATGGCGGTCGGTATCGAGGGCCGCAGTGTGCGCCGCAACTCGCCGACGCTTTACAATGTCGCCTATGCCGAGCTGTTGTTTCATGACGGTCGCGAAGACCGGCTCGAGCAGCAGATCTGGGGGCCGCTACTGGCGCGCAATGAAATGGGCAATCCGTCGATAGGTTATGTACTAAACAAGATTCGCCAGATCGACGAATACGATGGCATGTTCGAAGCCGCCTTCGGCGGGGCAGAGCTGTCGATGATAACCCTGGGCGCTGCGTTGGCCAGCTACCAACGCACGCTGGTGTCCGGCAATTCGGCGTTTGACCGCTGGTATTTTAACGGGGAGTCGGATGCGTTAACGGATTCGGCTAAACGCGGATTCGAACTGTTCAAAGGCAAGGCGGGTTGCATTGCTTGCCATGCCATCGGCCAGGATAGCGCCCTGTTCATGGATAATCGCCTGCACAACACCGGGCTCGGCTACCGCGAGTCGATGGGTATCCGGCCGGAAAAACAGTTGGTGCAGGTAGCGCCCGGCGTAGTCCTGGAGGTCGACCGCGCCATCATCGAACGCGTCGGCGAACCCGCCCCCGCCGATGTCGGACGCTACGAAGTCACGCAAAATCCTTATGATCGCTGGAAATACAAGACTCCCGGATTGCGCAATGTTGCCCTGACGGCCCCCTACATGCATAACGGCTCGCTGAGTGGCCTCGACGATGTGGTCGAGTTTTACGATGCCGGCGGCGTGTCGAACGAGGGGCTTTCCCCGTTGATCAAGCCGCTCAATCTTGCTGCTCGGGAAAAACAGGACCTGGTGCGGTTTCTCGAGTCGCTGACCGGCAGCAACGTCGATGCGCTGGTGGCCGATGCCTTCGCGGCACCGATCGGCGATATCCGGAAAGGCGATCCGAGCTGGGTGCACGGCAGCGAAGTCGAGGTACAGTAGATGCAGCCTGTCCTGCGCGTGCTCATTGTCTCGATTGTGTTGTCCATAGCGTCTTTGACTGTGTTTGCGCCGGCGGCCGCAGCTGCCGACGAGATCGATTTTTCGTTGACCAGTCACGGGGGTGAAACCTTTCATTTGCGCGATCTGCGCGGCAAGGTCGTGCTGGTGTTCTTCGGCTACACGCTTTGCCCCGATGTCTGTCCGATCGAGCTGCAATATATGGCCAGGGCGCTGAAACAGCTGGGGGACGATTCGACACATGCCCGCGGCCTGTTCGTTACCGTGGATCCCGAACATGACAGTCCCGAGGTTTTAGGTCAATACCTGAACTATTTCGATGCCGGGCTGGTGGGGCTCACCGGTACTAGACAACAGATAGATCATGTCGCCAAACAGTTTCGAGTGATGTATCAGAAGAACCCGCGTTCCGATAACCAGTACACGATGGACCACACCGCAAATCTGTTTGTCATAGACCAAAGCGGCAAGCTGAACACCATCGTGCCGTTCGGGTTCCCCGCGAAACATATTGAAACCCTGCTGCGCCAATTGATCGCGACCGGTGAATAATTCTACCGGCATGTGCTACAGGACAATTTCGAGATGGATACTTCCAGCCATTATCTTGTTACCGATGCTTTCCCAGGCAAACGCAGCAGATGATCCATTGTCGTTACGCAAAGCGCCGTCGTTTACATTGCCCGGTCTCGAGCGGAAGATTCACCGACTATCGGACTATACAGGCAAGGTTGTGGTAGTGAATTTCTGGGCCAGCTGGTGCGTTCCCTGCCGCCAGGAATTACCGTCGATGAATCGTGCCTCGCGACTGCTGCGCAGTGAGGCAGTCGTCTGGCTGGCTGTCAACGTCGGCGAAGACAGGGAGGCCGTCAGGGCCTTTCGCAACGATTACCCGATTGATTTTACCGTACTGCTTGACTCGGACGGGAAAGTTAGCAAAGACTGGTGGGTAACCGGCATGCCATCTACCTTCGTAATCAACCCGCAAGGTGATGTGGTGCATCATATCGTCGGCAAACGAGATTGGGACGATGCAAAGCACTTGCAGTTGCTGCGCCAACTAATCGATGGCGACTGGAAACGGCAATTACCGACTGAATAAAGCGCAGACCGAATATATTTCCCGCGCCGAAGCCAAACGACTGGTCGTCAACCTGGAGAAATTCCGTGAGGTCGAACTGGACTTCGGGGGCGTCGACCTGGTCGGGCAGGGATTCGCTAACGAGTTGTTCCGCGTCTTTTGAAGCCGGCATGCGGATACCAAAATCGAGACCACCAATACGAATGCCGCGGTCAAGGCCATGATTCGCCACGTCATTCAAACCGCCGGGACTGGCTTAACCTCCAATCCGCAAACCGGAAAAAACCACGAATGTGCAAAATGGGTGGCCAGGCGCAGGAATTCCTTTGGTTCCCAATCAATTGTTGTAATATAAATGAAGTTTGTGAAACTTGAATAGCAGTTCTATCGAAACCATGAAACATGAAAGCAGTGACCCGGAGACGGTCCGGATTTTTAATCAACTTGCCCGTTCACGTCGCTCGATTAGGGGTTTTCTTCCCAAGCCGGTGGCAGCGGAGGTGCTTGGGGAAGTATTCGCAACCGCGGCTTCAGCGCCCTCGAATTGTAATACCCAGCCCTGGTTTAGCCACGTGGTGTCCGGGGAGATGCGCGATCGTCTGAGCGCAATATTCATGCAAACCATTGGCCAGGGTAAATACTCGCTGGATTTCCCTTACGACGCCCGCTACGAAGGTATATTTCGCAAGCGCCAGCTCGATGTCGGCATATTGCTGTACGAGGCCTTGGGGGTAACGCGTGAGGACAAGGAGGGCAAACGTCGCGCTTTCCTGCGCAACCTCGAATTTTTCGATGCGCCACATGTGGTGTTCATTTTCATGCCCGGGTGGGGCGGAGTGCGCGAGGCCTGCGATGTTGGCATGTATGCGCAAAACCTGATGCTGGCGATGCGTGCTCACGGCCTCGCCAGTTGCCCGCAGACAATACTGGGCTACGATGCCGACTCGGTCCGGCGTGAGTTGAACATTGACCCCCAAATGAAACTTTTATTCGGCATTTCATTTGGTTATGAAGATCCTGATTTACCCGAGAACCGTATTATTCCAGAACGAGCGGCACTCGATGAACACGTACAATTCTACAGCTAGGTTATAACTATGTCTGATTACCACGCCCCGACCCGGGATATGCAATTCGTCATCAACGAAATCGCGGACCTGGATTCGATTACAAGGCTCCCGGGTTTCGAGGATGCAACCACGGACCTGGTTGAAGCCGTGCTGGAGCAGGCCGGGGTGCTGGCGAACGAGGTGTTCTCGCCCCTGAACCACCCCGGCGACGAGCACGGAACCCGCATCGAAAACGGTGTCGTAGTAAGCCCGCCCGGTTATGCCGAGGCCTATCGGCAGTTTGTCGAAAACGGCTGGCAGGGTATTGGCAAGTCGACCGCGATCGACGGCCAGGGTATGCCTTTCCTGGTGCATTCCGCGGTCGCGGAAATGTGGTATGCGTCGAATATGGCTTTCGCGCTATGCCCGTTGCTGACCTCGGGCGCGATCGAGGCGATCGAGGAACATGCTAACACCGATCTGCAGAACCTTTATCTGCCGAAGATGGTC
>Ga0265306_10001135_pt1 | contig 13026 bp, 7 predicted proteins | sample Helome_3_FD_192493 | JGI IMG/M metagenome (GOLD analysis project Ga0265306, IMG submission 192493) | Marine sediment microbial communities from subtidal zone of North Sea - Hel_20160420 (Illumina Assembly) | ecosystem: Environmental > Aquatic > Marine > Subtidal zone > Sediment ...
CGAAAACTCAATATTCATATCAGTCCTGAGCACCATCATTACTGTCAGCCTCGCATTCTGGTTCGCTTACGCGCTGAATCGCAGCACGATGCGTTTCAAGGGACTGTTCAGACTGATCGCGATGATTCCGATCCTGGTTCCCTCACTGCTGCCCGGGATCGCGCTGGTTTACCTGTTCGGTAACCAGGGCATGATCAAGGGCTTGCTGCTGGGCGAGTCGATTTACGGGCCCATCGGCATCGTCATAGGATCGGTATTTTTCACCTTTCCGCACGCAATGATCATTATCACCACCGCGCTGGCGATTTCCGACGGGCGCCTGTACGAAGCGGCGACCGCGCTACGCGCGAGCCGATGGCGCACTTTCTGGACCGTGACCATCCCGGGTGCGCGTTACGGCCTGATCTCCGCAGCGTTCGTCGTGTTCAACCTGGTGATTACCGATTTCGGCCTACCCAAGGTTATCGGCGGGCAATACAACATGCTCGCGGTCGATATTTACAAGCAAGTCATCGGCCAGCAGAACTTCGAGATGGGCGCGGTGGTTTCTGTGGTGCTACTGGTCCCGGCCTTGCTGGCTTTCGGCATCGACCGTTACGTACAAAAGAAACAGGTGGCGCAGTTGTCGTCACGCTCGGTGCCGTTCACACCCAAGCCGCACAAGCAGTTCGATCGAATCTGCCTCGGCTACTGCTCGCTGATCGCGATCTTCATCGTCGGCCTGATTGTCGTCTGCCAATACGCAGCGCTGATCAAATTTTGGCCCTACAACCTTTCCTTAAGCCTGGATAACTATAACTTCAAAGTCATGGACGGCGGCGGCTGGGACTCCTATACCAACTCGATTCAGCTCGGACTCTATACCGCGCTGGCGGGTACGGTTATCGTATTCATCGGCGCCTACATGGTCGAGAAGACCAACGGGTTTTTCGCCACGCGCTCGACTTTCCAGTTCCTCGCGATGATGCCAATGGCGATCCCCGGCATGGTACTCGGCCTCGCCTATATCTTTTTCTTCAACAACCCCGATAACCCGTTAAATACGATTTACGGGACGCTTGCGATCATGGTGATCTGCACCGTCACCCACTTTTACACGGTATCGCACCTGACCGCGGTGACCGCGCTGAAACAGATGGATCGGGAATTTGAGTCGGTCTCCGCTTCGCTGAAACAACCATTCCACAAGTTGCTTTCGAAAGTGACGGTACCGGTGTGCCTGCCGTCAATTCTGGATATATCGATCTACCTGTTCGTCAACGCGATGACAACAGTGTCGGCGGTCATTTTCCTGTATTCGCCGGACACCACGCTGGCCTCGGTCGCGGTACTCAACATGGATGACGCTGGCGATGTCGCCCCGGCCGCGGCGATGGGCATGATGATCTTCTATACCAATGTCGCCGCGCGCCTGATTCACCAGTTCGTCTCGCGTAAGCTGGTGTACCGAACCCAGGCCTGGCGCGGGATCTAAAGGCCTCACTTTCAACAGGCGCCGATTTCACAGCACGGACATCAGGAATCTGACAATGGTAGGGTGCTGATAAATTAAATTCTACTGAGAGTAGATATTCCAATATCAATCAAGTGATTTGATGCCGGCTTCGACAATGTCCAGCGCCTGATCCAGTTCCTGCTTCTTGATCGTCATCGGTGGGCACAGGGTCAACACGCAACCGCCACCAACCTTGTAACTGAGACCCTGCGAAAGCGAGTGGTAGAGCACCGTATCGGCCTCGTCGCTGGCCGCTTCGCCATTGCGACGTAACTCGACTCCCAGATGCAGTCCCAATCCGCGCACCTCGTGAATTATCGGCAGTTTATCCTGCATCGCCTGCAGTCTTGCGAGTGCATGCTTACCCAGTTCGATCGAATTTTCAATCAAGCCGTCTTGCTGCAGGCAGTCCAACGTCGCCAGTGCGGCAGCGCAACCGACCGAACTTTTTTCATGGGTGTAATGCCCGAGTGCGCGATCGCCGACGATGTCGAGCGCCGTGGTGGTGATCAAGGCTGCCATCGGAAATACGCCACCGCCGAAACCCTTGCCGATTACCAGCATGTCGGGCACCACGTCGAAGTGTTCACAAACGAACATTTTCCCGGTGCGCCCGAGTGCTGATGGGATTTCATCGAATATCAATAAGACGCCATGGCGATCACAGATTTCACGGACTTTTTTCCAGTACCCGGGCGGTGGCGGTTCGACCGTGGTCCAGCGCATCGGCTCGGCGATCAGCGCGGCGACGTCGCCCTGCATGTCGAACAGGTATTCCAGGTATTCGAGGCAGCCACTGTGCTGTTCGTCTTCACAGTTAAACAGGCATTTACCACGCGTCGGCGGTGGGATATGTTCGGTGCCCGGCAATAGCGGGCCGACGTCCTTACGAAACAGGGCCTCGCCACCAATCGAAATTGCATCCAGCGATGCACCGTGAAAACTGTCCCACATGGATACGGTCTTATGCCGACCGGTGGCGTAGCGCGCCAGTTTCAAGGCCATGCCGATAGCCGAGGTGCCGCCGGGTGCAAACAGTACCTTGTTGAGTTCTCCTGGCGCCAGTTCGACCAGGCGTCGCGCCAGGTCGATGGCGACCTGGTTGGTATAGCGTCGCGGACAAAAGGGCATGGTATCGAGCTGTTCCTTGATCGCCGCGATCACGCGTGGGTGACCGTGGCCGACCTGGTGCACGCTGTTACCGTGAAAGTCCATGATTTTTCTGCCCTGGATATCTTCGAGGTAAATCCCCTCGCTCGCCTGGATTGCATTCAGGCAGGGCGTCGACAAAGACTGGTGCAGAAAATATTTAGCGTCCTCGGCGAGCATTGCCTCGGTATTTTCGTCCAGGTGAGTTTCCGCCCAGGCTGATCGGCGCGGCGACAGGTTGACATCGCCTTCGGAGCGTTCGGGTGATTGTTTATCGGTTAAGGACATTTTCTGTTCTCGGGTTTTTATTGCTCGGCAGATGCGAGCGGATCATCTGAAGCATAAATAACTCCGCGTGGTTGCCCCTGCAAGCGGGGATCGCTGGATTTAACCAGCGCGGGCCTGCCTTCCAGTATTTCGTTGCAGCGTTGCAGGGTTTCCTGTTCGAGCCGATACATGGCTTCCGCGGTATAAAAAGTCAGGTGCGGCAGCAGGATTACATTGTCCATGGCGTAAAGCTCTCTCAGTGCATGATTTGACAATGACAGTGGTTCTTCACTGTAAACATCGAGACCGGCACCCGCGATCTGCGCGGACTTCAGCGCAGCGAGTAGTGCGGTTTCGTCAACGATCGCGCCGCGCGATACATTGATCAGAAAGGCATCGGTTTTCATTCTGGCAAATTCCTCTGCGCCAAGCAGATGATGGCTACTTTCATTGAGTACCGCGTGAATAGAAACGAAGTCGCAATGTTCCAGCATTGCGTGCAGATCATCGATTTTCTCGATACCGAACCCCTGCATGGTTGCAGCGTTTACTTCCGGATCGAAACCCAGCACACGCGCCCTGAAGCCGGCACCTGCCATGCGCGCCATACTGCGTCCGATGCGGCCGGTGCCAACCAGTCCAAGCGTCTTCCCGGCAAGATCACTGCCGATCCAGCGTTGGCGAGGCCAGGCCCAGCCATCCCGCTGCATTACGTTATTCAGGGGAATCAGTTTTTTAGCCAGCGCAATCATCAGCGTAAAGGCGCCTTCGGCGACGGTTTCCTCGGCGTATTCCGGAATATTGACGACGGGTATTTTGCGAGCTTTGGCGGTTTCAATATCGATGGCGTCGATACCCACGCCATATTTGACGATTCCGCGCAGCTTCACCGCATTTTCGATAACAGGCGCGGTAATCGGGGTGTAGCACATCAAAATCAGGTCGGCATCGCGCGTTTGCCGGGCTAACTCGTTTTCATCGATACCATCTGGCAACAGCACGAGGTCGGCTCCCATATCCCGTAATGCCTGATCCAGAAAAGGGCATTCCAGCTCCTGGTCGGTACGAACAATTTTTAGTTTGTTACCCAAATAGTGTAACCCTTATTCGCTCCACAACGGTTTCGGTTAAGCTACCGTAGCGCAACTGGAAAGCTCAGAAACGCAGTTCGATTTCTCCTGATTTCGAAACTTCGTGTGCTGATCTCAGCCGCGCATACGCTCCGCTTTCGGGTCGTACATTGCAGACAAGCTGGCGCTCGCCGGGATACGTTCACCGCCTACGTCGATTTCGAACTTACCGGCTTCGAGATATTCTCTGGTGACTTCTTCATCGACCTCGACATACCCGAGACCCACTGCCCCACCGAGCGTATGGCCGTAATCGCCCGAGGTCAGGTGCCCGACTATCTTGCCGTCACGCATAATCGGTTCGTGGTGGTAGAGTACTGCCTCCGGATCCTGCAGCAGGAACTGCACCATGCGCTTGTTCATGAAACTACGGCTTTCCTTTTGCTGCAGCATCGCGTCACGGCCAATGAACGGAATGTCCTTGTCGAAGGCGAGCACAAAACCCATACCGCATTCGAGTGGTGTGTCATGGTCGGCCACGTCATGCCCATAGTGCACGAACTTTTTTTCCATACGGCAGGAATTCAGCGCATGCATACCCGCAAGCGTCAGGCCGTGCGACTGACCCTTTTCCCACAGGGTGTCAAAAGCGTGGCGTGCCTGGTCGACTGGAATATAAAACTCCCAGCCGAGCTCGCCGACATAGGATACCCGTGCCGCATAGCCGCGAGACATGCCGAGCTCAACCGCGTGGAAATCGCCGAACGGAAAATTCTCGGTGGTGAAGTCGTGATCGACAGATCCGCTGACCAGCGCCCGACTATCAGGACCCATGACGCCAAGCATGGCCCAGGCGTTGGTGATATCGCTGACACAACAAAACTCGCCTTCGGCAATATTCTTTTGCAACCAGTGCATATCCTTGATGGTTTGTGCAGCTCCACTGATCACCCAGAATTCGTCTTCGGTGATACGGGTGACGGTCAGGTCGGCCTCGATGCCACCACGCTCGTTGAGCCAGTGGGTGTAAACCATGCGCCCGGGCGCGACGTCAACATCGGCGCTCGAGATTCGCTGCAATACATTGCAGGCATCACGGCCCTGCACCAGGTATTTTGAAAATGAACTCTGATCAAACAAGACTACCTTTTCGCGCGCGGCGCGGTGTTCCGCAGCGCTATGCTCGAACCAGTTCTGCTTGCCGAAACTGTACTCGTATTCAGGTGTTACTCCTTCCGGTGCAAACCAGTTAGGCCGTTCCCATCCCGCGGCTTCGCCGAAGCAAGCGTTATGCGCGACCAATTTTTCATGCAACGGCGAGTGACGCAGGTTGCGCGAGGTTTCCATCTGCTTGTAGGGATAATGGTTATCATAAAGCAGCCCCAGGGTCTCGGTTACACGATGCTGGATATATTGCTGCGTCGACTGGAACGGGAACATGCGGCGGATATCGTTGCCCCACAAATCCATCGGCGCATGGCCGAGGTGCATCCAGTCGGCAAGCGCGCGACCAAGACCGCCCGAGGTCTGGACACCGACCGAGTTAAGTCCACAGGCAACGTAAAAATTCTTCAACTCGGGCGCTTCACCCATGTGAAACTGGTCGTCGGGGGTGAAACTCTCAGGCCCACAAAAGAAACTGCGCCAGCCGACATCCTGCAGCATCGGCACGCGATACATCGCGTTTTCCAGTACCGGCATGAACTGCTCATCAAGGTGGCCTTCCAGCTCTTCGAAGGCAAAATCGAGCGGCACACCGTTTTGCCCCCACGGAACGGCGTTGGGTTCGAAGGCGCCAACCAACAAGCTTCCCGCGTCTTCGCGGTAATAGGCGCACTTATCGTGATCGCGCATCACCGGTAGATTACCCGGCAAGTCGTCGAGCTTTTCGGTATGCGCGTAATAATGTTCGCAGGCGTGCAACGGTACATTGACCCCGGCCATATGCCCGATTTCGCGTCCCCACAGACCGCCGCAATTGACCACGTAATCTGCCTTGATTTCACCCTGGTCGGTAATGACACCGGTAACGCGTCCGTTGTTTCTGCTGATACCGGTAACGCGCACCCCTTCCAGGCAAAGTGCACCGCGTCCGCGCGCTCCCTTGACGAATGCCTGCGTGACATCAACCGGGCTTGCTGTGCCATCCTGTGGAACCCAGCTGGCGCCAAGCAGATCACCGGTCTCGAGGAACGGGTAAATCGCCTTCACTTCTTCCGGGGTAATCATATCGACCTGGGTCACGCCGAAAGCATTGTTCATCGCCGCAACACGTTTCAATTCTTCGAAGCGCGCCTGGCTGTGCGCAATCGACAGTGAGCCAACCTGCTTGAACCCGGTTGATTGACCGGTTTCCGCTTCGAGTTCGGTCAGCACCGCCATCGAGTATTCGCATAACCGCGCCTGCGATTCGTTGGCGCGCATGGTGCCGACCAGCCCGGCAGCGTGCCAGGTCGTGCCACAGCTGAACTGGTTGCGTTCCAGCTGCACTACATCGGTCCAGCCCAGCCTGGCGAGATGGTAAGTAACGCTGGAGCCTATTACTCCACCACCAATAATGACAGCGGAGGCGCGTTCGGGAATCGCATTTGACATGATACCGTTTGCCTCTAATTCAATGGGTCAGGATCCCGCTATTCTGCATTAAATATTTTGTCTATACCATGCAGATTCAGTAGATATTTGACGCTCGCCAGGCTATTGCGATTAAATAATCTTGTCGATGCCAAACTGGTTAAGCATTTTTTTGACCGCATCGAGCGCAGCCTGCATACGCTGTTGATCGAGCCTGCCGATGCAACCCATACGAAAACTGTCGGCCACGGTCAGTTTACCCGGATAGATCACGTAACCCTGATCCTTGAGACCATCATAAAATGCATTGAAATCGAACTCAGGATTAGCCGGCATATGGAAAGTGATAATAATCGGGGCTTGCAAATCATCGGGTAGCAGGGTTTTGAATCCCATCTCGCGCATCCCGGCAACCAGCAGATCGCAGTTGGCACGATAACGGCCACCCCTGCCCTCGACACCACCTTCTGCTTCATACTCGGTGAGCGCCTGGTCGAAAGCGAGCAGCACGTGGGTCGGCGGCGTGAAACGCCATTGCCGGTTTTTCTGCATGGCACGCCATTGATCGTAGAGATCAAGCACCAGCGATGGGGAATTTCCCTCGGTTTTCTCAAGTGCGCTTTCACGTGCAACGCAAAAGCCCATGCCAGGGGCGCCTTCGAGGCACTTGTTACTGGAAGCAACAACGGCGTCAAACTCAATTTCGCGGGCATCGAGCGGCAGTGCGCCGAAGGCACTCATAGAATCAATCAGCAGGCTGCGTTTATGGCGCGCTACGATCTCTGAAACTTCCTTGATCGGATTCAGGATTCCCGACGTCGTCTCGCAATGCACTACCACCACATGTCCGATGTCCGGGTTGGCATCGAGCGTGGCATCGAGTTGACTGGTATCGACCGGGATGTCTTCCGCTGACTCTTGCACCCGATAATCACGCTTATAGTAATCACAAATTTTTGCAATGCGCTGCCCGTAGGCGCCGTTGATCAGGATCAGCAGCTTGCCATCGGCCGGAACGAAATTACCGATCATCGCCTCGACAACGAAAGTACCGCTACCCTGCAGCGGCACAGCAACATAACTACCGCTGCCATTAACGATCGCAACCAGGCGGTCGAGGATGCGCGCGTTCAATTCGATAAAGGTCGCATCGCGGGAACCGTAATCGTGCAGCATCGCCTGCTTGACGCTGAGCGATGTGGTCAGCGGTCCCGGGGTTAGCAGCCATGGGTCGCCACTCGGCGTGCTGGAAATATCGTTGGTATTGTCGGTCATGGGTTAGCCTGTTCAGCGGTTGATTTGTTGCCATTTATACCGCTGATGAATACTATTCATCAAATCGATATAACTGATGCTTCAGATAGATTATGCCAATATCTCATGCTCATCTACGTTCGTTCCACGCGGTTGCCACGCACGGCAGCTTCACCCGCGCCTCCGAAATGCTGAATATTACCCAGCCAACCCTGTCCGGCCAGGTCAAGGAACTCGAGGAACGTTACGGCACCAAGTTGTTCATTCGCCACGGCAGACGCATCGAGCTGACCGATATCGGCAAATCCGCTTTCAATATTACGCGGCACATATTTCGGCACGAAGAGGAAGTCGAACATTTATTGCAATCGGCACGCGCCCTGACTTCCGGATTACTGCGCGTCGGCGCTGACTCTCCCTATATCGCAACCCCGCTACTGGCACAGTTTCAGCGGATTTATCCCGGCATCCAGATTTCAATCCAGTACGGCAACTCGCAACAGCTAATGAATTGGATCATATCGCGCAGCTGCGACGTGGCCTTCATGCCCAACATCCCGCAGGAAGACGAACGCCTCTACTCGATACCGCTGCCGCCTGGCAGGCTGGTGGTGTTTGTCAGCCAGGACCATGACTGGGCCGAGCGGCGCTCGGTGACGATCGAAGAGCTGGTCACGCAACGCATCGTGCTGCGCGAGAAAGGCTCGCGTACACGCTCGATATTCGAGGAGGCGGCCGCGCAAGCTGGCCACCTGTTGCCCGACGTGATGGAAATCAGCGGACGCGAGGGCGTGCGTGAAGCGGTCGCGGCCGGTTTTGGCGTCGGTATTGTTGCCGAGAACGAACTGGTCGCCGACTCGAGGCTGCGCGCGTTACCGGTCAGCAACGCCGAGCTTGCGCATGCCGAGTATGTCGTCTGCCTGCAGGAAATGCGCAGTCTGCGCGTCAATGATGCGTTTCTCGAGATGGTTAGCGCCAGCCAGAAAGATTCGAGCTAGTAACTTCCCCAGTTCTATAGGTCAGACCGATAGATAACATATGTAATATCGATTTAACCTGATGCAATAAACTGGTTATTGTGCATGCTGAATCAAACATGACGGATTGGATATGAACGCGCAAAAAACCAGTGTTAGCGTCAATGGACGCGACTATCAATGGCCCAGCAGACCTGTCGTAGTAGTTTGCATCGACGGATCGGAACCGGATTACATCGAGCAGGCGATTGCTGCCGGGGTGATGCCATGGATGCAAAAGGTGGTCTCCAACCAGGGCAGCGACCTGCGTGCCAACTGCGTGGTACCGAGTTTTACCAACCCGAACAATATTTCGATCGTCACCGGTGTGCCGCCGGTGGTGCACGGTATCTGTGGAAATTTTTATTATGACAAGGCCAACGACCGCGAAGTCATGATGAACGAACCCGAACTGTTGCGCACACCGACTATCTTCAAGGCATTCCAGGACGCCGGCGCGAAAATTGCAATCATTACCGCCAAGGACAAGCTGCGTCGCCTGCTCGGCAACGAACTCAGCTTCGGCGAGGCTGGCGCGATCTGCTTTTCATCGGAAAAATCGGACCAGGTCAGCCTCGAGGAAAACGGTATCGACAACGTGCTCGACATGGTCGGCATGGAAGTGCCTTCAGTGTACAGCGCCGAGCTGTCCGAGTTCATCTTCGCCGCCGGTGTCAAACTGATGGAAACGCAACGCCCCGACCTGATGTACCTGTCGACCACCGACTATATCCAGCACAAGTTTGCCCCGGGTAGCGACGGCGCCAATTCTTTTTACGCAATGATGGACAAGTACTGGGCGCAACTCGACGCGCTCGGCGCAGTGATTGCGTTAACCGCCGATCACGGCATGAACGCCAAGCACGATGCCGCCGGCGAGCCCAATATCATTTACCTGCAGGATGAAATGGACCGCCTGCTGTCGCCAGGCGCGGCGCGCGTGATCCTGCCGATTACCGACCCTTACGTCGTGCATCACGGCGCGCTGGGTTCCTATGCCACGGTCTACCTGCCCGACGACGCCGATATCGATCAATTGAAAATGCAGCTTGCGGACCTCGACGGTATCGATGCCGTCTACGGCAACCGCGAGGGTTGCGAGCGCTTCGAGCTGGCACCTGACCGCATGGGCGACCTGATCCTGGTCTCGGGCAAGCATGTCGTCATCGGCACCACCGCCGCGCGCCACGACCTGTCGGGACTCGAGGTGCCGCTGCGCTCGCACGGAGGCGTCACCGAGCAGGTGGTTCCACTGATCATCAGCCAGCCGGTGAGCGGGCTCGACCAGGGACGCCAGTTGCACAACTACGACGCCTTCAACGTCGCACTCAATTACGCTCGCCACTGAGCCAGCCAACTAACTCGGAAATCCGTTATGACTGTCAGACACGAAAAAATGCGCATCGCCGGTGAACTGGTCGATGGCGATACCGGTAAAAACATCGAGGTTCTCAATCCCTACAATGGTGAAGTGGTCGGCACCGTGCCGCGCGCCAGCCGCGCACAGATAGCCGGCGCTTTTGAGATTGCAGCCAATTACAAGCCCAAGCTGACCCGTTACGAGCGACAGAAAATTCTGATGCGCATCGCCGAAATCATTGTCGAGCGCAAGCACGAGCTCTCCGATTTAATTACTGCGGAATGCGGCCTCAGCAAAAAAGACAGCCTTTACGAAGCTGGTCGCGCTTTCGACGTGTACAGCCTGGCCGGGCAGCTGTGCATCAACGATGACAGCCAGGTGTTTTCCTGCGACCTGACACCGCATGGCAAACAGCGCAAGATTTTTACCCAGCGCGATCCACTACTGGGTGCGATTTCGGCAATCACGCCGTTCAACCACCCGCTCAACATGATTTCGCACAAGATCGCACCGTCGATCGCGACCAATAACTGCATGGTCGGTAAACCGACCGAGCAGACGCCGCTGACCGCGCTGGTGCTGGCGGACATTTGTTATGAAGCCGGGTTGCCGCCGGAAATGCTGTCGATCGTCACCGGTTTGCCCGAAGACATGGGCGACGAGATGCTGACCAATAAAAATATCGACCTGATTTCATTCACCGGCAGCGTCCCGGTCGGCAAGTACATCGCCGAGACCGCCGGTTACCGTCGCACCATCCTCGAGCTGGGTGGCAATGCACCGCTGATCGTCATGGACGATGCCGATCTCGACAAGGCGGCCGAGCTTGCCGTCGCCGGTGGTACCAAGAATTCCGGGCAACGTTGCACCGCGGTCAAACGCGTGTTGTGCATCGATTCAGTCGGCGACGACTTTGCCGCGCTGGTGGCGGAAAAAGCGGCGAAGTTGAAATACGGTGACCCGATGGATCCGGATACAGACGTCGGTACCGTGATCAACGAGGACGCCGCCATCCTGTTCCAGAACCGCGTCAACGACGCAATCGAAAAAGGCGCCACCCTGCTCTATGGTAACGACCGCCAGGGTGCGGTTTATTCACCGACCGTACTCGATCACGTGCCCTTTGACTGCGAGCTGGTGCGCGAAGAAACCTTTGGCCCGCCGATTCCGATCATCCGCGTACGCGATATCGACCACGCAATCGAGGTCGCCAATTCGACCGCATTCGGGTTGTCGTCAGGGGTTTGCACCAACCGCATGGACGACATCATCCGTTTCATTAACGAGCTCGAAACCGGTACCGTCAACATCTGGGAAGTGCCCGGCTACCGTATCGAGATGTCACCGTTCGGTGGCATCAAGGATTCCGGGCTCGGCTACAAGGAAGGCGTCATCGAAGCGATGAACTCCTACACCAACGTCAAAACCTTCTCCCTGCCCTGGTAAAAACTTTCCTCGTCATCCCCACCGGGTGCGGAACACTTAGCGGAGATCTTGTAACAGTGTCATAACCTTATATCGTAGGGTATCCCAGGCAATACCTTCGATCCGAGGCAACCAGGGAATCCCCTCACGACTGACCGGGCGACCTGCGGTTTCCCGAAAATACGCCGTTTTTAAAGGGCACGGCGAGACTCGACATCCCTGTCTCGACTCGCCTAAGGCCGCATCCCTGCGGCCTTACCCTTTAAAAACGGCGTATTTTCGGCACCCGGTCTTTATGTCGTGAGGGGATTCCCTGGTTGCCTCTGGAGTTTTCGCCTTATCAAGAACCCGGGTCTTCGATACCTAAACTGCAGACCGTCTGGAAGGCGTGGACGTCGGGAGGTATTTTGCGGGACGTTGCGCGACAAGGACGTCGCGCACGAGCCTACATGGATGTATTTACGGCGTTCCCGCAAAATTCCTCCCGGCGGCCGCGCCGTTTACTGGAAAGAAATTGATGGCTGGTACCAGGAGATCCCGATACGTCGGACCGCCGCTTATGCCGGGATGACGGTGCTGCTAGATTAGGCGACCTTGACCGGGAAGGCGGTGTTGGCCGCGGCGGTGTAGTTTTCCATTTCGTTGAAGTTGAGGTAACGGTAGACATCGTCGGCCATGGTGTTGATGTCATTGGCATACTGCATGTACTCGTCCATGGTCGGGATCTTGCCGAGGATCGAGGAAACTGCGGCAAGCTCCGCGGAAGCCAGGAAAACATCGGCGTCTTTACCGAGACGATTCGGGAAGTTGCGCGTCGAGGTCGAGACCACGGTCGAATTTTCCGCAACCCTGGCCTGGTTACCCATGCACAGCGAACAGCCTGGCATTTCGGTACGCGCGCCCGAGCGACCAAAAATATTGTAGTAACCCTCGGCGGTTAACTGCGCTTCGTCCATCTTGGTTGGTGGTGCAATCCAGAGGCGGGTGACAACCGGGTCGGTGAGTTTATCGAGCAGCTTGCCGGCGGCGCGAAAATGGCCGATGTTGGTCATGCAGGAACCGATGAAGACTTCGTCGATTTTTCTGCCTGCGACATCCGACAACGGCTTGATGTCATCCGGGTCGTTGGGGCAGGCCAGTAGCGGTTCGGTGATTTCGGCGAGATCGATTTCGATAATCTCGGCATACTCGGCATCGGCATCAGCTTCCAGTAATTCTGGATTGGCGAGCCAGGCTTCCATTTCTTCGACGCGCCGCGTAATCGTACGCACGTCGCCGTAACCCTCGTTAACCATCCATTTGAACATCGTAATGTTGGAGTTCATGTACTCGATGATCGGTTCCTTGTCGAGCTTGACGGTACAACCCGAGGCCGAGCGTTCCGCCGAGGCGTCGGATAGTTCGAAGGCCTGTTCG
>Ga0265306_10001136_pt1 | contig 13024 bp, 10 predicted proteins | sample Helome_3_FD_192493 | JGI IMG/M metagenome (GOLD analysis project Ga0265306, IMG submission 192493) | Marine sediment microbial communities from subtidal zone of North Sea - Hel_20160420 (Illumina Assembly) | ecosystem: Environmental > Aquatic > Marine > Subtidal zone > Sediment ...
TTATCTGGTACTCTTTATTGGTTTATTTTTAGGTTTACATACTGCTCTAACTCAGGTACCAAAAAAAAGCTCCTCCTCGGACATCTATCATTCTTTACAAAAATTAAATTTTTTGGGTTCTGCCTTGTATATTGCTGCACACCCGGATGACGAAAATACGCGACTGATATCTTACCTTTCAAACGAAGTAAAAGCCCGAACGGGTTATTTATCTATTACTAGAGGTGATGGAGGCCAAAACCTTATAGGTTCGGAACTTAGAGAATTATTAGGGGTTTTAAGAACAGAAGAATTATTGGCCGCAAGGGGCGTAGATGGTGGCGAACAGTTTTTCACCAGGGCGAATGATTTTGGATATTCCAAACATCCCTCAGAAACATTAGAGATTTGGGATAAAGAGGCTGTGTTGGGAGATGTGGTATGGGTACTTAGAAATTTTAAACCGGATATAATAGTTAATCGTTTTGATCACAGAACCCCCGGTTCAACACACGGACATCATACCTCCTCGGCTATGCTAAGTGTAGAGGCCTTTGATCTTGTTAATGATCAAAATGCATATCCTGAACAATTGGATAAAGTAAGTCTTTGGCAACCCAAAAGATTATTCTTCAATACATCATGGTGGTTCTACGGGAGTCCTGAAAATTTTGAAAAAGCAGATAAATCCAAGATGATGAATTTAGATGTTGGAGTTTATTATCCAATGAAGGGGCTTTCCAACAACGAAATTGCATCCATAGCAAGTAGTCAGCATTTGAGTCAGGGTTTTGGTAGATTGTCAAGCAGAGGCAGTCAGGATGAATATATAGAATTGTTGTCAGGGGACATGCCAAATGATAAATCTAATATTTTTGAAGGGATCAATACAAGTTGGTCAAGAATCAAAGGAGGTGAGGCTATTGGTAAAATATTGGTTGCAGTAGAAGAGAACTTTGATTTTGTAAATCCCTCAAATCACCTCCCGGAATTATTGGAAGCACATAAATTACTGGTTAATATAGAGGAGGAGAATCACTGGAAACGCATTAAATTAAATGAACTACAGGATATTATTCTCGAAGTTTGTGGGCTTTACCTGGAAGCCTCATCAGCAGTGCCAAATGCAGTTCCCGGAAGTAGTGTAAAGATAAATATTGAGGCTCTTAACCGAAGTAATACAGCAATTTCCTTTAATTCAGTTTCTCTTGCTTCGGAATCTTATAAGCAGGATAAACTAATTTTAACTAATAATGAAAAAAAGAATCTTGAAATAGATCTTAAAATACCTGAATATCAGCCCTATACCAGTCCGTATTGGCTGGCAGAAAAGGGAAGTCTGGGCATGTACAAAGTGAATCAGCAGGAGCTAATAGGAAATCCTGAAACCATACGCCCGTTCCACGCAGAATTTGAATTGGAATTTGAAGGGTATGCTGTAAAATTTGAAAAACCCGTAATTCATAGATATTCCAAGCCCGATAAAGGGGAACTTTATGAACCCTTTGAGATTATACCGGAAGCCACAGCCAGATTTAGTGATAAGGTATTAATCTTTGCCGACGACTCCCCAAGAAAAATCCCCGTAACTATTACCGCGCATAAAAGCGGACTTAAAGGAAAAGTGCAACTGGGCCATAACAAAAGCTGGGTTGTAGACAATGAGTTTATAGAGTTTGAAATTGCCAACAAGGGTGATGAAAAGACCCTTATTTTTACTTTAACCCCACCATCAAAGGAAGATCTGTGTTTCATTACACCCATAATTCATATTGAAGACAAAGAATTGAATAAAGAGTTAATTGAGATAACCTACGACCATATTCCAACACAAACCGTTTTGATTCCTTCCGAGGCCAAGGTAGTAAGGCTCGACATTCAGAAAGTTGGTGAACATATTGGTTACATAATGGGTGCAGGTGATGACGTTCCGGAAAGCCTTGAGCAGATTGGTTACACTATTCATCTTATAGACCCTAAAGATATAGAAGCCGGTTCTCTGGACAAATATGATGCCGTGGTTACAGGGATCAGAGCTTATAATGTAATTGAAGAATTGAAATTTAAACAACGATATTTACTGGAATATGTTGAAAAGGGTGGGAATCTTGTAATACAATATAATACCGCGGGGCGGAGGGATACAGCTTTTAAAGACCTGGCCCCCTACCCTCTTAAAATTTCCAGGGATCGGATTACCAATGAGGATTCGGAAGTAAGTATTATTGCAAATGACCATTCTGTTGTTAATTTTCCGAATACCATTACTAATCAGGATTTTGAGGGTTGGGTACAGGAAAGAGGACTTTACTTCCCGGGTGAATGGGATCCCAAATTTACCCCAATACTCCAAATGAATGATAAAGGAGAATCTCCAACAAATGGAGCACTGCTTGTTGCTCCTTATGGAAAAGGAAATTATATTTATACCGGGATAAGCTTTTTTAGGGAACTTCCAGCCGGTGTTCCGGGAGCCTATAAGCTATTTGCGAATATTTTATCGATAGGTAAAGAGCAAATGGACAACAGTACTGATATAAAAGGTAAATGATACCAGAAAAACTAAACTGGAAAAAGGAATATACCTTGGTGTTGGTTCTCAACACTATTTACATTATTATATTTTACTTTATAATGACCACATACAGCTAATATGGGGAAACTAGACTGGATTATTCTTGGTGGAACCCTATTATTTATAGTGGCGTATGGTGTATGGAAAACCAGAGGAAATAAAAATGTAAGTGATTATGTACTTGGAGGGAATCAGGCCAAATGGTGGACGATTGGTCTTTCCGTTATGGCTACCCAGGCAAGTGCAATTACTTTTCTCTCCACTCCTGGTCAGGCATTTCACGATGGAATGGGTTTTGTTCAATTATACTTTGGTCTTCCATTGGCCATGATAATTATTTGTATAGTATTTATCCCTCTATATCACAAACTTAAAGTATATACCGCCTATGAATTTCTTGAAAGAAGATTTGATCTTAAAACCCGCTCCCTCGCAGCCATATTGTTTTTAATACAACGCGGGCTTGCGGCAGGAATTACCATTTTTGCTCCCTCCATAATCCTTTCTGCTGTACTTGGTTGGGATTTGAAAACTCTGAATATTATAATTGGCTCCTTAGTAATAATATATACCGTTTCCGGTGGTACAAATGCGGTAAGTGTTACCCAAAAACAACAGATGTTTGTCATAATGACCGGGATGTTTATAGCTTTCTTTTTTATTCTGGGTTATCTGCCTGCAGATATCACATTTACCAAAGCCCTTAAAATTGCAGGTGCGAGTGATAAACTAAATATTTTGGATTTCAGTTTCGATCCTCGCAGCAGATATACATTCTGGAGTGGGATAACCGGAGGTATGTTTCTTGCCCTCGCTTACTTTGGCACGGATCAGAGTCAGGTTCAGCGCTATCTCTCTGGAAAATCCATTCGTGATAGTCAACTGGGTCTTATCTTCAACGGAATTTTTAAGGTCCCTATGCAGTTTTTTATCCTTCTTGTTGGTGTTATGGTTTTTATATTCTATCAGTACAATCCGTCCCCCTTAAATTTTAATCCTGCTGCTACGAATGCCATTATGCAAACTTCCTATGCAGAAGATTATCAAATATTGGAGGAAGGTCATAAGAATTTAGAAATTGAAAAGAAAGTAGCGCAGGAACGGTTTTCTGCAGCATTGGATTTAAACGACCAGGACACTACTACAAAAGCGAAAAACGAAATGCTTCTGATTATTGAAAAGGAGAAAAACAACAGGGAAGCCGCAAAGTCTATGATAAAAAAGGCAGACGACGCTGTTGAAACCAATGATAAGGATTATGTATTTATTCATTTTATACTAAACTATCTACCTAAAGGCTTAGTAGGACTGTTATTGGCCGTAATCCTATCCGCTGCTATGTCTTCTACGGCTTCAGAGCTTAACGCCCTGGGAACCATAACCGCTCTGGATTTGTACAAAAGGAATAAAAAAGATGAATACTCACCGGAACATTATTTGAAAGTTTCCAAATTATTTACCCTGATTTGGGGTATAATCGCAATTCTAATAGCCTGTGTGGCAAACCTGTTTGACAATCTAATTCAATTAGTCAATATCATTGGTTCTATTTTTTATGGAAACATATTGGGCATGTTTTTACTGGCCTTCTTTTTTCGGTTTGTTAAAGGAAATGCAGTTTTCATAGCCGCTATTATTACCCAGGTAGTTGTGATACTGGTTTGGTATTTAGATTGGATGGGGTATTTGTGGTTAAATGCTTTCGGCTGTCTATTTGTTATTGTATTGGCTATGTTATTTGAATCATTTGACAGGCTTCATAAGACTCCCCCTATAAAAACTGTCTGATATATTATTCCTCATTTTTACAACTGAAAATAATACCGGAATCACTCTGTTTAAAAGAAACAAAAAACCCCAACCAATTAAGGTAAGGGTTTTAGTGAATCTTAATTTTAATCGAATTACAATGCCCCCCACTCTTTAAGAGAGTCTTTATTCATTTTTACATAATCTGCATTGCCAGCTGTTTCAGCTGCTGCCATCGATTTCTTGGCCGCTTCAATAGCTCCCTTTGTATCACCCATTTTAGCGTAAATAAGGGATTGTCTTCTCATCATCCAAAATGCTTTATCATTCATCGATACCGCTTTATCAATCCATTCCTTTGCTTTAGACAGGTCTTTTCCCTCCTCATAATAATAAGATGCCGCCGCAAAATAATCATTAGCAGATGGTCCATTCATGACACTTTCAATACTCTTAACTGCCTTTTCCGCGGTTGGCACTTCAAAAGCGACACCCACATAGGCTTTTTCCCACATCATCCCAAGAGTAGCCCCATTATTGTGTAAGTCATCAATACTCATAGTAAAGGATTCTACATCCGACGGCATATTATATACCTCAACATTTGCCTTGGCGGCAACGTTTGAATCATCCCAATTTTGAGGTGTTCCCCAGTTATTGGTATCAGAATAGAAAATTACTTCCCAGGAGGTTAATCCTGGTTTCGTAAATATTGCGTAAGATCCAGCTTTTACTTTCTGGCCAGCAATAGTAACATCATCGCTAAATGTTATCATTGAATTTTTGTTAGCCCCGGTTCTCCATAATTTATCATAAGGTACAAGATCACCAAAAATAGTTCTTCCGCGCATAGAAGGTCTTGAATACTCTACGCTTACATCAGTCAATCCAACGGTTTGCATAATTTTTCCAGATGGACTGGGTGCAGGTGTTGATATCTGTCCGTTCAACGAAACTGACCCCATGACAACACAAATTAATAGTGTAAATTTTTTCATTATTTATTAAGTTTTATAGTTCTAACAAAGCTAAATATAATGGTGTATTTCCCTTGTTAACAAATCCTTAAATAATGTCAATGGCAATAATTAGTTCAGAATAAATGGTTTCGATATTGTTACCCCTTGTAGATAAAAAGTTAAATAATATACTGCACTTCCCATTCCGCTTAGATCTATGCTGTTATTTTCTATTAAATTTCCCGGAGTATGCCTCACTCTTTTCCCGGTAATATCAAAGATAGCTCGCCCAAATAAGGGTGCATTTGAATTAAGGTCGTATTGAAGTTCATTTGATCCAAAGTTTCTGTAAATTATTAATTCATTATTTGCTTTTCCCAAATCTGAAGGGATTTCTATTGGGAGTTCTTCATTTAACTGGACTGCATCGTCAGTATTAAATGTATAGAGTTGGGAAGCAAGAGTTATGGGAGGAAAATTGTTTTGGTAACGTTCAGAAGAGATATAGTACGTGTTAGAATCTGAATGGGTAATTCCTTCTACCTGTGAAAACCCAATTCCCAAATCTGTCTTTTCCTCTGTACCATTAAAGGAAAAGTTTGCAGAAAGCTCATCCATCCGAACAATAAAAGGCTGTAATTGAGTTGAATAACCCAGTAATATTAGGACATTTGAAAATTTGTTGTATGTTGCTCCTGTTACCAGCCCGGAGACATTATAAGAACCCATATTTTTAGCTGAATATGATCCTGGAACTTTAGGAATGGAATATGCAACGGTGCCATTCGTTTGCCATTGTTTGGTAAAAATGAGTAATTGATCATTAAAGTCAACCATGGCTTCTGCATCCCAATCAGCATTCTGTATCTCTGAATAATCTGTTTGATCCTCATATGAAAAATTTATTATTTCAGCATTAACCATACTTAAAACATCATACTCAGACTTTTCTATTCTATAGATACGAAGGTCTTGCCTGTTGCCACTATTATTTCCGAAGTCACCAATGTAAATATAGGTTTCATCCTGTGTTATATCTTCCCAATCATTATTTGTCGCGTTATTAATTGTGATTGTCCGGGTAATCTGCGAGCTTAAGGTATCTAGTTCAAACAATCGGGGAGAATTTCCCGAATCATTATGTGTTATAAGCCTGTTATTGTAATAAATAAGACCTGAGGATTCAAAAACATCATCTGGTAAAGTCCCGACAAGTGTGGCATTCACCTGGGCATTTATAAAAACGACAGGCAGGAAAAAACTTAAAATAGTTAACTTGGAAATCATGACACTTAGCTTCGGAAATATACAAAAATCACACGCTGTACTAAAAATTTCCCGATAATAAGACCTATTGCGCCATTGTATGGGATCATCCTACCTAAATAATAGCAGGAAAAACTGGACTATTTTTACTATTTGTTTAACATATTTAATTTTATATTAAACATAATTGAAGTTAATTTTGTAAAAATCACTTTAATGAAGTTATATCAGTTGCATTCCAGACAATACTTACCTATTACCCGCAAGGAGGCATGGGACTTTTTATCAAACCCCGCAAACCTAAAAGTTATTACTCCGGACCACATGGGCTTTCATATTTTAGATGGCGCCGAGAAGGAAATGTTTCCAGGTCAGATTATTCAGTACAAGGTTTCACCATTTGCCGGGATAACCACCAAATGGGTTACCGAAATTACCCATGTAAAAGAAGGTGAATATTTTGTAGATGAGCAAAGGTTTGGCCCTTATGCATTATGGCATCATAAGCATTTTATAAAGTCTGTTCCGGGCGGAGTAGAAATGGAAGATGTTATTGATTATAAGCTTCCTTTTGGAATTTTAGGTCAACTTACCCATCCCATTCTGGTTAAAAAGCAACTGAAAAAGATATTTGCTTATCGGGAAAAAAAGCTGGAAGAACTCTTCGGACGTTTGAATGACTCCTCAAATGAATTTAATATGAAATCTATTTAATCATGAAGAAAAATCTACTACTGATCGGAGGATCTTATGGTATTGGTTTATCCATTGTAAAACAGTTACAGGAAAGCTTTACTATTTATGTAGCATCAAGAAGTGCGGAAGGTTTGGAAGACCTTAACGTAAAACATATTCCCTTCGACGCTTTAACAGACTCCCTGAGTCTTTCGGAACTTCCGGATGAACTTGACGGATTTGTATATTGTCCAGGCAGCATTAACCTAAAACCATTAAAAATGCTTAGCCTGGCTAATTTTGAGGACGATATGCAGCTTAACTTTTTTAGCATGGTAAGGGTTGTTAAAGACATCATAGGCAGAATGGCAGATAATTCAAGTATGGTTTTCTTCAGTACAGTAGCCGTGGGCACAGGAATGCCATTTCATACAAGTGTCTCTGCTGCTAAAGGTGCTATCGAAGGATTCGTAAAATCTCTGGCTGCTGAATATTCGCCTAAAATCCGAATAAATGTAATAGCGCCCTCTCTTGTAGATACGCCCTTGGCAGCCCGCCTATTGAATAATGATAGAAAAAAAGATAGCATGGCGGAGCGCCATCCGCTCAAACGGGTTGGCAATCCTGAAGATATTGCCAATATGGCCGGATTTTTATTAAGTGATAAAAGTGGTTGGATAACAGGACAAGTCATTGGGGTTGACGGGGGACTGTCTACCCTTAATATTAACTAAATGCCTGAAAAAGTAAATATTTTTTGGTTTCGCAGAGACCTCAGACTGGATGATAATGCGGGCCTTTACAATGCCCTTAAAGGAAATCACCCGGTGTTGCCAATATTTATTTTTGATATTGAAATACTAGAGACACTTCCTGAAGATGACGCCAGGGTCTCGTTTATTTATGATTCTTTGCAAGCATTAAGAAAACAGCTGAAAGACTGCTGCCAGAGTTCAATTGGCATCTATTACGGCAGTCCATCGGATGTTTTTAAAAGCCTTATTACTGTATATGATGTACAAACTGTATACACCAACAGGGATTATGAACCTTATGCCAAAAAAAGGGACGGGGAGATTGCACAGAATCTAAAAGTATCCAATATTGAATTCAGATCTTTTAAAGATCAGGTAATCTTTGAAAAGGATGAAGTTGTCAAGGATAATGATGAGCCCTATGTGGTTTATACACCCTATATGCGCAAGTGGAAACAAAAATTCCATTCAGATGAGCCGGTTATGCTTTATGACTCCGAGTCGTTGTTAAACAGGATTTATAAAAAAACAGATTTGCCAAATCTGACATTAGAGGAGATAGGCTTTAAACACGCTGAAATAAAGGTTCCTGCTTATGAAATTTCTCCATCTTCATTAAATTCATACGACAAAACCAGAAATTTTCCGGCCATAGAAAAAGGCACATCGAAACTAGGCCCCCATTTGCGATTTGGAACCGTTTCAATACGGCAGATAGTTTTAAAAGCCCTAAACGCTAAGAGTGAAACATTTTTAAATGAATTGATTTGGCGCGAATTTTTTATGCAAATTCTATGGCATTTTCCCCACACCATTTATAAAGCTTTTAAACCAAAATATGACAGGATTCGATGGCGCAATAATGATGAGGAATTTGAAAAGTGGAAAAACGGGGAAACCGGTTACCCTCTTGTTGATGCGGGAATGAGGGAACTTAATACTACCGGGTTTATGCATAACCGCGTACGTATGCTGGTTGCAAGTTTTCTGTGTAAACATTTATTAATAGACTGGCGTTGGGGTGAAGCCTATTTTGCTTTAAAACTATTGGACTTTGAATTAAGCAGTAATGTCGGGAACTGGCAATGGGCGGCTGGTAGCGGCGTAGATGCTGCTCCTTATTTCAGGATCTTTAACCCAATAACGCAGGTAGCTAAATTTGATGCACAAAATGAATATATAAATAAATGGGTGCCCGATCTTCAGGAATTTAGATATCCTCCAATGATGGTAGAACATAAAATGGCACGTGAACGCTGTCTTAGAACTTATAAACTAGCACTGAACTAAGTCGTAAAAGTACTTCATTCATCGGTAAGTGACTTTTTAGTAGTGCAAAAGACAATACACAATAAAAAGATGTATTTTTAGTGGATTGATTACTAATACTAATAACATTTAAAAAAATATGAGAATATTGTTCCTAGGACTATTGTTGTTCTTCACAACAATAGTATCTGCTCAAAAAATAAGCAACAACAAAAAAGAAATCCTTCAATCCATTGAAAAGCACAATGCAGAGCTGTTAGCTATTAGCGATTCTATTTGGGCTCTTGCCGAAACTGCATTTAATGAGAATCAATCTTCCAGGATTTTAGCCGATTACGCAGAAAAAAATGGTTTTTCGGTTGAACGAGGCGTATCCGGAATGCCAACTGCCTTTATAGCAACTTACGGATCAGGAAAACCGGTTATAAGCATTTTAGGAGAATTTGATGCCCTCCCCGGAATATCTCAAAAAGCACAGCCAACCAAGGAAGCTTTAAATGAAGGAGCGGCCGGACATGGTTGTGGCCACAATTTATTTGGAACAGCCAGCCTTGGGGCTGCGGTGGCAGTAAAAGAGCTCATAGAAGAGGGTAAAATTAAAGGTACCATTAAGTTTTTTGGTACACCTGCAGAGGAAAAATATTTCGGAAAGGTTTGGATGGTGCGCGACGGCTTGTGGGATGATGTAGATGTTAATCTAAGCTGGCATCCGGCGGACAATACGGAAGCCGATGCTCAAAGTACGCTTGCACTAGTTGACTTTAAAGTTGAATTTTTTGGTCAGGCGGCACATGCGTCTTCCGATCCCTGGAATGGAAGAAGTGCTTCCGATGCCTTAGAATTATATACTACAGGAATTAATTACTATCGCGAACATATTATGCCAACCGTGCGTATTCATTACCATATACAAGATGGTGGCCAGGTAGTTAACGTGGTGCCAGATTATTCCAAACTTTGGGTCCGGGTAAGAGACACAAAGCGAAGTGGAGTTATGCCTGTTTACGAAAGGGTTCAAAAAATGGCCGAAGGTGCGGCAATAATGGCGAATGTAGATTATAAAATTTCACTGATTTCAGGCATTTATGAAGTATTGGTAAACAGGTCTGGGGAAGAGATCATGCAAAAAAATTTAGAATATTTGGGTGACATTACATATTCAGTTGAAGAACAAACCTTCGGCAAAAAAATTCAGGAGATTACGAAAAAACCTCAGGTTGGAATGGACAGTAAAATTAATCCGCTGAAGGAAACCAAAGAAAACCCCGGCGGTGGATCGACAGATGTTGGTGATGTAAGCTGGAATGTTCCAAACATAAATTTAAGTGTAACTGTAGCGCCAAAAGACACGCCCTGGCATTCCTGGGCTGTAGTCGCATGCGGCGGAATGAGTATAGGTCATAAAGGGATGACTTACGCCGCTAAGGCTTTAAGCATGACCGCTGTAGATCTTTTTGAGGATCAGAAATTAATTGAAAAAGTTAAGGACGAATATATTAAAAGGAAGGGTGACGAGGTCTACCGAGCAAATATACCTCCCGGCCCTCCACCAGTAGAAGATAACTAATAGGAAAGTATAATTAATAGTTAATAAATTATGGCAGAAAGAGAAATAATAAAAGAGTATTCCAAAGATGACTTAACAGTAGTTTGGAAACCAAGAAAATGTATACATTCAGCTATTTGCGTAGCTACCTTGCCTGAAGTATATGACCCCAATAAGAAACCCTGGATTGAACCCGAAAATGCATCTGTTGAAGAATTAAAATCACAAATTGAAAAATGTCCTTCAGGGGCACTAACTTATTCTATTAAAGGAGAAACAAAAAATTTAGAAGAAATGACTGATAATACACGAGTAGAAGTAATGGCTAATGGGCCCCTTTTGGTACATGGAACTTTAGAAGTAAAGGATACCAGTGGTAAGACTGAAAGTAAAACCGGTGTAACGGCATTATGCAGATGTGGTGCGTCTGCTAACAAACCCTATTGTGATGGGGCACATAAGAAGATAGACTTTGTAGGGTAAAAGAATTATTGTGCATTCATAATTGAGGTATAAAGCATTGAAAGATATAGTCTTAACTAAACTTTGAATATTATGAATCTGATATTTAATAAAACTCTGGTAATTCTCTTTATTATGGGTTCGGCACAAAATTTTGGACAATCATCGCAGCTAAGATCAATGCTGGAAGTTTATTCTCTGGAAACGGGGGATCGAAAAGTAATCTATGAGGAAAAAGCTCACTTTGAAGCCCCCAACTGGAGTCTGGATGGGAACTACTTAATTTTCAATCAAAATGGTCTTTTATACAGAATAAAAACAGATGGAAGTTTAAAGGAGCAAATAAATACAGGTACTGCTGTAAAATGCAATAATGACCATGGAATTTCTCCCGATGGCACCTTGCTGGCCATTAGTAATAATGATCCAATAGATGGAGTAAAGTCTGGTACTTCCCGAATCTATACTTTACCGATTGACGGAGGCACACCTCAACTTGTGACATTAGAATATCCATCCTACTGGCATGGCTGGTCTCCGGAGAGTGATGCAGTTGTATATACCGCAAGCCGCAATAATAATTATGATATCTATAGAATTTCAATTCATGGAGGTGAGGAGGAACGCCTTACCAACAGCCCAGGACTTGATGATGGGCCGGAATATTCCCCGGATGGTGAATATATTTATTACAATTCAATGCAATCTGGTTCTATGGAGATTTGGAGAATGAAAGCCGATGGCAGCGAAAAAGAGCAAATAACTAACGATGCATATTCCAATTGGTTTGCACATCCTTCACCGGATGGCAAGTATTTTGTTTTTATTTCCTATCTGGAAGATCAGGGAGACCGTCATCCCCCCCTAAAAGATGTAGCATTACGCCTTTACGATCTTAATACCAAGGAAATTAAAAGTCTTTGCTTTTTTACGGGCGGACAGGGAACCATTAATGTCCCCTCCTGGTCACCCGATAGCAAACACTTTGCCTTTGTATCCTATGAAAATCAATAATCCATTATTATTAAGCGCTAATTTAAATATCCAAAACCTATTCCATTGAAAAAACTGATATTCTTGCTTTTAATTTGCTATTTTTCAAATTCTTATACTCAGGACTTTGATTTTCAATATGACCATTATTCTTTTGTAGTCACAGATCTTAAGAAGACAGGAGATTTCTATGCCAACATCTTGAAATTAAAAGAAATTCCCCATCCGTCTGCATCAAAAGGGTTCAGATGGTTTAGTATTCATGGGAATTCTCAACTTCACCTGATAGGAAAAGATTCCGTTATCAGGCAAAATAATAAAAGCATCCATCTGTGCCTTGCTACTAAAAACCTGGATGGTCTGATCGCCTATCTGGAAGAGAACAATGTCACCTATTGGGATTGGCCCGGCAAAAAGAATGCTGTAACCGACCGTGCAGATGGAGTCAGACAGATTTATATTAAAGATCCGGAAGGAAATTGGGTTGAAATTAATACTGCAGCCCATGAATAAAAATATTCCATTTCTTTCGAAATCGATATTCAAAACCAAGTAATAACTTTAATAAAACATCAAAACTTACGATAATGAGTAGCCCAGTTATACGTATTTTTTCTCTCGGATTCCCATGGGAAACACAAGACCCTTTTTTGTTCTGTGTTTATCATTTAGATCATTACCCAAAGGGCAATAGTGCAATGGAACCTGCTGTTTCCCTTGAAGGGCGTAACCTCGGTAATGACTTCACTATAAAAGATGGTTGGAGAATGTATCACGGACACACCATTCCCGGGGT
>Ga0265306_10001137_pt1 | contig 13004 bp, 13 predicted proteins | sample Helome_3_FD_192493 | JGI IMG/M metagenome (GOLD analysis project Ga0265306, IMG submission 192493) | Marine sediment microbial communities from subtidal zone of North Sea - Hel_20160420 (Illumina Assembly) | ecosystem: Environmental > Aquatic > Marine > Subtidal zone > Sediment ...
GCTCAAACCACCCTGGCTCGGCTCGCTGCCACATCAGAATCCCGAATCCGTCACGTCCGCTGCAGGCAATGCGGCCTGCAGCAAGCCGACAAAAGTCGAGGGCTCCGACCTCGGGAACCCCCATCGTCGCGAGCCAAAATAGACTTCTGAGGCGACTTTACATAAGACGCAGGTCACAGAAATGGCTGTTTTTTCAGCAACTAGTGAGAGAAATGTCGAATTCTTGACGCCAGTCCGGTTTGAGGGTCACCACTCCGGGGCCGCCAAGCGCGGACCTGGGCCCGGCGCCGGCGAAAAGCCCGAACTACACTGGAGAGGAATCGGCTTGCGGCAAGTCGTGCCGCAAATCAAGGGGGAAAGACTATGGCAGACATCAACCATCTGGCTGTTCTCGCCGCGGCGCTATCGGCTTTCGCGCTGGGGGGCGCCTGGTATTCACCGGCCTTGTTCGGCAAAGCCTGGCTGCAAGAGACCGGCGTAGATGAGCAGGCGGGACATCCGGGCAAGATCTTTGGCGGTTCGTTTGTGTTTGCGCTGCTGGCCGCCTATGTATTTGCGATGCTGCTCGGACCCGCGCCGGCATTCAGCTCTGCGGTCGGTCAAGGTCTGGCCGTCGGTATCGGGCTGGTCGCGTCCTCTTTTGGCGTGAATTATCTCTTTTCGCAGAAGAGCCCACGGCTGTGGATGATCGACGGTGGTTATCACACGGTGCAATTTCTGCTCTACGGGGTGATCCTGGGTCTCTGGCATTAAGGCCGCTTTCCGCCGACGGTCGCTCAGTGAGCGCAAGGGCCTCACAGGATCTGCGCACAAACTCTGCCGCTGGAACGCGACGGGATCGCCGGCGCTGAAGCCGCAACTCTATTTTGCGACAATGGGGCTGAGCCCCTCCTCCAGGATTTGTCTATGCCCGGTGTCAGCCCCTCGTTATTGTGGGATATCTTCAAGCACGTCAGGGCGTGGCTTGCCAATCTGAACCGTGCCGGCGAGGCGCGGAAAACGCAGTCGGTCAAGGCGCTGCGCGAGGTGATCACCGCGGCCCGCGAGACCGCAGTCTATATGCGACAGGTGCAGGACCTCGGCACCCGCGATCATGGCGCCGAACGCCGTTTGACCGTGTTATGGACCGAGCTGGGTTTCGCGCTGCGCGATCTGGGTCTGAACAAACTCGCCAAGCGTTGTCAGATCACCGGTAAGGACTGGGCCAAGCCCGGCCACTATGACAAGGATTTCCTCGACAAGGCCGACGTCAGCCTCGAGCGCATGGAACATCTGGCGCTGCAGATCCTCCACCAGATCGATCGCTAGGTGGGCAATCCCCGAGTCGCCGGGAGACTGCATCGGGCAGTGATTAAAATGACTGAACCATCACCGCTATCTCGCCCGCGATCCTCTCGGCTTCTTTTTTTCCCACCAACCCGAGCGCTCGGGGACATTGGCTGCTGACTCTCCATCCTTGAGACGCCCGCTCACGCTGGCCGTGCTGGTTATATCCGCGATCGGACTGCTATTCCTGTTCCGGCCCTGGTCATCGACGGCCATAGTCGAGTCACAGGACATAAAGACCGTCCCCGCCCCGGCGCCAGCATCATCGACAGACGGCTCACCGACGCTGACAGTCGAAGATCCCTCCGGCGACTCATACACATTCTCTCTGCAAGACTTGTGCGGCTACGCGGAATCCGAGCAACAAGCGAACCGCTTTATGGAAGATTTCTCTGCCGCGGTCGAGGAATACGAAGCGTCTCTGAATGCGGCCAAAAACCGGCTGGCGATCTCAGAGGATCCGGAACATCTGCATGCGGCTGCGCTGCTCGAGGATGATCCCGCCAGACGTATCGAGCTCATCACCCGGGCGCTAGCCGTGGACAAGGACAACGCCTTTCGCGTCTGGGGGGCGGTACATCTGTGCGCAGGGGTCTATCAGGAGACGAGCTGCCCGCTCCAGGCCTGGCAGGAGCGGATGTTGACGCTGGACAGCGAGAACAGCGAAGCGTGGGTACAGGCCGCCTTGATCCGCATCAGCGCCGGCGCCGAAGCCGCTGCGTTACGCGCGATGCAGCGTGCGGCCTCGTCATCGGCGAGCCGGGTCTACTGGCCAGAGACCATCGAGATGATCGAGCGTGCGTTCGCCGCGGCCAGTGACATGTCATTCAGAGATCGTGTCGCGCTGGGGGCCGACTTCGCAGGCACCAACCTGCCGAATTATTCCTCATATATGAATATGTGCCGGGAGCAGTCGGCACAGAACATGGATTGGGCATACGCGTGTCTTCGCTACGGCGAGCTGTCCGAAAGGGAAGGCAAGACGCTGATGGGCCAGAGGATAGCCATGGGTGTCCAGCAGGTCGCGCTGAACGCGCTCGGCGACCAAGAGCGACTGAAGATGGTGGTCGAGAGATATCAACGATCGCGGGAGAAGACAGAAAACACTGTCATAGAGGATTTCCAGCGATCGATGGTCATCGTGACGGGCAGCCCCACGCTCTACTCGCGTTATCTGGCCGCCGTCAAGGAACATGGCGAAATCGCGACCATGGCCATCATGCAGGAGGAAGCGGCGCGCTGGGTCCTGCGACACAAAGATCTGGAGTGCATTCCGTGACGGCCGGACGCGCTACAGTGCAATTCTGCTCCCTCTGGTTGACAATACGGCACCATGAGTGAGACCACGCTGATCAAGGCAGTCATGCACCGCCGCCTGCCCCAGATCCTGGGGCTCTATCTCGCCGGTGCCTGGATCGCGGTCGAGTTCTCCAACCTGGTCGTCGAGCGCTATGGCCTGTCCCAGACGCTGGTGGATTTTCTGCTCGTCCTGCTCGCCTCGTTTGTCCCCACGGTATTGATGCTCGCCTGGTTCCATGGCGCGCCGGGTCGGGATCAATGGACCAGCGTGGAGAAAATAGGGATCCCGATAAATGTATTGCTCAGCGTCGCGCTGCTCGCGGCGCTGTTTCAGGGCAAGGAACTCGGTGCGGCCACAACGACGGTCACGGTCACCAACGAGGAAGGCCAGAAGGTCGAACGCGTGCTGGCAAAACCCGAACTGCGCAAGCGGATCGCGCTGTTCTTCCTCGACAACCAGAGCGGCGATGCGGAACTCGACTGGCTGCAATACGGACTGACGGTGGGTCTCGCCACCAATCTTGATCGGAGTCTGTTCGTCGATGTCTGGACGCCGTATCGGGAATACGAGGCGCGCGGCTTCACCGAATTCAGCAGAGCCGGCTTTGTCGATGGTCTCGACGTGCCCACGGCGCTGATGCAGTCCATCGCCGAGAGAAAGCGTCGCGATTTTTTTATCAGTGGCGCCTTCGACAGACAAGAGGATGTGTTCACGCTACAACTCGATGCCTACCGAACCGATGACGCCAGACTGGTGTTCTCGGAGCAGGCGTCCGGGCCAGACATTCTGATACTCGCCGATCGTCTCAGCGCCCGGGTGCAGGCTGCGATCGATCTGCCGGAGAGCGACGGCCGGGAACGACTGGGTCTGGCCGACCGGGCAGATTCATGGGCGGCCTTGCGATTTGCGGTCCTCGGGCTGAATGCCGAGCATCTGGACAACGACCTGCCGCAGGCAGTCGAGTACTGGCGCCAGGCGGTTGCGGAAGACCCCAGTTTTGCTCCCGTCCATATGATGCTGGCCGACGCGATCTTTCAACTCGGCGACATGGACGCAGCGGCGGCCTCCGTCCGCAACGCGCTGCAGCACGACTACAAGCTCACCGACGACGATAAGTTTGTTGCCAAGGGCATGAACTACATGCTGCGCAGTCAGCCCGAGAAGGCGCTCCGACTCCACGAAATGTGGGTGGAGCTGTATCCCGAGAACACACTGGCACGTATGTATCTGGCCGCCGCTTATACCCAGATCGCCAATCGGCCGGGTGATGCCCTGATCCAGCTCCAGACGGTCTATGATCTGGACCCCAACGATGACCGGGTTCTGCTATGGATGGCTGAATTACACGAAGTAACCGGCGAACTCGATCGCGCCATCACCAATTATTCACTGTACTCGGTGCGCAACCCCGAGGATCAGACGGCCATGGTTAGTATGGCGGCGACCCTCGCCGAGGCCGGGCAGCTTGAAGCCGCGCGCGGGAACTATCAACGTGCGGAGCTGCTGGCCCCGGAGCTGGTGGCGCCGGTGGTCGGACTCGCTGACATCGCACTCCGCGAAGGTAGATTCGATGCAGCCCGCCGACAATTGAGTGATGCCGAGATCATCGCCCGGATCCCGCAGCAGGAGGCACGGGTGGTACGCGGCTGGATCGACTACTACCAGGCGCGCGGACAGATAAAGACCGTGCTGGATCTTGTCGACCGCCTGTACCAGATTGAGCAGGCCTATCTGCAGCCGATCAATCTGCTGATGATGACCCATGTGCATTACGCTAACGCTTATGCGATGGCTGATGAGACGCAGCGCGGTCTAGCCATATTGAGTCGTCTGCAAGCCGAGTTTGAGCCGCCGCTCGATGGGCTGGCCGACGTGGGCTTTATGCAGCTATGGCTGGCGATCGGCGACCGTCAACGAGGCGCTGAATACACCGAAAAAGTCGACGCATTTTTGCAGTTGCTGCAGCAGACACGCTATTACTACGGAGTCGACATGGCACGCGCACGGCTGGCCGAACTCGACGGTGATCTGCAACAAGCGATCGCCTATGAACGCAGCGCGTTGGAGCGTTTTGGTCAATCCGTGTTGAGCCGGGAAGATAGTAATGACCGGATAAGGATCTCCCTATCATTGGCTCACTACCTCACACAGACTGGTGAGTTCGACGAAGCGCAACGGATATTGGACGACTTTCTGGTCAGCGACCCGGCCCACCCTATCGCCAATCTCCGCCTGGCTCAGCTGGCGCATGCGCGAGGCGACTTGCAAGGGGCGCGGCAGGCGCTGCAAAAAACACTCGCCGCCTATGTCGACGCCGACGAGGTCTATCCCCCCGCGGTGACGGCCCGACAGCTGGCGCTGAAACTGCAAGCTTCCGGATAGCCGCTGGAATCCAGCGGCGCGAGCACAGCATCGGCGAGGCTTGAGACTCGATCAGAAAAATGCACTGCGGATCCGTTTCCCGAAGAACGATGATGCGAATAGTTGTCTACGGACGATCTGATCGCGGACGGGCCCGGCGCAACCGGTGATCATCAGCGCTTCGAGCACAACAAGGTGGACGACCCGTGTTCTCATGCAGGAAATCATAGCGCGGGGCCCAAGCGACCCAGACTCCAGCGTCTTAGCGAGTTGACGGGCTGTTGCTGTAGTCTTGCCCTGGACGATTATCCGCAAGTCACGGCCCGCAACGAGGAGGCAACCGTGGAGCGGACGGCGCCCAAGGTCGCGGGTCTACAGGGGCATCCATGACATGCCCAGGACCTGTCGTTACATCGCCCTGACGATATTCGTGGTCACCAGCACGGTCTGGCTATATTGTTGGTTGAACTATCGGCCGCTTGCCCGCGAGATCTGAGTCTATCTGTTTCTGTATCTGGTGCCGGCGGGGCTGGTCTGGGGGGCAGCGTGGGTCATGCTGAACCGGTCCATCTGGCGCCGGATACCTGGCGCGCGTTGCTGATACCCGGCCTCGCCGTATGGCTTGCTTCGCTGCTTCTGGTCGCGGCCGGCTTGCAGATTCACTGACGACCGACCATCGCAGCGGCATGCGCTACCTTTAACAGTGAAGGATTCCTTATTCACACCGGCGTGGACATTGAGGTCTCATGAATCACACAGACATCGATCGATTCCGGCAACAGCTGCTCGCGCTGCAGTCAGAACTCCGGGCGCAGGAGGCGTCCACGCAGGCGGAGAGCGAACCGGTGGAACTCGATCAGGCGCGGGTCGGCCGTCTATCGCGGATGGACGCCCTGCAGACCCAACAGATGGCGCTGGAGACAAGCCGGCGGCGTCAGGTCCAGCTACAGAAGATCGAAGGCGCGCTAAAACGCATCGAGTCCGGTGACTTTGGCGACTGCTTTGTCTGCGGGGAGGAGATCGACCTGCGCCGACTCGATGTCGATCCGACGAATACGCGCTGTATCCGGTGCGCGGAGACGTAGCGGGACAGCCAGACCGGCTAACATGCCAAACATAAACGATGCGGATTTTGCGCCCGCCTGGAGCGACATCGAATGAATATCTGGGTAGATGCGGACGCCTGTCCCGCGGTGATCAAGAACATCCTTTTCAAGGCGGCGGGGCGGACCGGGATCGCGCTGATCCTGGTGGCCAATCAGCCGGTGTCCGTGCCCCGTTCACCCCATATCCGCACGCTCCAGGTCGCTGCTGGCTTCGATGTGGCGGACAACGAGATCGTCAAACGGATGAGCGCCGGCGATCTGGTGATCACCGCGGATATCCCCCTGGCTGACGAGGTGATAACGAACGGCGGACATGCGCTCAATCCACGCGGAGAACTCTATTCCGCCGACAACATCAAGGCGCGCCTGAACATGCGCGACTTTATGGACACCATGCGCGCCAGCGGTATCCACACCGGGGGTCCGGCGGCCCTGAGTCAGGCCGACCGCCAGGCATTTGCCAACAATCTGAATAGCCTGCTGACCCGATTTCTGGCCGATGGGTAAGGCAGTACGTCGCGGGCAGATGGATCCCGCGCCTGCACCTCAGGCCTTCTGACCGAGCTGGCGCACCAGACTCAAGGCCATCCAGCCGACCAGGGCGACGCCGAGCACCAGCGCGATCCACAGACTGACGGTGGCCAAATCGATGCGGCGGGCGGCGACCAATTTGCCGCTGCCAGCCAACGGATAACGGTCACCAAGACGCGCGTCTGAACCGCGGCCGGTGTCGCGCAGCATGCCGAGGATACCCGCGTCCCCGAACGCGACTTCCTGGGGGAATCCCTCAAGCGCATCGGCCGCACGCCCCGCGGCCACGGTATAGGGTCCCTGACCCTGCGCCACAAACAACAAACGATCGGGCCGCCAGCCCAGACGCAGCCTGACCGGCGTGTCGGCGCGGCCCTTGTCGATGACGACCTTCCAGCGATTCGCGCGCAGCGGGCTCACCGCCTGCGAGGGGCTGGCGACCGCATCACCGCCCCGCCGCCAGTGATAGAAGAGCCCCTGATGCAGCCGCAGCCATCGCTCGCCTGTCTCGGACCAGGCCTGGACGCTGCCGCGGATCACCACGTTATCGTCGGGGAACGACAGCTCGATGCGTTCCACCAGCGGGCTGCCGGCCATCTCGAACACCCAGGCACCGTCCTCGTCGCGATCGGGTTCCAGCTCCAGCCATTCCAGTTCGACCTCGTCGCCGTTCTGGTGGAAATAGCCTGTCGCATGGCGCAAGGACCAGTCTGCCGGCAATCCGCTCCAGCCGATACGCAGGTATTTGTATTGGCCGGACCGCAAGGCGATGCGGTTCGCGCTGATACGGGTTTCGCCATCGTTAAGGTTGGCCACGGCGCCATCACCCACGGCGGTCCAGGCTTCCAGATCCTGGCTGCCCATCACCTCGACCCTGCCGATAAAGGTCTGATCGGTGGGCTGCCAGCCGAGCTCGAGGGTTTCGAGTGGGTGATCGAGCGCTCGCAAATCGAGAATGTAGGACGCCGGCTGCGTCGGCATTGAGTCGCCAGCCGGTGCCGTCGTCGTCGTGTTCAATTCCAGCTGAGTGCCGTTCGCGTCACGCTGCAACAGCAGGCGAATATCGTCCGGCTGGCTCGGCGCCTCTCGCATCAGCGGGAACACCCTTAACGCGACACGCTGTTCCTTCGGCTCCGGTCGGCGCGCCGGGCGTTCGACGACCCGCGGCACCGGCTGACCATTGGCATTGTAGACACCGAGATCCCGCAGACGAGGATCCGAGACCGAGTCATAGACGATATGGGGCAGCTTGAGGCGATAATAGTCTGCCGCCTGCTCGGTCTGTACCGGGAAGCCATAGGCATACTCGCCCATCTCCGGCACATCGGCTGCCAGCGTCTGGCCCAGCTGCAAGCACAGCCCCAGACAGACCCAGACACCCACTCGAACCATGCGTCTCATTCCGCTTTCTCCACGGTCGCTCGGGGCGGCGCGGGCGCGAAATATCCCACCACCAGCAACAACGCGCCGACGCCGATAAAAGACACGATCCGCGCGACTGTCTCGGTGTTGCCCAGATCCACGAGAAACAACTTCACCACCACCAGAGCCATCAATCCGGCACCGGCAAGCCAGATAATACGCCGGTGCCGGCGCGCCCCCACGACCATCCCGAGTACGCCCAGCATGCCCCAGTAGATCGAGAGCGCGGCCTGGACCGCGACGGAATCGAGCAGTGACGACGCCCGCCAGCTGAGACCCGAATACTGCATGACTCCGCGCATCACCGCGATCGTGGTGAGACCAAAACCGAACGCACCCAGGACTATCCATGCGATCTTCCATGTTTCGACATCGAACCAGCCGCCTTCCGCACGCAGACGCAACAGCCAACGCAGACCCATCAGCAATGCCACCAGCGTGGCGATATCGAACGGGTTGAGTACCGGCAGGTACGTCAGCGGCGCTGGATCTCCGGGCAAATCCAGCACCATCATCGTGACGAAACACAGTTCGCCAATAACCAGCGCGCCGGCGGCAATCAGATAAGCCCCCCAGTGACGGCTCACCGGCCAGGACAATTTGCCACCGCTATAGAGGATGCCGGCGATAAACGCAGCCGGCACCAGACTTGCGGCGCTGCCTGCCCAGACCTGTGACAGCGGCGCATGATCGACCTGCCACAAGACCTCCCAGAACAGCAGCATGACCAGTGAGATAACCGTGGCGATGTGCCAGCGACCGGCAACCTGTGCCGAGTGCGCCTCGTAGTCCCACAGGATCTTCATCTGCACCCAGATGGCGGCGGCCCAGCAGACGAGGCCCCAGGTAACAAAGGGATGGCGATTGTTGAGTAGATACAGAAAGCCGACCAGGATCTGTAATGGCAGATGCGCCTGGGTGGCGATCCGCGCCATGGACCAACGCAAACGCTCGGCGGCCAGCGTGCATAACAGACCACTGCCGGCGATGAACAGCGTCAGCAGGTGGGTCTCATTGGCCCCCGAGACCCGATCTTCGATCTCCAGGGCGCCACTGCCGAGCCACCAGGCGGCGCCCCAGACGAACAAGCCCACCGCGCCGGCACGCTGCCACCACTGTGCATCTTCCTCTTCCGACAACAGACGCGCCGCGAGCAGCGACGAGGACGCAATCAACAGCCCGCCCAGCAGGTTGCCGTTCAGGATCGGCAGACCCACCCCGCTATGCCAGCCGTATTCCATAAACGAGAGGCCGGCGAGGAACACCAGGGCGGCACCGGCCATCTTCGGCAACAGATGATGCTGGCGCGTGCCGACCCAGACCAGCGCCGCGCCCTCGAGCGCCCAGGCCGCGGCGGTCCAGCGTGCGTCCAGCGCCAGGGGTATCGCGATGGTCGCAAAGGCGACGGCCAGAGCCAGAAAGGACTCTGTCAGCAGACGCAGCGTGTCGCGATGAGAGCGCCACAGCCAGGTGGCAAGACCGGCATAAAAGATACCGACCGCGACCGCACTGATGGCGAGACCGTACTCGGTATCCCGGACCAGATACGCCTGCAGCGCGAAGGTGACGACCGGGGTACCGAACACGATGGTGCCGTCCACCAGACCACTGAACCTTGGCGGCTGGCGTAGCGCAAACAACACGACCACGGCCTGATAGAGCAGGAAGTGGAGGATCAGAAACGGCTCGGTGGAAGCAAAAAACTCCGGCCGGTAGTAGCGGTAACCCCACATGGAACCGATGACGAAGGTAAACAGGAAACCGAGGACATTGAGTTCGCGCCAGGCGCGGAACCGGGCGATACCGAGGATCGCCAGGTTCAGGACCAGGTAGTAGCTGAACAGCGCGACATGATCCCCGCTGCCGGTCGACACCAGCACCGGTGCCAGAAAGCCACCGACGATACCCAGCACCGCCAGCGCCCGGGCATCCTGGAGCAACGCGATGACACCAGCGAATGCGGTCAGTGCCACCAGCAGGAAAAACGCCGGTGTGGGCGGCAACAGATCATACAAGCGGAACGCGGCGAAGATCGTCAGATACAGGACGCCGACGCCGCCTCCCTGCAGGCTCAGACCGTAGACTCTGACGCGCTCTCGCAGATGCCAGCCAAACGCGAGCAGGCCGATGGCGGCAGCGGCGACGATCAGTAGCCGGATCTCGATGGGCACCACGAACATCTGCCGCTCGACCGCGTACTTGAGCAGGAATGCCACGCCGAAAAAGGACACGAGCACACCGAGCTTGACCGGCACATTGCCGGTGGTCAGCCAGGCCTTCGCCGTGCGCATCAGGCGATCTTCGATGGTGGGCTTTGCCGGCCGGGCGCGAGAGCTATCGTCTGTTCCGGCACGGGCTTGCCGGGGCGGCGCCCACGTGGAGGCAGGCGTTGTTTCGGCTTGCGCCTCTGGTTCAAAGGCGGGATCTGGTTTCCGTGCGGCAGGCGTGGCGACGGGAGCAGGCGCAGTCACAGGGGCCGGAGCCGGAGACGGCTGCCTTCCAGGTCCTGCCTCCCGTTCCAGCCGTGTCAGCCGTTCGTCGAGCTCGCGAACCCGGACCAGCAGCAGGCCGAAGGCAATACCGACCAGCATGCCAAGCATCATATTGCCCATGGCCGCGACAAAGACGCCCACGACCGCACCAATTATCGCCAGGCCTTGTTTCATGCCCGTTCCCTTCGTCGTCAGGCGAGCTTACCGCTCGGTGCCGGGACTATAGCAACACTCGCCGCGAGCAAGACGCTACCCAGTTGGCAAAAACGGGTTCGGTTGCGGATGGGCAGCATGCCCGATGGGTGAGAAACGTGCGAGAATTACGGGTCGGCACCGTCGCATAGAATTCACGTCGAGCGAGGCATGAGAGATGAAGACCAGCGCACGTAATGTGTTGAAAGGAAAGGTAAAGAAAGTCACCAAAGGCGCAGTTAATACGGAAGTCGTGATTGAGATCGCCGATGGAGCAAAAGTCGTTTCCATCATCACCAAAGCAAGCGCCAAGAAGCTCGGCCTGGATAAGTGCAAAAAAGTTTACGCGGTGATCAAGGCATCCGATGTGATGATTGCGAAGGACTAGCATCCAAGCGAGGATCAGCCGATGCAGATATTCGAGTCGAAGCGGGATCTGTGGCTCTGGTTGATCCTGGGTTTCAGCGTCTTGATTGATTTGGGCGCCGCCGTAGCGCTGCTCTCGGCGGACCTGCCCTCGTTGTCCCGGGCCATCAGCGTTACGGTAATGCTGGCGACAGCAGCGCTGATCTTGTGGATCATGTATGGCACGCGGTACATCGTGGACCAGGGCGTGCTGCTCATCTACTGCGGCCCATTCCGCAAGCGGCTGCGCGTCTCGGAGATCGAATCGGTAGAACCGACCCGCTCCCCGCTGTCTTCGCCGGCCCTGTCGCTGGACCGGCTGCGGATCACCTACGCGGGCGGCAAGAAGATCATGGTCTCGCCCGAGGATCCGGACCGGTTCCGCAATGCGATCGGCCAGGCGCAACGCTGAGTCGCGCGCGGTGACCCGGGATGGGAGAATTAGCATCCCTCGTCGCCATGTCATAGAGCGGCAAGAACAAGGAGAAATACGTGTCAGAACACAGAGCTATGATCGATTGGCGCCGCGGCACGCCGGATTTCAATTACGACACCTTTAGTCGGGATCACACCGTCAGCTATAGCGACACGGTCAAGATCAATGCTTCGTCAGCCGCTGAATACCTCGGTACCGCAGAGTTTGCCGATCCCGAGCAGCAACTGGTCGGCGCCATCTCGAGCTGCCACATGCTCACCTTCCTTGCTCTGGCCTGTAAATGGAAGTTCGTCGTCGACGCCTATACTGACGACGCGGTCGGAGTCATCGGCAAGAACGAAGATGGCCGCATGGCGGTAACGGAGGTGCGACTGAATCCCCGGGTTAACTTCGCGCCAGGAGCAGAGCCCGATGCGGTGCAGCTTGCCAAGCTGCACGAAAAGGCGCACAAATACTGCTTTATCGCCAATTCCGTGCGCGCAAAGATCACGCTGGCGGCTTGAGTCTGGAGTCTTGCTGTGAGTGACCTCAACACCCTGCACAACCGTGCTGTCTGGTTCGACATCCCGGTGGCTGATCTCGATCGGGCCCGGACGTTTTATCACGCGCTGCTCGACATCGAAATACATCGCGAAGAATACGACGGCTTCGCCTTCTGTGTGCTGGATCACGAACAGGGTAACGGCGGCTGCCTGGTGCCCGATCCCGCTGCCATCAGCCAAGAGGGTGGCGTGCTGGTGTATCTGAACGTGGACGGCCGCATCCGGGACGCAGTGGCCAAAGCAAAAGAACTCGGCGCCGGGATCATCGAGCCGATCCACGCGATCGGGCCCCACGGTTGCAGAGCCATCATCCGTGACAGCGAGGGCAATCGGATCGCGCTGCACTCGACGGCGGATAAGTAATCACCGAATCAACCAGGAAGCAAGGAGAGACATTATGACTCTATGCCCCATCGCACTGGCCGCCAGCTGCAAAAAATGTCCGATCGTCTCGGTCTGTCCGCTCAAGACCGTGATCGGTGACTATCCGAAGTCCGAAGGCGGCACTCAAGGCCAGAAGAAAGAATCCGCCGGCAAGAAAGACTAGGTCCGGCACCCGAAGTTGGACGCCGATACAGACGATATGCCGACGCCGTTGCGCCGGTGGCATGAGATCGTCCGCGATCGGGATCTGTCCGGTCTGCACGGGCTGCTCGCCGAGGACGCGCGCTTCCACTCGCCGATCGTGCACCGCCCTCAGACCGGCCGGGTAGTCACCGCCATGTATCTGTCCGCCGCCTGTCAGGTGCTGCTCAACGACAGCTTCCGTTATGTGCGGGAGGTCTTGTCAGGACACCACGCGGTGCTGGAATTCATGGTCGAGATCGATGGCGTCGAGATCAACGGTGTGGACATGATCCGCTGGAATGAAAACGGCCAGATCGATGACTT
>Ga0265306_10001139_pt1 | contig 13001 bp, 11 predicted proteins | sample Helome_3_FD_192493 | JGI IMG/M metagenome (GOLD analysis project Ga0265306, IMG submission 192493) | Marine sediment microbial communities from subtidal zone of North Sea - Hel_20160420 (Illumina Assembly) | ecosystem: Environmental > Aquatic > Marine > Subtidal zone > Sediment ...
CCTTTGATGATTACCTGCTGTCAAGGAGAATTTTGGGGTTATACCCCATCACCAGCATGTTTGTCACTTCAGGTATATACCGCTACCAAGATGAAGTTTACAAGACGTTCAGCAATCAGCCGCCCCTTGGCTGGCAGAAAATACGCTATGTTCCAGCTGTTTCAACTGATTTACAGCCATCTCCCTTTGATATCCTTAAAACAGCCGGCCGGGACGCCATCGGCATTCCTGAATATTCATCAACAGATCAACAGATCTTGTTTGATTTTTTTGCCCCGGTCTGGGAAGTGCAAACGGAGGGAGATTTTGATCGTATCGGCACCCCTTTCTGGGCGGCTGATAAAAATCTGGCCATTGATACGAACCGGCCCATTAGTTTTCAACGCCTTTCTTTTGCGCGCTTTAAAGGAAAAATTTTAACCCAGCTTAATTATGTGGTCTGGTTCCCGGCGCGTCCCAAAGAAGGCGCTTTTGATATCTTCGGCGGGTTTTTAGACGGCCTGATCTACCGGGTTACACTGGATAGTGACGGACAGGCGCTGTTGTACGAGACCGTTCACAGCTGCGGATGCTACCACAAGTTTTACCCGACGAAGCGCTTGCAGGTTCTGAAAAAGATCGACTATGCCGAAAAGCCGCTCGTGCTCAAGGCCCCTGCAGCCGAACCGGATTCGGCGCGAGTGGTGATCGCCCTGGAAACCCGCACCCACTATGTGAAAAGTCTTTACACCCTGCCCCGGGAGATAAAGACAACGGCTGTCAGCTATGCATTTGCCGATTATGATCAGCTGCGCAGCCTGAAATATTCGGAGCGCCAGAATCGCAGTTTTTTTAGAGAAGACAGCATTGTCCCCGGCAGTGAGCGACTGGAGCGTTACCTGCTATGGCCAACCGGGGTGCTCTCCCCAGGTGCCATGCGGCAGTGGGGGCGACATTCAGTTGCTTTTGTCGGCAAACGTCATTTTGATGACCCGAATCTGATTGAAAATATTTTTCAACGAGTTGATTTGCATTAACATCAAACCAAATGTGAGTTAAAAATCAATCATGAAAGCACCGCAATCGAAAAACATGGCCTGCAATATTTGCGGCAAGTCCAAAGCCCGGTCCCGGATGATGCCGGCAGCGCTTGTTCGAAACGCCGTGGCAGAACAGATTAAGAGATCGTATCCGGACTGGAAACCGGAGGGTTATATTTGCCTCGGTGACCTGAATCAATTCCACATGCAGTATATCCAAAGCCTGCTTGAATCCGAAAAAGGGGAGCTGACGACATTGGACCATGAGGTCCTGGAGAGTCTTCAGCGCCACGAAACGCTTTCTATCAATGTCGATGCCGAGTTGGAAAAAGATTCGACTTTGCGTGATAAAGAGAAAATAACTTGAATTAATAGAGGAAACCCAAACATGATTTGGCTAAACGTTATCATCGGCATGCTTCTGCTTTTTATAGGTCGCCGGCTTTTCTGGCTGTTCGTGGCCTGCGTCGGTTTTGCCAGTGGTTACCACTACGCCCAGCAGATATGGGCCATTGATTCTCAGGTCCTGGTCCTGATTTTGTCCATTGCGGCCGGCGCGGTAGGAGCGATCATCGCAATCTTCTTTCAGAAGGCAGCCATTATGGTTGCCGGTTTTGCCGCAGGTGGATACATCGTGCTGACTCTTTACGATCAGTTTGCCGGACTGCCTTCACAAATGGTCTGGCTGCCATATGTTGTCGGCGGCATTATTGGCGCCATCATCCTGTTTTTTGTTTTTGACTGGGCCTTGATTTTTCTATCGACCTTGACCGGCGCCACCCTAATTGTGCAAATAGCGGCATTTAGCCCCTGGGTTGAAATTGCCTTATTTTTGGCACTGGTTGTTGCGGGAATGGTTTTTCAGGCCAAAACCATGACCGGCGAGAGCCGTTCCCAATGATGCCATAAAGTTCCTTTTATTTTGATTGTCAAATCCGTCTGGCCGTGGAGCTGGGCCATGAGGTGGCCCACGCGCTTGCTGATCATGGCAACGAACGCATGGGTGAGGAACTCATTGCCAACATGGGCGGTATGGCATTATCCGTCGCGCTATCAAGCAAACCGCAACAGACCCAGCAACTGTTCATGACCGTGTTCGGCGCAGGGGCCAACGTGGGGTAATTGAAAACGGTCTCCACAAAATACTGCAATGTGCCGCCCAGCACAAGTACGGCCTGTCCGAACCAGTTCTGCCTACAGACGTTTGCCGCTTTCCTTCGTGGTTTATTTTCGAAGTATATTTTACCATGGTTATTGTAATTGTCCTTCAAAGAATTCCTTGGTGGTAATAATTTTGTCTTCTCATTTCAATTCTTCCAACATATGCCGGAGCCGACATTTAACAAAAAATACAATGAAATAAAAGACAGCCACACAATTTATTTTGCCACAAACCTTTTCATGCCTCCCGAGATGAGCGTCCCTAAATTGGCGAAAATTTGAAGCAGCGACAGACCTCCGGGCGAGGCCAGATATTTCTGCTGCCATTAGGAATCAAATTTTTCCTTGTATTGGTGCAGTCCCTGGAAGTTGTAAAAATGTTCACCGTACCGGAAGACAAATGCGCCGATATCGCACGGAAGCTCCGGCAATCTTAGAATTCATTCCGATTAAAGATGTATAAGTACCCAATTGAAATTCATGATGGATTGTTCCCCCAAAAAGTAGACAGAGCCAAACACAAAGTTTCACCTTCTGTTTTTCATCATCAACAGGACAAAGATACTTAAAATGGTCTCTATCAGCGCAGAGAGCACGATACTGTCTTTATTTGAGGCTCATTTTACGTTCCAGGTACAGATCAAATTAATTTTTCACCCAGAGTTAGCAGTTGCCTTGGTTTATTCAACCTTGTAGGCGACCGTAATCATCCAGGAGGCATAATCCGCATAGGATTTTTTGAGTACCAGGACCACTCTGTCTTTGAAGGTCTCTTCGATGATCTTTATTTGTCCAGGCCAGAGCTTGAACTTGATACGCAAATAACGCCACTGACCATCCTTTACCGCCTTGATCCCGAAGATTTCCGGTTTGGCAAGAATGATAGAACTGTGCTGGTTGTGCATGCCTCTGGCAATTGCCTGAACCGCTTGCGACATCTCCTTTTCATCTATCTCCTGCGGCAATTGAATATCGACGTAGGCACGAATGCAGCCGCCGCGAAACTGGCTAATGGTAGCAATATTTCTGTTGGGGATTATAATCCGCTGACCGTGCAAGTTAATCAGCACGGTGAATCTAAGTCCGATGCTATCGACCTTGCCGATTTCATCGCCCAGTTTAACCATTTCCCCGATAGTTAGTGCATCCGTAAAAATCAGTGTGAGACCGATCACCAGATCCTGCACAAATCCTTGCAGACCAAAACCGACCGCTAATCCGATAACCGTTGCGCTGGCAAAATAGGTCGTCAGTGAAATTTTAAATTCGCGCAGAACCATACCGACGGCCACGAAATAAATGGTAAACGTCACAGCACTGACCAAGATGGTAATGATGGTGGCAAGCTTGGGATATCTCCGGGTCAGGCTCACTTCTGATGTTGCTTTACTGTCAACCTTCATCATCAACAAGAATTGGCTGAACCGGCGGATGGTTTTGACGGCAAAATGTGCGGCCACAGTTAAACCGATAATGAGAAAAATTCTCAAAATCGGGTTCATGTCGGTTAAGATATCTACCAGCTTCATTTTTTTATTTCCAATTCAATCGCTTCAACGCATAAATTTAAAAAGCTGTCCTATCGAATGTATCATAACCACTTCTTTCTTCTGAAATAAGATAGCATTACCACGGCAACCCCAACCATTACGCCCCAGAAAATAAAATAGCTGTATTTAAATTTGAGTTCGGGCAAATACTCGAAATTGGTGCCGTAAATACCTGCAATAAATGTGAGCGGAATAAATATGGCCGCAAAAATCGTCAATACCTTCATAATGTCGTTCATTCGATTGCCGACCACTGAATTGTACAGGTTCAATTGATCCGAAAGCATATCCCGGTATGTGTCGATGGCCTCCGCAGCCTGAGTGATCAGATCCTGCAGGTCTTTTAAAAAAGGAATGGTCTGATCATGGATGAATTCAGAATCCAATTTTGACAGCTGTATGATGGCTTCCCTGGCCGGTCTTACGGACTTTCTGATGAAATTCATTTCACGTTTAAAAGCATTAATCTTTTCCATCACCGCCGGCTCGGCTCTTTCCAGGACTTCTTCTTCCAGGTCTTCAATTTGCTCGCCCAATCTTTCAACGATGAAAACATAATTTTCGACCACGCAATCCAGCAAAGCATAGGCCAGATAATCGATACCCGAGGCCCGGATCCTTGCTTTTTGTTTTCTGATCCGCTCCCGAACCGGTTCAAATACGTCTCCCGGTTGCTCCTGAAAGGTCAGCAGAAATGTATCGCCCAGCACCATACTTAATTGTTCGGAGATAATCATTTCTTTATCCCTGTCATAACGAAGCATTTTTACAACAAGAAAGAGACAACTATCAAATTCCTCAAGTTTGGGGCGCTGTCCGGTATTTAGAATATCTTCCATCAATAGCGGGTGCAGATCGAACACACTCCCAATATTTTTCATCAATGCCAGATCATGCAGCCCGTCAACATTGATCCAGGTAACCGTGTTGGTCCTTTTGAATTCAGCTCCGGCGGCAATGTCTTTTAACTCGTCTTCTTTTAATTGAGCCCCATCGTAATCGATGACCCGAATTCGAACATTTTCGACCTTTTTGTTTCCGATGAAAACCAGAGAACCCGGAGACAGGCCTTTGGTCTCTTCGCGATTCTTGAAAAATCTCGCCATGATGTTACCTCCTCACAAAATTAAATCTGCAATTGCCACGCTTCCCATAATAAAAATCTCTTATGATTTGAGCTTGCCTGCTGCTGGCTTTTGTTCTTTAAAATTTCCAGGTAAATGTCTGGTTGCTTTTTAAAGCCAGCGTTTGCGTTTAAACCAGAAAAGCATAAGGACAAAAATTGTGACCAACACCCCCCATAATACCGGATACGACCACTTCCACTCGAGCTCCGGCATGAATTTGAAATTCATACCATAAATTCCGGCGATAAACGTTAAGGGAATGAAAATGGTGGCCATGATGGTTAATACCTTCATGACCTCGTTCATTTTGTTGCTCAAGGTGGAAAGATAGAGGTCCAGCAGTCCGTTGAGAACATCCCGCATGGATTCGATGGTGTCAACAACCTGGATCGTATGATCGTAGATGTCTCTGAAAAAAATATGACTGGACTCCTGAACCAGCGCGGACTCTTCATGCATCAGGAGATTGAGTAATTCTCGGATCGGCCATACCTGTTTGCGGAAATATATCATTTCCCTTTTTAAGCTGTGAATGCGCTGCAACGTCTGGGGCTTTGGGTTCTCGAGCAGTTCTTCCTCAATCTGCTCCAATTTTTCACCCACTTTTTCGAGGATGAAAAAATAGTGATCCACCGTCGCGTCAATCAGTGCATAGGCAAGATAATCAGGCCCTGACTTGCGTATACGACCTTTTGCTTTGCGGATTCGCTCTCTGACGAAGTTGAAGACATCGTCTTCTTTCTCCTGGAACGAAATTAAATAATGGGTTCCTAAAATGAGGCTGACTTGCTCGGATGTAATATGGGTGTGGACATCATCATAGAATAGCATCTTAAAAACGATAAATATGTAATTATCATAGCCCTCAGCCTTGGGGCGCTGCCCGGTATTGACGATGTCTTCTAAGGTCAAGGGGTGAATATCAAAATGATGGCCTATCTTTTGAATAATATCGATTTCATGCAGTCCGTCGATGTTGATCCAGGTGACCGGCGGCGTATCTTTATAGGGAAAGGATTCGTCAATGGTCGATAGTTCCTTTTCCTGGATCTGTTGCGGGTCATAGTTTATTAGAGAAAACTTCGCCGTTTCCGCTTTTATTTCACCAATATGAACAAGCGTCCCCGGGGAAAGTCCTGCCTTCTTAGAGGTTTTCTTGATCAAGCGTGGCATGGGTTTAACCCTCCTCTCAGTATAAGCGCCATAATTTCAAAATCACTATTTGCGGTTCACTTATTTTAGCAGCTCAAGCATGTGATTCAAAAAGTCGGCGGTGGACTGGATCGTTAAGCGGTCGTTTCTGACAACCGGATGCGAGTGGCTCGAGGCCCTTGCACTTCCAACACTTCGGGCAAGTAGAATCAGTTAAATCAAATACTTTTGAAACAATACCGCGAATCCCAGAAAAGCAATAAATCCCACCACATCAGTTACTGTGGTTAAAATAATGCTTGAGCTTTGAGCCGGGTCGATGCCGATCTTCTTCATAATCAGTGGAATGGATGCCCCCGAAAGTCCGGCTAATATTAGGTTCACCAGCATGCCGAGACCGATCACCAGACCGAGAAAAGGGTTTCCATACCAGATCCAGGCCACCAGCGCCGTTACCGCACCGATGACAGCCCCGTTGATGGCCCCGATCTTGCCCTCTTTGAAAACCAGTGCAAAAAATTTATCCTTGGGAATTTCGCGCATGACGATACCGCGCATGACCACCGCCAGGGACTGGGCCCCTGCATTTCCCCCCTGACCTGCCACTACCGGCAGGAAAACCGCCAGAATGGTCAACTGGGCAATGATGCCTTCAAAAAGGGCCACAACGGCAGCAGCCAGAAAGGCCGTCGCCAGGTTGATGTGAAGCCAGGGCAGCCGTTTTTTCAAAGAAAATATGATGGTCGAAAAAACGCGTTCATCCGCTCCGGCGCCGAACATCCGTTGAAGGTCCTTGGTCATTTCTTCCTGAGCCCCTTGAATCATGCGCTCGGCTTTGACGATGCCGAGGATATGATTCTCACTGTCCACCACAGGGGCGGCAAAAAATTTGCGCTTGGCGAGCTCATTGGCGGCATCCTGCCGATCGGTGAAGCAGTGCAGGGCGAAAAAATCTTTGCGGCTGATCTCATCCAGCGTCTTATCGGGTGCCGCCAGCATTAAATCCCGCATATTAAGCACCCCGATGAGGCGGTTTTCCTCATCAACAACATAAACATAGGATGACGGGTATTTTCTTTTAGCCAGGGAACGGATTTTTTCAATGGCCTCCTCGGCCCGATTGTTCTTTTTCAGAGCGACGAAATCTGTAGTCATGGTCCGTCCAATGCTGCCCTCCGGGTATTCCAGCAGCTCTCTGATCTGGTCCTTGAGTTTTTCGGAGATATGCTTGGACATGCGCTCCCGGGCATCCTGAGGTAGAAGCATCATGATTGAAGCCAAAAATTGGGGGTCGAGGTGCGAGGTCATCTCGATCATAAAGTGATCATCGGCATCCTTGAGCAGCTCAGCGGCATAACTGATTTGTAAAACCTTCACAACTCGGGCTGCCAGAGATACTGGCAGTGATTTTAGCGCACCGGCGGCCTCCGCTTCGGGCATGCTCTCGAGAACGCCTGCGGCGGCGTTCAAATCATTTTCAAAAAACTTTTGAACCAGGGGAAGTAAAGTCGTCTTATCCGTCATGGTGGCACTCCTGCATGTCTAAAAGAACTTGTTTAGCTTAAGTAAAGATCCGGGTCCAGAGGGCCCGGCTTTGGTCCACCCCGCAGGGGTGATAGGGGCGATTACCATTACCTGCAGTGTTCAGGTTTCAGGTGTCGAGTGTCAGGTTTCAGCAACCGAATTCGACCCGCCATGTCGCAATCGCACATTAAATGGGCTTTGTTTCACCGGTTGTCTTTAGTTGCAACCAAATCAGTGTTCAGGTTTCAGGATTCGTTACTTACTGACACCTGAAACCTGACACCTGAAACCACGAACAGATTTGATCTATGGCAGAGCCGATCCCCTGCCATTGTCCTGACAACCCTCAACAGCCAATGGATCGCTTTTGATATGGGTGTCCCGTTTATCATGTTATTCGTCATTTCCTCTGGTCCATGGGCGGTTCTGAAAGCGTCAGCCGAATGCGAATTACGCGGGGCCCCTTAACTTCCAGCACCTCGGCGGTTGCGCCGGATAGTTCGACCTGATCCCCCGGGGCAAGCAGTTTGTCGGTGCGCGCCATCATCAGCCCGGCAATCGTATCCACGTCATCCGCCACCAACTTGAAATCGAAACGTTGGTTGATCGCATCAATCGATGTGTTGCCTGAGACAAGATACACTTTCGGTCCTTCGCTCAAAATTTCCGGCTGCTCATCATCGAATTCATCTTCCACCGGCCCAATGATGGACTCTAAAATATTGTCAAGGGTGACGATTCCTGAAACCGTTCCATACTCATCCACCAGAAACGCCAGGTGTTGGTGGGTTGCCTGAAACTGGCGCAGCAGACGCCGCACCGGCATCGTTTCAAGGACATACTGCGGGGGTCGAATAACAGAACTCAAATCAAAATCAGTATCAGCGGACAATCCAATAAGATCCTTAATATGAACAACACCCACAATTTTATCCAGAGAGCTGTCGCATAACGGATAGCGCGTGTGTTTCGTTTGATGAAAAATATCGATTGCTTCCGAAAGCGAATGCCTGGTATCCAGGTAAACCACATCCGCACGCGGCAGCATAACGCGCCGGCAGATCAGTTCATCAAATTCGAAGACGGCATTGATCAGGCGGTGTTCCGATCGGCTCAACTCTCCGGCAACGTGAGCGTGCATCAGCAAAGCACGAATTTCTTCTTCGCTGTGCGGAATTTCATGCTCCGAGCCCCCTTCGATGCCGGCCTTGCGAAGCAAAAAAGCGGTGGTTGAATTCAGCGCAGCCATGAAAGGATAGGATAGGTAATAAAAAATTTTCAGCGGCAAAGCACACCACAACACGGCCGTTTCCGGTCGCCTGAGAGCCGCAATTTTAGGCGCCTGCTCTCCTAAAACCAGATGAAAGGCCGTAATTGTTGTAAAAGCAATGGTAAACGCAATCCCGTGAATCAGGATTTCAGATGTAATTCCAGCGGATAAGATAAGGGGCCTGAGCAAATGGGCCACCGCCGGTTCTGCGATCCAACCTAAACCCAGCGATGCCATGGTGATTCCCAATTGGCATGCCGACAGGGATGCGTCCAGGCGCTCAACCAGCCAGCTGGCCGTCGATGCAAAGGGGCGTTTCTCCTTGACCATTTCTTCTATCCGGCTTTCTCGAATTTTCACCAGCGCAAACTCGGCAGCGACAAAAAAGCCATTTATCAGAACCAGCAATCCTGCGAGAAAGATCATTAAAAGGTCATACAGCTGTGGTGCCATTTGAAGCCATCCTTATCTTGGGGCCATCATTTTTTCATCCGTCTCTGGCGGATCTTCTTTTTTACTTTTTCTCTGGTATTTATCATGCGGGCTTTTTGGGCTGCCACTTGCTCTTTGACGCGCTGCTGATATTTATTGACCGCCGCGAAGGACACATAATAGCCTAAAACGGCCAGCGGCAGTCCGACCAGGATACCCCCCACCGTCAAGGCACCAAAAATCACGGGCGCATTCTTGAGCATTTTCTTGACAATGCTCCAGGTCAACTCTTCCGGCAAGATCATTGTTGCCTTTAGCCCCAGAAGGTGAGCACCCAAGAAATACGTAGTGCCATAGACAAATGGGGCGGTAAACGGGTTGGTGATCCATACTCCAGAGGCAGCTGAAATTTTACTCCATTTGAAGATTGCGGCAAAAAAAACGGCGATGGGCATTTGAATACCCATCGTCGGCGTCATTCCGATAAAAGCACCCAGCGCAAATCCCAGGGCAATTTCCCGGGGCCGGCCCCTGATCTTGACAAATCGTTCGTACGCCCTGCGAAGCAGGTTTTGCCAGGCATCTTTTTTTTGGCTTTTGACTTCATTATTGGGGCGCGATTTGTCGGGCAATTTTCATCCCCGCTTTGACAGATATTCAGATACGGATTCCATCATTTTTTGATCGTGATTGTCACTTCGATATCCGGCCAACGCTTTTCTGCCGGATGGATGGCCGGTGGTGCGATAATTTTGCAGTAGAGCTTCGTGTCTTCATAAATGCTTTCCAGGTAGATGGGGGTTGTTATGACGTTCACCGTTTGGGTTTTACCATCGGTCACCGGGGAGAAGACTTTCAGTTTTTCAGGGTTTAATTCGATCGAGTGAATTTTTAGACCGCTTGGAAGCTTACCGACTAACTGCGGCTTGACCGTCACATCATGCTCAACGATCTCTGCCAGGGTTAGCTCAACAGATGAGGGGACCACATCCAACAATTGGACGCCTCTGGACAATCGCACATTTTCCTTTGTGATAACGAGGGTTTGCTTTCCGGCCACAGCCTTGGATAAATCTATTTTCGCGCTCATCTGATCAGGCTGGACAGAAGCGAGATCTGATTTTGAACCGGCCAAATGGAGCCGGACTTCCTGTTGCTTATCTCCGACCAAAATAAGATTCTCCGGTGAGGTGGTATATTCCACCGGCACCGTCACGATTTTTTCCAGCATTTCTCCCTGAACTACCATGAGTGACGACCAGAAAAAAACCGCCAGGGTCAAACTGACGAACATCTGCAAAAATACCAACCGGCGTTTTCTATCTTCGGGAAATTCGAAGAAATACGAAGATGCTTGCTTCCACTGTGAAAGAATGGTCTTCACAAGTTTTTCAGGGTCATCCACCTGCCGGAATTTACCTTTGTCAAATATCGAAATTTTTCCCCGCTCTTCGGAAACGACAATGGCAAGGGCGTCCGACTTTTCGGTCAAACCCATGGCCGCATGATGGCGGGTGCCGAGTTCATCCGGAAGCTTTGAGCTCTGGGAGACGGGCAGTCGCACCCCAAATCGCGTAAATTTTCCGTTTTCTATGATCAGGGCGCCATCGTGACCCGGTGAGTTCGGATCAAAAATACTCATGATCAGCGGCATGCTGGGGCTGGCATTCAGTTTGAAGCCGCCCGCTAGCCATTCCTGTATGGGTTCCTTGCCGGGAAAGACCACTATGGCACCGCGGCGCTGCGCGGCCAGTTTGACAAGGGAATCTACAACCACTTGGGGCAGTTCAGCACCGGCATCGCGGTTTTTAGATCGCCTGACCGATGCGGCCCGTTCGAATATTTTTCTGAGCTCCGGTTGAAAAATCACGACTAAGGCGATGACGGCCACCTGGCTGAAGTTGCCGAAAATCCACTCCAGGCCTTTGAGGTCCACTAAATGGGCAATCAGGAACAGGAATGAGGCAAGCGCAATGCCGGCTACGATCCTCCAGGTGCCAAGGCGAAGCAAGGTGTGATACAAAAAGAACAATCCGGCAGCGATCAGGACGATATCCACCACTGCTTTCCAGCCGATCATTCCTTTAATCAGTGCTGAAATTTCCATCTGTCATTTTCCGGTAACTACTTTGCGCGGTTTACCTAACGCTTCCTTTTGTTGTCTAACAATATTCATGGCCTGGTCATATTGCAAGGTTTATGATTCCATTGGCCGGTGACCTGATCGTCTTCCGCTATCCTTTATCAATTTCTTTTAGTCTGCGCAAAATTTCTCTCGGAGAGTTATACAGAGATATTTTCAGCAATTCGGACATTTTCTTATCCTCAATTTTTTCTTGTTCATACCTTTGTTTTCATCGAGCCCCCTATCATGACAACCTGGGAAGAAGTGCTGAAGCAAAGCTTAACACAAAGAAAAAGCCGCACATGTCCGTTACGGTTGTGAGCAGCGGTCCGGAGGCAAGGGCCGGATCGGTACGCATACCCCTGAGAATTAATGGCACCAGGCCGCCGAAACTCACCGCCAAAAGCGTGTTGGCTGCCAAAGCGCCGCCGACAATGAGACCGAGCCAAGGGTTGCCTTTCCACAAGAAGGCGGCCGCCCCTAACAGCAACCCGAGCACCAGGCCGTTGACCAGGCCAATCGCGGACTCCTTGGTCAGCACGCGCAACAATTCTTTAGGTCGCACCAATCCGAGGGTCAGCTCCCGGATACTCACCGCAACCGCCTGGTTTCCTGAACAGCCACTCATATCCGATATAATGGGTAGAAAAACGGCGAGCACGATGGCCTGTTCCAGTGTGTCCTGATACAGGGCGATGACACTGGCGGCAACGATGTTGAGCACGATGTTGATGCTGAGCCATGAAAGGCGGCGGGATGATCTTTTAAACAACGACATCGTTCTATATTCTTCACCCCCCACGATACCGGCAAATTTTAAAAACAGCTGGTTGTTCTGACGATTGGCGGCATCTCTGACCGACGCGCTGCGAACAACGCCGACCAATTCGCCATCGTCATGGACAACCGGCACACCCAGAAAGGAATATTGCAGGAAAAAATCCTTTAAATCACGCAACGACATGTTGACATTTACGTGCAGGGGCTCTTTGATCATAATCTCACTGATCGTCTTGCTTCGGGGAGCCATCAGAAGATCACGCAACCGCAGAACTCCGATGAGCATGCCAGAATCGGAAACCACATAGGCATACTGGATATCGTAGTCTGAGTATTCCTCGCCCTGGGCACGGAGATCGTCCAACACCTCTTTGACCAGCAGGTTTCCGTCATAGGACAGGTATTCGGTAATCATCAAAGCGCCGGCCGTGTTTTCCGGATAGCTCATTAACTTCCGGATTTTCTCGGCTTTTTGCGGTTTGATCTCGTCCAGAATTGCCTCGGAGTCATTGTCACCAATCGTCCTGAGAAAATGGGCCTGCTGATCCCGGGACATTTCCTTTACAATCGACACTGCCTGGGGTGTGGGCAGTTGCGTAACCAGGTTTCCCGGGCCCAGGTCGGATATTTTTGAAATAAGATGCGCGGATTCCTCCGGGCCTAAAATTTCAAGCAAGTGAATCTGGTCCGGCTTGTTTAGGCTGGAAATCATCCGGGCAATTTCAGCCGGCGGCGCTGCGGATAATATTGCACTGATTTGGGTCATATCATTGGATTGGATCAGCTCCCCTATCGACTCATTCCCAACATATTGTTCCGTGCTAACTTCAGTCATTGATAAACCTCTATGCTATTTGGCGG
>Ga0265306_10001140_pt1 | contig 13000 bp, 14 predicted proteins | sample Helome_3_FD_192493 | JGI IMG/M metagenome (GOLD analysis project Ga0265306, IMG submission 192493) | Marine sediment microbial communities from subtidal zone of North Sea - Hel_20160420 (Illumina Assembly) | ecosystem: Environmental > Aquatic > Marine > Subtidal zone > Sediment ...
GTTTACAGTCGACGTCCATCAGGCGATCGATATTATTCAGCAACACGGAAAACTCAGAGTGCTGGATGATTATGAACTGGTGGTCGAGACCCGGAACCCGTCTCAAATGGCGGCTGTATCCCAAAAACTGGCCGAGATGTTTGGCGAGGAAGCCTGGTTGGAGCCGATTGCCAAAACATTGCTGACATAGTGGCTTCGGTAATCCTCCAGATGCGGATCTTCGATCTCGGCAATCGCTCAAATTAGGCCCTAAATTGAGCGTTTCAAATTTTAAAACTGTTCATCGTCATTATTTATAATCATGCAGCTTAAGTCTGCAAATCCCCCCAAACCGCTACCGGCCGCCACGCTTATCATGGCGCGACAGCATCGGGCAGAGATTCAAATTTATCTGCTAAAACGGCATGCCAAAAGCGGATTTATGGCCGGCCATTATGTTTTTCCGGGCGGTATTCTGGATCCGGAAGATTGGCAATACAGCATTTGGCAAAACCACGTGGATCTGGACGAAAAAGCCCTTTGCGATCGGCTGGGCGGCGGAAGTCTGACCGCAGAACAAATTATCTCTTATGGCGTCGCGGCGATCCGCGAGACATTGGAGGAAGCCGGCGTTTTTTTTGCAAAGCGCATTAATCAGAGCCGGGTGGATTTAGAGCAGATTGCACGCCTTCGCAGTCGGGTGGACCTGCCGCGCGAGTGGTTTATCAATCTGGCGGTGTCACAAGGTTGGACGCTGATGCTGTCGGCTCTATCCCCCTGGAGTCATTGGATCACTCCCGTGCGCATGAAACGCCGTTATGATACCCGGTTCTGGCTGGCTTGCATGCTCGCCGACCAGAAATGCCAGCCGGATCAGCACGAAACTTCCCACGGGCTGTGGATAAGCCCCGCACAAGGCTTGGCCGGCAATCTTTGCGGACAGGTTCCCCTGAGCCCGCCGACCCTGGTAACCCTGCAACAACTGTTAGTGTATCGCTCTCTTGAAGATTTGAAAAAAGAAATGGCTAACCGGACATGGGGAACGACTATTTTCCCGCGGATGATTCCCCTGGATCGCGGGGCGGTGCTGGTCGAACCCTGGGATGCCGCCTACGATCAGCCTGAAGTCGAAATCGATTCCGCCGGGCTAGAAAAAGCCCTCCTGCCAGCTGGAGAGCCGTTTTCCAGAATATGGTATCATGAGGGTCTGTATCGGCCCATAAAAGGGTGATACGAAAACGGATTTAAATGCGGCCATTTTTTAGGTGTCGGTTTCGATGTAACCCGGACCGAATACATTTCTTCCGATCGCCAGTCTCAGTTCTTTATCCGGCAGTTCACTTTCATCACCGGGCCAGTGAATACCCTCCCAGATGACACGATGCAGGCCACCGTCTCTTTTACATCTGAAACAAATCGGCGGCATTTTATCTTTTTTTACCGGCTGACCGGAAACATGGTTCAGCTCACCGATGGGATTCCCTTGAGCACCAACCCCGCACAGCAGCGAACATCCACAATCCAAAAATTTAAAAGCCACCCCGATCGCTTCGGGAAAAGACCACAAGATGGTCTGACAGGCCTGGTCAAAAGCAGTTGATCGAAAATTCGTTTTTTCTTCCATACCGACCGTTTCCCGGTTTCCCAATCCAGATGGGTGACAACCATTTCAGCGAGGGGATGCAAAGCCCGGCAGCGGGGAGGGACTATGCATGGGTGTACATCTGGTACTCGGTTTCTTTGCCCAGCAGGGCATCGATTTTTTTTTGCAGCTGTATACGTTCGGGATTTTCTATCCAGCGGTTCCAATCTGCAGCCGACTCCCAGGTGCTGACCACCACGGTTTCGCCGGGTTTGTCAATACGCTGCAATGTTTCACCTGAAATATAGCCGTTTTGCTTGGTTGTTGCGATTCTTAACGCCTTGATGAGCGGCAGTAAAGAAGATTCTTTGTTTTTAGGTACCATACGTTTGATGACAATTTTAACAGTCATGGTGGATTCCTTTGCGTTTTTGTCGATGATTATAAGACAAAATTAAAAAAGATAGAATTCCCACTAAATAAAAACAGTACCCCATTTTTAGAATTTGAAACGCTCAATTTAGGCTTAACTGAATTTGACCTGCTTTGCAATGGCTATTCTGAGATTCGCTCAAAGGTTACAACCCCTTTAAATCTGCAACTCTACGATGTCGCCATCCTGCAGGACATAATTCCGCTGAACCATCTGGCCGTCAAACACCGCAGGACCCCATACTCTGGCAGACTTCAATCTTTGCGCGAAATCCTGGTGAACTTTGCCGGTCAAATCGGCCATGGTGCTGCCTTTTTTGAACACAAATGGTGCGGCCCGATCCGGTTTCTTGCCGGGTGATTTCGTGTATACCCGGATAATGTTCAATCGCTCCAGCAGGGCCGCTTTGAGCTGATCCATGTTGCGGCCGGTCTTGACCGAAGCTGATACCATCGGCCAGTTATCAGCAAGCAATTCCCGAAAAATTTCTAAATTTTCATCAGTTTGCGGATCATCATTTTTATTGGCTAAAATCAAAAACCGGACCGGACTGATGCCGCGTCGGTCCCTGTAGCGATCTTTAAGCCGCATGGGAACAATGCGCTGCGCTTCGAGCGAGGCAAGCGAATCCTCCAGCTGCTGCAGCGGGTCGGTTTGCAGATCCACCATTAAGAGCACCAGATCACAGCGGCGAATCATATCCATCATTTCCGGGTCAACGTATGCGGCGGCCAGTGGTGGGGTGTCGATCAGCTGAATCTGAATATTTTCTACCGGCATCATGCCCGGCGTCGGCTTCCAGGTAGAGTGGGGAAAATCAGCGACTTCAGGGCCGGCATTGGTCTCCCGGGCTACCAGGGAAGACTTGCCGACGTTGGTCACACCGACAATCACCACCTGCCCGGCGCCCTCTTTATTAATGTGATAGGCGGATTCGTGCCGACCCAAACTTTTTTTGGCCTGGGCGGTCGATTTTAATTTTGATACCCGTTTGCGCAAATCGGCGCGCAATTTGTCAGTCCCTTTGTGTTTGGGGACGATGCTGATCATTTCTTCCAGGCAGGCGAGTTTTCCCGCAGGTATTTTGCTTGAACGGTAACGCCTTTCGGCGTCATAATACTCCGGTGGCAGGTTTGTTGGCATAATGAGCTACTCTGGGTCGGCATTTCATTATTGGCAACAGTGTCGTTTAACGTTAAAGAAATTCGAAAAGAAAGTCAACCGGCTCCATACCGGCCTAATTTCAACGCTTGATTTTCGGACGGTTGAAGCTTATTGATATACCATGTCTTCAGAAATACATTGTTATAACTACTCAGAAAAAATGATGCCCCCTACAGAAAGGAGATCCAACCCATGGCTTCCTGGAAAAGCTATCTGAAAGAAAATCAGGATCGTTATCTGGAAGAACTGCTGGCGTTTTTGCGCATTCCCAGCGTTTCCAGCTTAAAAGAGCACAAAGATGATGTTCAGAAAGCAGCAGACTGGGTCGCCGCCCGGATGCAGGCTGCCGGCATAGAAAATGTGCAGATACTGCCCACCGGCGGTCATCCGGTCGTTTATGGCGATTGGCTGCATGCAGCCAATAAACCGACCATTTTGATTTATGGACATTTTGACACCCAGCCGGTCGATCCGCTGGATCTCTGGTCCCAGCCGCCGTTTGAGCCGGTCGTCAAAGAAGATCGCGTCTATGCCCGGGGGGCCTCCGACGACAAAGGCAACATGCTGGTGCCGATCCTGGCCGTTGAAGCGATGCTCAACAGTGTGGGCCGGCTGCCGGTTAATGTTAAATGTTTTTTTGAAGGCCAGGAAGAGATCGGCAGCCCGCAACTACCTGAATTTATTTCGGCCAACCGTGAACGATTGGCCTGTGATCTGATTTTTAGTGCGGACGGCGGCCAGTGGGATGAAAATCAACCGGCGCTGATGATCGGACTCCGGGGTTTGTGCAACCTGCAGATTGATGTTCAGGCGGCCAAAAGCGATACCCATTCCGGTACCTTCGGCGGAACCATTATGAATCCGATCCATGCCTTGGTGCAGCTGTTGGACTCAATGCACACCCGGGACGGCAAAGTCGCCGTCGACGGTTTTTATGATGCGGTGCGCACGCTGACGGAAACCGAAAAAGCCCAGATCGCAGACATCCCTTATGATGAATCCGCTTACCAGGCTGAGCTGGGGGTCGAGCAGCTTTTCGGCGAGCCCGGCTATTCGACTTATGAACGGGCCTGGATACGACCCACGCTGGAAGTAAACGGAATCTGGGGCGGGTTTCAGGGTGAAGGGGTCAAAACCGTTTTGCCGAGCACGGCCCATGCCAAAATCAGCTGCCGGCTGGTGCCGGACCAGAATCCCGCAACGATCCTTAAGCTGATCGGCACCCATATCGACAACCATCTGCCACCGGGCGTGAAGGTAACGGTTGTACCGAATCCCAGCACAGCAGAACCCTATTTAATTCCGTACGATCATCCGGGAAATCAGGCTGCAGTGGAGGTTCACAAAGGGCTTTACGGCAAGCAGGCGTATTACGCGCGGATGGGGGGCAGCATTCCGGTGTGCGGCCTTTTTCTAAAAGAACTGGGCGCCTATACGGTCAATTTCGCCTTTGGCCTCCGAGATGAAAACATCCATGGGCCGAACGAATTTTTGCGCCTCAAAAGCTTTGAACGCGGACAGCTGGCGTATGGCCTGCTGCTGGAACAATTGAGCCATGTCAAACTTACATAATCATGTGATCAGGTATTTTTCATCCGCAGCGGGTTTTGCATCTTGTCGATCAGCATTTTGAAAAGTTCTTCTTTGAATCCGTAGGGCATTACTTTGAAGATGTCTTGCAGGCGTTCTTCCCAGCGGTTCATAATTCCGGTGGGCGTGGGTTTTTCCCAGGTCAGCAGATTGTATACCTCATCGCGAATTCTTCTGCGCATGCGCATCTTCTGGCGCTTGTCAGCGCGCCGAGCCTGGTTTAGCGCTTCTTCAAAAACCTTGCGAATTTCGAGTATATCCAGATCCGTTATTCTGGGCATAACCGAACAACTCCAGGATTTAATTGAGGATTGCTTAAATAAAAAAGAAAAGCTATAATTTGTCTTATTTTCAATAGTTTATCATATAATCTGTCAGAAAGTCAATTTTTGCGTCCCGATCTGCATTGACACAACGGGATCGCCGGCCTGACCACTATAATCGGGCGCACCAGAATACAGCCAACCACAGAATAGGACAAAGTTATTTTGAAGATTGTCATAACCAATGATGACGGTATTGATGCCCCGGGTCTGGACACGCTGTATCAATGTGCGCGGCAGCTGGGCGACCTTGTGATTGTTGCGCCGCAACAGGCACAAAGCGGCACGGCGCACCGCGTCACCATCCGTGACCCCATTCGTTTTGATCAGCTGGGTCCCAATCGGTTCAGTATCGATGGAACGCCAGCCGATTGCGCCCGGATTGCCCTGAAGCGATTTGTGCCGGATGCCAACTGGCTGATTTCCGGGATCAACCCCGGGGCCAATCTGGGTTCTGATGTTTACAATTCGGGCACGGTGGCGGCAGCCCGGGAAGCGACCATTTTAGGGTGTCGCGCGATTGCGATCTCGCAATATATTGCCAGAGATCAACAGGTAGACTGGAACGTTACCGGTTATCATGCCAGGCCGGTTTTACAAATGTTGTTGAGCCGGGACCTGGCTCCCGGGCATTTTTGGAATGTCAACCTGCCCCACCTGCTCGGCATGGATGCTGAACCGGCCTTTGAATTCTGTGGCCTGGATACCCATCCCCATCAGTATACCTATCATCAACAGGGTGACGCACTCATTTATAAAGGCACCATTCACGAACGTCCGCGGGATGTTGGCAAAGACGTCGCTGTGTGTTTTGATGAGCACAAAATTGCGATCACCTGCCTGGCAGTGGGAACAGGCGATCTTCAGGGATAACTAAAAATTCAGCTCAAAATATTTGCCGGCCGCAAAATGCGTCTGGCGCTCGCTTTTATACAGGGTTACCCCGCCGGCGCCATATACCTGCCACCGGCCGTGCGGGCCGTCGTTGAGCATACCGCATTGTTCATCAATACCGATTAAAATCACATCGGCCAGACGTTGGATCAGTTTGGGCGCCCAGCTTTTACCGAAGGTATTGTGGTGCGGCAATACACTGGCGTCGGGTATCAATCCCAGCCCGCCGAATGTTTTTTTCGCATAGGGGTCGTAATAGGTATCACACAGGATCATGGCTCCGGCGCTGCTGCCGGCAATGAGTGCACCGGATTGATGGGCGCTCAGGATGGCCTGCCAGCTGTCGCTGCCTGCCAGCGATTGTGCCAGGTGTCGGGGAAAGCCGCCCAGCAGGTAGATCATCTTGGAGTGATGCAGGGCTTCGACCACGGCCGGGTCATCTGCGGATTTACGGTCAATCAGCGGCAGGGCGCTGACATTGACGGCACCCAGATTCTTAAACCAGCAAACCCCGTTTTGTCCGGCACGTTGATGATTGTTGTCCGGTGCCGCCGCGGCCGGCACAATGCTGATGCGCGCCTTGGTTCCGCCAGCCAGCGCGATGGCTCTGCGGTCAGGTGCTGCCATGCGGCCGCTAAATTCGGCACCGCCTGCTAATAAAATGTGGCCCATTATGATACTATTCGCAGAAAATTGGTTTCAAAATATTATTTTTTGTCCGACGGCTGTGCGAATCACGCCACCTATCGGATTGAGCCCGTTAGCCTGTTGCCGGTTTAAATGTGGTCTTATTCCTTTTTAACGGGCTCAACTGGAAACGGGCCTACCGGCTAACCGATAATGAAAAATATGACACGAAAGACCTGACGATGCAAGTTTGTCGGATGCTGGACGGGCTACCAGGGTTTAACCGCCATGAATGTGTAGTCCTTATTTACAGATGGTCACCTGATATGGTAGGCCAAACCTGATATGCGGACCGCACGGCCCCTTTTAAAATTTGAAACGCTCAGTTTAGGTAAGTGAGTGATAGACCATGAATGCCTCTTTGATTGTGGTTGCCAAAAAGCCGGAGCGCGGGTTTACCAAAACCCGCCTCTGCCCGCCGTTTACCCCCGAAGCGGCGGCTGAATTTTATGGCTGCCTGATGCGGGACACCCTGGCGTTGGCCGGTCGACTGCCGGGGGTTGATCGGACCCTCGCATTTACGCCGGCTTCGGCAGTTGATTATTTCCAAAAATTGTTGCCGAACGGGTTTCGCCTGACCCCCCAGGAAGGCGCCGATCTGGGAGAACGACTGGCGAATGCCCTTGCGCATCATCTGAAGCGGGGTTATCGCAGGGCGGTCATCATGAATAGCGATGGGCCGACCTTGCCCCTGGCCCATCTGAAAGAAGCCTTTGTCCAACTTGATCATGCCGATGTAACTCTGGGCATGGGCCATGATGGCGGCTATTATCTGATCGGCCTGAAGCAGCTGCACCCGGAGCTGTTTGAGAATATCGATTGGAGTACGGCAAGGGTCATTCCCCAGACTTTAGAAATCTGCCGGCACTTTCAGCTAAAGGTTCATCGATTGCCGGAATGGTATGACGTCGATGTGGCTGACGATCTAAAAAAACTGCGGCGTGATCTGGTACGAGACCCGGCATCGGCTCCGCACACCGATGGTTTTTTAAAAAAATGGGACAAATTATCAGCCTAAAAATTTTGGAGTCGGATCTTTATAGCGTGCGTTAAGGCTGTGACCGGGTTTGTCCGGTTTGCCGGTTGCGCCGGTCAAGGCGTGAAAGGCTTTCAGACTTGAACAGAAATATGCGCGGTTGTAAAAAATCGGTTTAATGCAATCTTAGCGGTTATTTGTCGGCCGGCCCAAGTCATAAATCTCAAAATTGGTCGGTCCTTCCTGCAAGCCTTCCATTTGATCTTCTTTGGCGGACCGCGCATCACTTTCCTGCCACTGGATCCAATCATCGATAGTCTGCCAGGTTGAGACCACGGTTATGTTACACGGATCGTAGTGGTTTACCAGGGTTTCACCGGAGATATATCCCGGCTGTTTGAGTGCGTGACTGCGAACATCTTTCAGCAGATCTAAAGCCGCCTCGATTTTGCCTTTCTTAACATATCTTTTGATGAACACCCTAACTGCCATGTCATCCTCCACAGATGCTTAAATTTAAGCTAAATTTGCAAACAATTTCAAAATAATTCTTGTTTTCGCCTGACGCACTGAACGCCGCTATGCAATCGCTGTGAAATCGTCTGCGTGCGCCCGGGAAAGAGCAGGTGATAGTGACCGCCACTCATGGCCCCTTTTACCCCCCATGGATATGATATATATTAATTTGATTAAATCAAATAGATCTTGTAATAGAACGCTTGAAGCGTTTCAGGTATTGCAGTCCAGCTGGCCCATGAAGCCTGAGACGTTCAGCGTTAAATTTACTGATTTACTGCTGCGAAAGGATACGGCATGGTAAACAGTCTGCTCGATACGGATTTTTATAAACTGACCATGATGCAGGTGGTTTTTCATCAATATGCCAGTGCCTGGGTACGCTACGCATTTAAGTGGAGAAATTGGGAAGAAATGCACTTAACCGTCTCGCCGCAGAATTTCAAGCGCAAAGTGGATGCCGAAATCGACCGCCTGTGTGAGTTACGCTTTACCGATGACGAGGTGAATTATCTGGCTGGCATCCGGTTTTTTAAACCCGACTTTATTGAATATCTGAGACTTTTCCAACTGAATAGGAAATACATCGATACGTTTATTGAAAAAGGCCGCTTGAAAATCAATATCGAAGGACCGTGGTTAAATACCATTCTCTACGAGATACCCGTTCTGGCCATCATCAGTGAACTTTATTCCAATTTGCACGGCGTTGATGACGAAACCTGGATAAAAGAGGGCCGCAGGCGCCTGAAAGACAAAGTCAGTTTTTTGATCACAGCCACTGTAGATGAACACCGCTTTAAATTCGCTGAATTCGGTACCCGCAGACGGGCGTCACATGCCTGGCAGAAAGAAGTCATTCGTTATCTGATCGACAACTGTGAAGATCGCCTGGTGGGCACCAGCAATCCCCATTTTGCCATGAAGTGCGGGATCAGACCGATTGGGACCATGGCCCATGAGTTTTTTCAGGCCCATCAGCAACTGGGTCCCCGGCTGGTGGACAGCCAGAAAGTTGCCCTGCAATGCTGGGCGGATGAATATCGAGGGGAGCTGGGCATTGCACTTTCCGATACCATGGGCTTTGACAAATTTTTAAAAGACTTCGACCGTTTTTTTGCCTTGCTCTTTAACGGCTGCCGGCAGGATTCCGGCGATCCTCATCGTTGGACAGAAAAGCTCATCGCCCACTATCAGAAAATGCGAATTGATCCGAGAACCAAATCGGCCATTTACAGCGATGGTTTGACGCTTGAAACGGCGGTTGATATTTTTAACCGCTTCCACAATCAGATCGAAACGTCTTTTGGCATCGGGACCAATCTGACCAATGACTGCGGCTTTTTAGCGCCCCAGGTCGTGATCAAAATGGTGGAGTGTAATCGCAAACCGGTTGCCAAAATCAGCGATAGCCGGGACAAGGGCATGTGCGAAGATGAGGAGTTCTTAGATTATTTAAATTATGTCATTCGTGAAGACATCAATTCTGATAATTGAGGTCTTGCCCTTCAGATCGATGCAGCGCTGATCACCATTCTGTTAAAGGGTCCGATGAATCCCAGCCCACTTTAATTCAAAGTGTCCATTACCCTCAACTCCAGCGTGAAGGAAAAAGCAAAATGGATAAGAAAAAAATGCGCATCATGAGCACCAAGCCGCGCAATGCCGAAACGCCGGTTGCATATCTGCGCTCCTGGATTACCGCTAATTCGGTCTTTTTTGACCGCAATCAAGGCCAGATTCCCGCCCGCAAGATCCCGCTGTCCAAATGGAAACTCAGCGTCGCGGGTGAGGTCTGTCAGCCGCTAAATCTGACATTTGATCAAATCTACCGCCTGCCGAAGGTGATTGTTTCCAATACCCTGGAGTGTTCCGGCAACAGCCGTTCGTTGCTGAATAAAAAAGCACGGGGAAACCCCTGGACCATCGGAGGTGTCGGAAATGCGGTCTGGGGCGGAATTTGGCTCAGAGATCTTTTAACCAAGGCGGGACTGAAAGAGGCTGCGCATCACGTGGCTTTTGAGGGCTTTGATAAACCCCTGGGATCGGCCCAAATTAAGTTTATCCGCAGCATTTCGTTGGAAAAAGCGCTGTCCTCCACCCTGCTCGCATACGAGATGAACGGGGAGCCCCTGCCGCTGAAACACGGCTATCCCATGCGGGCGTTGGCCCTCGGTTGGACCGGTGCGAACTGTGTTAAATGGCTGCGTAAAATTATGGTGTTGCGTCAACCGTTTGAAGGATTCTTCATGGATCAGGTCTACCGGGCCTATCAGAAAGGGCAGGAGCCCAAAACCGGTGCGGTGATGACCGGAATCCAACTAAAGTCCATCATCACGCAGCCGGTTGCGGGCGCTAATCTTCCGGTCGGGCCCGTGACCGTCCTGGGGGCGGCATATGCCGGGGAAGCTGCAGTCGCACGCGTTGACTTATCGTTCGATAACGGGAAGAGCTGGCAGGCGGCTTCGTTTATCGGTCCCTATGAGCCGTACGCCTGGCGGCAGTGGCAGTTTGTCTGGCAGGTCCCGAAAAAAGGCGAGCACATTTTGCTGGCGCGTGCCTCGGATTCAGAGGGCCGTCAGCAGCCGATGAACGCAACCTGGAATGTTCTCGGCTATGGCAACAACGGGGTGCGGGAACACGGTGTCATCATTCAAATCGTCTAATCGGACGCAATCGCCGGCCGGCTTGATTAGCAGACCGGAAACAGGCGTGCCCGTCAGCCAGACCGGCTGATTCCGCTTCAACCGATCACGGCCAGATCTACTGCCACGTGGTCACTTTGCCCTTTACCCCATCGATTTCAACGTTGCCGCTGCCGGCTTCTTTGATGAGAACGTTCCGGCTCACATGCTTTATTTCGATTCCGCCGGAGCCATCCCGAATCGTTAGATTGCCGTCAATATCCTTTATAAGCATGTCGCCGGAACCATCGACCAGGCGCACATTGCCCTTGATCCGATCGATTTGAATACTGCCGGAACCATCTTTAACTTCGAGATTGCCGCTGATGTCAACGATTTGAATTTTCCCGGAGCCATCTTCAATCCTAACATTTCCCTGAACATCTCTGATCTTTATCGATCCGGAGCCATCTTTAATATCCAGGTTTGCATCCAGATCACTCACATCTATCCAACCGGATCCATCATTTATTTGCAGCCGCAAATTTTTTGGGACCGCAACGGTTAATTCGATTTTTGCATCTGCCTTCATCAGGTTTTGATTTTTAAAGACGCTTTTTAAAACGGCTTTATGTGACTGTTTATTCAGAGACAGCAGCACATGTCGGTCCAGATAGTCAGGCAGCCTGTTTGGAGGGATGCCGCTAATTATAACGGTCGCCGTTACGCTGATGCGGTCGGTTCCATCAACCCCATATACTTCCAGCAAGCCGGCTCCGCATGTAATCTGCAGGATCGTCACATCTGTAATGGATAATTCCAGATGCTGAGATTGTTCGATCGTTCCGGCCATAGCTGCCAGCGGCAACAAAACAACGATACAGACAACGTGTATTCGCATCTCGATCCTCCGGGCAAAATAATAAATTTAGCTGCTGCTGATAGGAAAACAGAAGGCTACGATAATTCTGCGGCCACGCGATCCCGAAAATTATTGTTAAAGGCAACACATCGCGCAACAGTCAGTTTCATTTACACTTACCCTGTGACAAATATCAATATTTTTTGTATGTAAAATAGGGTCGTAATTTGTTCTTATAACTGTGGGCAATCCGGATGACGGATTCGACGGCGATGATGCGCGCTAAACTTGATGCCAGAGCTGTAATTATATTAACGGTGCTGTGTTTGATCTGGGGCTTGAATGCCGTTGCCATGAAATATGCCACCGCGGGCATTGCGCCTATTTTTTGTGCGGGTCTTCGATCCGTTATCGCTACCATCTGTCTGATCATCTGGATGACCGGCCGGCGAATAACCCTTTTTGTCGGCCACCTTAAAGACGGCATGATCATCGGGCTGTTGTTCGGCGCCGAATTCGGGCTTCTGTACATGGCCATAAAATTTACAACCGCCTCATCGGCCTGGATTCTGCTGTACACGTCACCGTTTTTTCATGCCCTGGGAGCTCACTTTTTCCTGCCCGGTGACCGTTTATCGATTGTTAAAGCCGCCGGGATGATGTTGTCTTTCGCCGGCATTTTAATCCTGTTGAGTCAGCACCTGGGCTTGCCTTCGGTTCATCAATTTGCCGGAGATCTACTGGCTCTTGCCGCTGCCATGCTCTGGGCGCTGACAACGGTGGTGATCAAACGCCGCCTGGTAGCGGCTGTTTCGCCGTATCACACCCTTTTTTACCAGACTTTTTTTTCGATTCCCATTCTGTTTTTACTCAGTTTTATGTATCAGGAAACACCGGTTCACTATATTGATGGACTGATTTTGATCTCAGTCGCCTACCAGGGTGTTCTGGTTGCGTTTATCAGTTACCTGGTGTGGTTTTTTCTGGTTCACACCTATCCGATCAGCCGGCTGTCGGCGTTTACCTTTCTAACGCCGGTGTTCGCGACCCTTGCCGGGGTCTGGTTGCTCGGCGAAACGCTGACGCCGCGCATAATCCTCAGCCTGACCCTGGTCAGTATTGGAATTTACATCGTCAACCGCAAATAAGCGGCGGCACTAAAATGGTTACAAATGGGGACACTGAATAAGGATATACGGATTTTGTTAGGATTGTACGAAACGGCTGAAATTATAACGTTTTCCATAATAATGTTCCGGAATAAGGAAGTGTGGCATAAGGGGTTGTAGAAAAAAACGTTTGTACCGTTTTCCATAATAATGTTCCGAAATACAGAAGTGCGGCATAAGTGGTTGTAGAAAAAAACGTTT
>Ga0265306_10001143_pt1 | contig 12972 bp, 11 predicted proteins | sample Helome_3_FD_192493 | JGI IMG/M metagenome (GOLD analysis project Ga0265306, IMG submission 192493) | Marine sediment microbial communities from subtidal zone of North Sea - Hel_20160420 (Illumina Assembly) | ecosystem: Environmental > Aquatic > Marine > Subtidal zone > Sediment ...
GCAGCGATAGTCCGGCCCCGGCACAGTCCGCCTCGAAGGTTTCCATCTTGTTGCGTAATCTACCCACTTCGCGCTCGATAGTTGAATCCGGCATCGACCAGGCGGCATGCTGTGGAAAATCGTCGAACCAGCTCTGTGGCGGATACAGACGACGCCGGCACTCGCGGGTATCCGGCACGCCGCGCAACGCCCCCTTGCCCTGCAGGTAGTTGTCACGAATCTCGGCAAGCAACGGCACTACCTTCGGCCCCATGCGAATGAAGAAGTGGTCATGCCTGGGATCCGGCTCCATTCCGACAGCGCGGAAACCCAGGACCGTACGGATGTCATGATTGCCGGCCAGCAATCGCACATCTGCACCACGGTCCATCAGCCGGCGGATAACACGCAGCAACTGCAGTGTGCTTGGCCCCTTGTCGAAACAGTCACCGCCAATCAGGAAGCGCGCCTTGCGTCCTTCCCGGGTGAGCTTGAAGTCCTTGTCACGCGGACCCGTCTTCTTGACCCCTCCGGAGGCGACCAGTGAAGCGATAAACGCCTCGGCATCGGCATGCATGTCGGAAATGAAGTACAGCGTCCGCTTTGGCCATTTCCAGGCCTCTGGCCCGATGGCCTTGCGCATTTCCTCGGCATACGCAGCGCTGTGATATTTGTCCTTCCTGACGGAAGCATGTTTCCCCAGCATCCATACCTGGCCCCGGGTGGGCAGCTTCGCGCGGACCCGGTCTGCCCCCTTGTAGCGCGGCAGATAGTTGCTGGTGGCTTTCAGTTGCATGATTCAAATACTCTAGTCCGTAAACTCGCTGTGTTGATCGCGGACCTTCCAGTCACCGCCGATATGACGCCAGTCACCGTCCGGCAAATATTCAATCAGAACCGGTTGGCAGTGAAACATACTGAGCTGGCGGAGCTGCCCGAACGCAAGTACGCCCATATGGTATGCCGCATGACGAAAGGCGGCACCGTGGCCGACAAATATTTTCAGCCGGTCCCGGTCATTCTGCGGCAGCGCCGCCATCGATTGTGACAGGTGTACCGCCACGCGCTGACCGGCCTCCAGTAGAGACTCCGCACCCTGCAGCGGCAGGCAATAATGGCTATCCGCCTTCCAGTCATCAGGCGGTGCGTCCAGGCGCGGGTCATCGCGGAGGATCGCCTCGATTTGCCCCCTGGTGAGATTGGCGGCACAACCCACACTGCGCTCGGCCAGCACGTCGTGGCTGTCGATCCGCGGGTCTGCGGACGTGGTACCGGCCAGGTTGCCGGCAAAGATGTCGGCCGTCTGCCAGGCCCTGAGCATGCGCGACGAGTCGATCACGGGTTCCAGCACCCAGTCATTACGGCTAATGGCCGCGCGCAATTCCCTGGCCGCAGCAACTGCCTGCAGCTCACCCTCGTCAGTGAGCGGAAATGGTTGGTGGGCACTGGGGGTATCCTGTAACTGGTGATACTCTCCATGGCGCACCAGTGCGGCAATCAGCCTGGCCATGGTTCAGAACAGACTCTCCAGTGCCTTCACCAACGGTTGCAACTCCTTCTGTTTCAGCCGGTCTGCCGCCTCATTCGGTGGCATCCATGCGCGGCCGCGATGGCGTTCCTCCCACTCGTCTTCCGGGACGGTCCGGGTAACCTTCATCGGGTAGACCGACACGGTACAGGTCGCACCCCACTTTTCATAACTGTATTCGCCAAGCGCATCGGCGGCCACCTCGCCCTCGACGCCGGCCTCTTCCCGTGCCTCCTTTGCCGCTGATTCCTGCGGAGTCAGCCCCGGGTCCTTGATACCCTTCGGTACTACCAGGTGCTTTTTCTGGCTGGACGAAATAACCAGCACCTCGAGCTTGCCGTCATGCACGCGGTAGGGAATCACCGAGGACTGGGTGTAGTAATAGGCCGGCCGGTCGCGCTGCTCATTGCCGCCTGGCCCCGGGAAGGGGAATTTCTTCGGCAGATTAGCCGGCCGGGTAATGGATTCAAGCAAGGCACAACCCGGCGCCAGATCCTTCCAGGCATTCATCACTGACAGTCGGGCCAGCGTTGCCGTCGGCAGCAGTTTGCCGTCATCAGGCATTGCAACGGCTGCACCTGCCAGCAGGATGATCAGGTCCTCGAGGCCCGGATTATGCCCGACCAGCATCAGGCGCTGGACGCTCTCCGGGGTGCAGGCCAGCACCTCGAGCAGGTCCCCGGCTGTTGCCCCGTAGACACGCTCGTCACGCTGTATGCCCTCGTCCCCCATCCCCGCAGCCTTGCACAGCTTCTGGGCAGTGACCAGCGCACGTTCGGCCGGCGAACTGACAATCACGTCGGGCAACAATTGCTGCTGCAGCAACCAGACACCCATGCGTTGCGCGCCACGCTTGCCCCGGTCCATGAGTGGACGGTGGTAATCATCGGTTCCGGCATCCCAGTCGGACTTGCCGTGACGTAGAATCAGCAGTTCATGTGTCATGGTAATCACCCGCGATTGTATTATCCTGTCAGTATCTCTTCTATACAACGGCGGGCCATGCCAGTAAAGTCAATACGCCCGCATGCCTCGTAGACGACAACCTGCCGCAATGTATCCACATAAGCGCGCTCGTCAAAGTCATCCGTATCCCTCTGAAAGCGCCCGTCCGGATACTGGTAAAACGGCCCCGGTGATTTCATCAGCGCGGCCAGTAAATCAGGCCGCTGCGCCGGATCGACTGCCTTGACCGTCAGTTCGGCGTCGGCATCGCGCTGCCAGTTGAGTATCAGAATAGCTGTCAGTGCCGCCTCCTGGACGATGCGCCCGTCACCGTAAACACGATCGACGTAGACGTCATACTTGTCTTCCAGCTCCCACAGTTGCTGCGCCGGCATGTTCAGCAGGGCCTCCCGCTGCCGGGCAGGGATCAGGCCGTGCAGTCTCGGATTATGCACGATGGTCCCGGGATTGACGCGTGGCAACTTTGGAATGCCGCGCGCCTCGACACCGTCCGGGCCGGCGCGAATAAACAGGCGGTCATTGGTCAGGTAGGACACCGCATCGTCGGCGAGCAGTTGCAGCATAAGGGTTGATTTGCCCCCTCCGGAGAAGCCGGCGATACCCAGACCCCGGCCCTGGTAAACCAGTCCGGCCGCGTGACATATCAGCCATCCGCGGTGCTGCAGCCAGTTCATGTACTGGGAATTGATGTAGTTGATGACCTGGTTTGCATACTGGATACAGGGACCGGCGGCAATCCGGTGACGCTCGCTTTGCAGGAACACCATACCGGTGCGGACCTTGCGTACGGCACGACCGCCGGGCAGATCCGCATAACTGTCCTTGCGTCCGGTCTTGCCCGGTTCGCGCTTCCAGTCGACAAACGCCAGCCCTGTTTCAGGCGCATCACGTTCGATGGCAATGATGTCGATCTCCGGCAGCGTCGCAGCAACGGCGACATGGGAAAAATAATCGGCAAGCAGGGCAATCAGTTCGGCCGAATTGGAACGCAGCCGCAGCGTGCAACCACCCGGCGCCAGGCAGAGTTCATCGGCGCACAGTTCTTCCCCGCCCTGCAGATTGTTTGCAACAGATTCCAGTGAGTCATTCATAGCTGTTCCGTCACGGCCTCAAGCCGTCAGTTCATTCAGCACGTACTGTGTATATAACTGCGCGGCATCGATACCGATTCCCTCTTTCGCGCCACGAAAACCGCCGAACGCGGACACCTCGAAGACGATCGGGCCGTCACGGGTTTCGGCCACATCCACCGTGGTGAAATCCATGCCGAACGGTGCCTGGGCACGCCGTGCAAGATCGATCACACTGTCGTCCGGCTCATGTGATGCATAGCGACCGCCACTGTGGATCGTCGTGTTCCAGGCATCGTCGCTCGATACCCGGGCATAGCTGCCGAGATATTCGCCGCCCAAAAACACCATGCCCAGATCGCGTCCCGGCAGGTCGATCTTCTGCTGTATGTACATCATCGGGTTGTCCGCATGAAATGCACGTATCGCGTGTTCGATCTGTGCCACATCGTCGCCGGCATCGATCACGCACATGCCGCGCGCCTTGGTGGAATACAAGGGCTTGAATACGGCACTGCCGAATGCCTGTACGGCACCGACCGCCGCCGGGATATTTTCAGTAACGCGGGTGGCCGGCATGGGTATGCCGGCGTTGCGCAGTGTCACGGTACAGCTGAGGCGGTCAATCAGGCGCAACATGTTCTCCGCACGGCTGAACACCCTCACCCCCGCCTCTTCGGCCACCCGCAGCAACTCCAGCCGGTCCAGGGTGTTGGGACTGTAGCGGGCGCTGATCTTCTTGACGATCAGCGCATCCAGCCGGCACAGGTCCGCATCGCCGAACAGCAGCCGCCGCCGCTCCAGGTCGAGACTAACACTGTCCATATCGATGACCAGCCGGTAACCGGTTGCCGCCTCGACGGCATCGGCCAGCACCTCGGTGGACCATTTGCCGGGTATACCGACCACACCTATGCGGTAATCAGCCAATGAAGATCTCCCTGACGGGCACCCGGAACGACTTCTGGTTGGCGGATTTCGTAGCCAGCACCTGCTCGATCAGGTAACGCGAGCGCAGAAACATGGCGCTCGCCAGTGATTTATCCAGGATAAAGCGGGTCGACGTGGCAAACGAGCGCGCCAGCCCCAGCGCCAGCCGCAGTTCGAACGTGCGGTCACCGGACTTGCGTGCAAACGTCGAGGCAAAGCGGTAGAAATCGTGGGTAAGCTCCAGTATCCGCCGACGCATCGGCGCATCGAATATCTGCAGGCGATAATTGGACACCATAAAGACCGAGACATCCTGCACATAGTCCATGTAGCGCGAACGGTGCAGATCGATGAAACTGATCTTCTTGCCGACCGGATCATAGATAATATTATCGACGTTGAAATCGCCATGTATATAAACAGAGAACGGCGGACTGATTTGCGACTCCCTGGCGTGTGCCTTTTTCAGCAATGCGCCAAATGACGGCACCGGCTGGCCGCAGATGTCGCCGTCACGCTGGCGAAACTCCGGATGGATCATGTACACCTCCTCCAGGCGCCTGGACAGCTGGCGCATGAAACCGGCTGCAACCGGTTTCCCGGAGCGGGTTTCCTGCCATACCCTGGCCATGGTTGCGTTCAGCTGCGCCAGGGATTCTTTCAGCAAGGCGGGTGATTCATGCAACAGCACCTGCTCGAAGGTCAACCCGGCCAGGTGCTCGATCAACAGCGAGGCTGACTGGCCGCGCTTGCGGTAGGAAAGAACGCGGGGCGCAAGCCCCGGGAATTTTTCCTGCCAGCTCTTCAGCCCTTTGCGCTCTTCCCGCAGCTTGTGCTTCTTGCCGTCCTTGTAGATCGCAACATAGTCGCCCGCCTGCCTGTTCGGCAGGCCAATACCGGATATCCCGCTGCCGGAGCGTGTTTCGGCCAGTGGCTCGACCACCAGTGCCGACGGGTCGTCAACCTGGTCCAGCTGCCCGATCGATGCGCGCAGGGAGTGGTAGCGCTCGATATTCATAGGCTGCCCGAGGTTGGCGGAAATGATGGCCTCACTGATATCCAGCAATGCGTCACCCATCTGGTCGACATCATGCGCCATGAGCAGCCCCGTCACCAGGTCCTCGGTATGTTTGCTTTTCTTCAGACCGGCCGTGTATTTCTTCATCAGCCGGTTATACGCCTTGTCCAGCTCGGGTTTGATCTGGCCGATTTTCATGGCGAGCCGGGTATCATTACTCTTCACTGCCGGCTCTATCCGGTCGATTGCCCTGGCTGTTTTTTTCAACATGAACCGGTAGGTTTCCGCCCCCGGCCAGCGGCGACTCTCCAGCTGCTCCAGTTGCTTCACACAGGCGCGGCACAATCCGCTGATACGTTCCAGCTCGGTTGCAATGGACTCGATGGCGCGTGCCGTATTGATGTCGGATACCGGCCGCCCGGACCTGGCAGTACGATTCTGGCAAGCCTCGTGTATACGCAGCATCAGATTATAGGCATAGCCGCTGCGCTCGAGGATACGTTGTGCATCCGCAAGCGACGCCGCCTTGAAGCACTCCCGCAGAGTTGCAACCTGCGAGCCGACCTCGGCAATCAGGAAGCGCAGGTTGTCACGAATATTCTTCGGGATCCGCATTACCAGTCAATGCTCCCCAGGTAAGTCGGGCCTGGTCTGTCAAGAAACCCGGGGAGGAAGGCGGCCAGTGACCGGGGATACAGCGGCATGCCGGCCAGTTCAACCAGTTTGACCCAGACCACCGCAACCTGGTGTTTGTCCGGGTGATGACCGTTGCCCGGCGCATAGTCGCCCGGAATGCTGCACTCGAACAGAAACTCGACCAGGTGCCGGGTGCTTGCAGGCGAGGTATCACGTGGCTTGAACGTATCAGCCACATGCACGAGGTCACGGATCTGTACGCGGGTGCCGATTTCTTCCTGGCACTCACGGATCAATGCCTGCTCCAGGGTTTCGCCGAGGTCCTGCCCGCCGCCCGGCAAGGCATAACGCTCACCCTCCGCATAACCCTCTTTGCGCAACAACAGGATGTTGTTGTCCCGCACGATGAGTGCACGGGCTGCATTGCGTATTGGCGGTGTCAGCGGATCCATGAAACCTGTTTATTTTACTGGCAAACACACAGTGTTTAGTGTAAAGGAATACGACGAAGGCTGCACATCCGGACATCAATGGCCATACACGCTAACAGGCGCAACAACAACATTTAAAGATAAGGCAGGAGTCAAAAAGTGGCTGTAAACAAGCCGGTACGCATCACCCGCACGGCAAGGCTGCCGGATCCGGTAAAAATCGGTCGGTACCTGAAATCACCCGAACTCGGCCCGCGCATGCTGTTTTTCAGCGGCGGCACCGCACTGACCGGCCTTAGCCGCAGGCTGAAGCGCTATACGCACAACTCCATACACCTGGTAACGCCGTTCGATTCCGGCGGCAGCTCGGCAAAGCTCCGCAAGGCATTCGACATGCCATCGATCGGCGACCTCCGCAGCCGCCTGACCGCCCTGGCCGACGAGAATATCACCGGAAATCCGGAGGTGTACAAGCTGTTTGTCTATCGCTTCCCGTCAACAGGAAAAGATCGCGATCTGCTTGCCCGACTGGAAGGCATGATCAGGGGCAAGGAAGCGCTGGTCGCGGCAATCCCCAATCCCATGCGCAGGCTGATCCGCAACCAGCTCGGCTATTTTCGTGAAGCCATGCCGGATGATTTCGATCTCCGCAGTGCCAGTACCGGCAACCTGATACTTGCCGGTGGTTACCTGAACAACCACAAGCACCTGGACCCGATTATTTTCCTGTTCTCGAAGCTGGTCAATGTACTCGGCACGGTACGTGCCGTGGTCAACAATAATCTGCATCTGGCGGCACGGCTGGCTGATGGCAGCTGCATTACCGGACAACACCGCCTGACCGGCAAGGAGACTGCACCCCTGGTATCGCCCGTCAGCGAGCTGTTTTTGTCGGCAGATCCGGACACGTACGTCCCCGCTACCGCTGAAATGCGCAAGAAGAATCGCAGGTTGATAGAACAGGCGGAACTGATCTGCTATCCACCCGGCAGTTTCTATACCAGCCTGGTCGCAAATCTCCTGCCACAGGGTGTTGGCCCGGCAATTGCCAGCGCAGATTGCCCGAAAATCTACATCCCCAATCTCGGTCGTGACCCGGAGCAGATCGGTATGACCGTGGAAGATTCTGTACTGACGCTGCTTGATTACCTGAAGGCCGGTAATGGCAAGCAAGGCAAGCTGCTTGATTTTGTTCTCATCGACAGCAAACGCGGCAATTACACACCACCCCTGCCCGGCCCGGCCCTGCAGGACCTGGCTATCGAGGTCATCGATACCCGCCTCGTCAGCAAGCAGAGTGCGCCTTATTATGATAACGAATTGCTGCTCTCGGCCCTGTTGTCGCTGACCTAGTCAGCGTCAGCGACAGGCCTGCGGATAACAATCCGCTCGATGGTCTTGCTGGACGCCTTCACGATCGTGACTTCAAGACCGTCGAGGGTGAAGACTTCCTGTTCCTTCGGTATGTATTCGATTTCCGACAGCACCCAGAAGCTGACCGTATCGGTTGGCTTGCCCGGCAGATCCATGTGGAAGAACTCCTCGATCACACGCAGCTCCGTATCGCCATCGACGCTGATTTCATGTTCGGAAATCCGGGTGATTTCCTGCGGCGCGAGGTCCGTTTCGTCATAGATCTCGCCCACCAGTTCCTCCATGAGATCTTCCATGGTCACGATGCCGCGGACCGTGCCGTATTCGTCCACCACGCTGGCAAGTTGCCGGCTGGTCTTGCGCATTTGCTGGAACAACTCGGCAATGGTCTGCTGCTGTGGCACATACATCATCTCATGGCCAATATCATTCAGGGGCGTGTCAAGATTTCCGGCAGCGACGGCTTCCAGCAGATCACGCAGGAACAGGACCTTTTTCAGGTCATCGGGATGCTTGCCGTAGAGCGGGATACGCGAGAACGTCGCAGCGGTAACCCTGGCCAGCGCCTCGCCCACCGTCAGGTTGCCATCCAGCGCGAAAATCCTGCCATGCGGGGTCATGGCATCCCGGACCTTGAGATCATTGAAGGCAAACACGCGCTCGATTATCTTGCGTTCAGCGCGCTCGATACTCCCCTCCTTCTCGGCATAACTCAGCATGCTGATGACCTCGGATTCGGTCACGGTGGGATCCCCGCGCCCGCCCGTCATACTGTATACCCAGGTGGTGAGATGTCCGAACAGCCACACAAACGGAAACATCAGGCGCATGAATCCCAGCATCGGCATGGCGATGAACAGTGATATCCGTTCCGAGTAGCGCGTCGCCAGGCTCTTGGGTGTAATCTCGCCGAAAATCAGTATCACCATCGTGAGCACGCCCACGGCAATGCCCGGACCGGCGCTGCCGAACCAGCGTGTGGCCATGACGGTTGCCATTGCCGAGGCCGCGATATTGACCAGGTTATTGCCGATCAGGATGGTGGTGAGCATGCGTGACGGGTCCGATTTGAGCCGATACAGGGCATGCGCCCCGTTGCGACCCTCCTTGACCAGGGCGTCGACCCGGGCCATGGACAGGGCTATCAGCGCCGTCTCCGACCCGGAAAACACCCCCGACAGGAACAGTAGCACCACCAGTCCGGCAATCTCCGTCATGCGAGCGGCCCCTGCATTACGCCACCCCGAATGGCGATGCCGTCAGCCCCCGACGTGCGGTATACACCAGGCGCCTTCATAGGTGTTGCAGGCCCTGCGTATAAATGCAGAACCCGCCGTCCCTGCCGTTCATTTTGACCTGTATCAATGCCTCACCAGTGTTGTTGTATATACTTCGTTCCATGTCTGCTTCCCTGACAGCCCGCAAGCCGGTATAACAACATCCATGTGTTAATTATAGAGGTTTTCACCATCCACTGGAATCTCCGAATCAAGACTGATCGCTGATAACAAGAAAACAGACACCGTCACAATGCGGATTGACTACCTAATTCCCGAACACCTCGATGCGAACACGGTCGAGACCGAGCTGTGCAAACAGCTTTCACTTAGTGTTGAACCTGCCCGGCAGGAACAGCGCATCTACTATGACACGTTCGACTGGCGCCTGTACGGCAATAACACCGTACTGGAAGGCCACCCGGATGGCAGGCAGCATGTCCTGTTGTTACGGACACTGGACAGCGGCAAGCCGCTGGCGCGCGAGCGGCTCGACCGCTGCCCGGCCTTTACCCATGACCTGCCACCGGGACGCCTGCGTGATGAACTGGCGCCTGTGCTGGAAATGCGCGAGTTGCTGCCCCTGGCAAGAGTCAGGGTCCGGGTACGCAACCTGCGCCTGCTGAACAGGGAAGATAAAACCGTCGCGCGTGTGCAGATCGAGGAAGGCAGCCTGCAACCCCGCAAGGGCGCCAGGGCGCGCCCCCTGGCAGGCCGGGTTGCCCTGCTCCCGGTCAGGGGTTATCACAAGCCGGCCACCCAGATCACCCAACAGCTGGAAGCGCTGCAGCTGGAACCCGACCGGCAGGACCCCATGCTGACGGCCCTGTCCATGGCCGGCATCACGCCCGGTGACTATTCATCAAAACTGAACCTGCACCTCGACCCGAACATGCGCGCCGACCAGGCGACCCGGATCATCCTGCATTGCCTGCTCGATGTCATGCTGGCAAACGAGGCGGGTACGCGCACGGGCACCGACACCGAGTTCCTGCACGACTTCAGGGTCGCGGTGCGCCGCACCCGTTCCGCACTCGGCCAGATCAAGGGCGTGCTGCCGTTGCCGGTCCTCAATCGCTACAAGCGGGAATTCGCCTGGCTGGGCCAGATAACCGGCAATACCCGCGACCTGGATGTCTATCTGCTGAATTTCGATGACTACCGCAACAGCCTGCCGGCCTCGATGCAGACCGACATCGAAACGCTGCGGGATTTCCTGCACCGGCACTGGCAGATCGAGCACAAGGCGCTGGTCAGGGCCCTGGATACCGCCCGTTACCGACGCCTGGTCAGCAGCTGGCGCATCTTTCTCGAGACACCGGTCAAGGAGCGTTCGACCCTGCCGAATGCGCGCCGGCCAGTGTACGAGATTGCCTGCAAGCGCATCTGGCGCGTTTACCGGCGCATCCTGAAGGAAGGCCGCGCCATCGAGGCGGACACGCCTGCGGAGGCACTGCACGAACTGCGCAAGACCGCCAAGAAACTGCGCTACCTGATGGAATTCTTCCAGAGCCTGTTCCCGAGCGGCAAGATCAAGCGACTGATCGGTGTGCTCAAGAAACTGCAGAACAACCTGGGCGATTTCCAGGATTATGAAGTACAGGTGCATACACTCAAGCGCTTCAGCGAGCAGATGGTCGAGGAAGACATGGCCCCGGCCGGGACCCTGCTGGCCATGGGTATGCTGATCGAGGGACTGGAACGGCGCCAGCAGCAGGCACGGCAGGAATTCTCCGAGCGCTTCGCCGCGTTTTCGCTGCCTGAAAACCAGGCCCGCTTCCGCGCCCTGTTTGCCACGCCGGCACGGTCAGAGGACTCCTGAAATGAAGGTCATCGCGACATACAACATCAAGGGTGGCGTCGGCAAGACCGCCACCGCGGTCAACCTGGCCTGGCTGGCCGCACAGGAAGGCGCCCCCACCCTGATCTGGGACCTCGATCCCCAGGGGGCAGCCAGCTACTACTTTCGCATCAAGCCCGTCATCAAGGGCGGCGGGAAGAAATTACTGCAGGGCAAACGCGACCTGGATGACTATATCCGCGGCACCGACTACGAATGGCTCGACCTGCTGCCGGCAGATTTCTCGTACCGCAACATGGATCTGATTTTTGATCACGGGAAAAAGCCCGAACGGCATCTGAACAGGCTGCTCAGGCCGTTCCGCAACGAGTACTACTATGTGTTCCTCGATTGCCCGCCCAGCATCTCCCTGACTTCGGAAAACGTGTTTACGGCGTCAGACGCCCTGCTTATCCCGACCATCCCGACCACCCTGTCGCTGCGGACCTATCAGCAGATCGTGCAGTTCTTCAAAAAAAATAAACTCGACATGATCAAGCTGCTGCCATTCTTTACCATGGTCGACCGCCGCAAGCAGCTGCACCGTTCCATCGTCGACCAGCCATCCGGCATGCTGGAGGATTTTCTCGACACGCGCATCCCGTATAACAGCGAGGTTGAACTGATGGGCGTGCACCGGGCACCGGTGGTCGAATTTGCGCCGTCCAGCCTGTCCGCCCGCAGCTACACGTCCCTGTGGCGTGATATCAAGAAACGGCTCGCTTCCTACTCGCCCTGATTCAGGCGCGCTGACCTGCCGTCCTGCCGGCTAATCTGCCTGCAACTGATTTAGATCAAGTCACGATCATCAGAATTGAGGTTTATTGGATTGATACAAAAGTAATAATTATCAGGGGGCACACACGTGAAAGCGACAATTATTGATATTCAGGGTATCGGCCCTGCGGCTGAGGAGTCACTGGCCGAGCACGGTTACCGGACACTGCGAAAACTGGCGGGCACCACCGTTGAAAAACTGGCCACCGTGCCCGGCTTCAGTGAGGCGCGCGCCGGCAAGGTGATAGCCGCCGCGGCAGAACTGCTCCATTCCGATAGCGGCGAAAAAGACGTGAAGGGCAAACAAGCCAAACAGGCCGGCAAGAAGAAAAAGGGCAAGAAAGACAAGCGCGGCAAGAAGGACAAAAAGGGTAAAATGAACAAAAAGGGCAAAAAGGGCAAGAAGGGCAAGAAGGGCAAGAAGGGCAAGAAGGGTAAAAAAGGCAGGAAATAAACGCCATACAGACCGGACACCCGCCGCGAACAGCTGTGGTCCACAGGACGACAGACAAGGCCTTTCGCAAGCAAGCCATGCCACGCTAACCCTTGAAACAGGCCCCGGCGTCCACCGCAGTGATTCCCGGGATCACCCCGGGCGCCGGTAGATTCACTGTGTCTGCGGGTCCCGGTATTCAGATTCCAGCGTTTTGTTGATTTTTTTCCAGTTGTAATAAAACGGTAACAATTGAGCAATATACTTGGTCGCCAGACGGGGAGGCTTTCAATAGCGCACGCGCGCCACTGAACAATATCACTGCCCCCTGCAACGAAACATCTGACACGACCAGGAGTAGCAGGAATATGAACATCAAGTTAATTCTGACCACCTCTGTGCTGGCGTCCTCGCTGATCGCCAGCGTCAACGCTCCCGCACGCACCACGATACAGAACAAGGGTTCCGACACGCTGGTCAATGTCGCCCAGGCATGGGCCGAGACCTATCCGAAAATCAATCCCGATATCGCCGTTGCGGTATCCGGCGGCGGCTCCGGCACCGGCATTGCGGCCATGATCAACGGCACCGTGGACATCGCCAACGCCAGCCGCAGCATGAAGGAGAAGGAAAAGAAACTGGCCGAGAAAAACGGTCAGAATCCGATCGAGCACGTGGTCGGTTACGACGCACTCGCGGTCTTCATCCACAAG
>Ga0265306_10001144_pt1 | contig 12965 bp, 12 predicted proteins | sample Helome_3_FD_192493 | JGI IMG/M metagenome (GOLD analysis project Ga0265306, IMG submission 192493) | Marine sediment microbial communities from subtidal zone of North Sea - Hel_20160420 (Illumina Assembly) | ecosystem: Environmental > Aquatic > Marine > Subtidal zone > Sediment ...
AACACATGTCGCTCAAGCGCTTTCTCAACAAGCACCTGTATGGGCACGAGCAGAAGCTGGAAATGACACGGCGGGCTCAGGCCATCGTGAAAGATCTGTTCAACGCCTACGTGAGTGACGCCTCACTGATGCCAGCCCAGTTCGCTGAGCCGGCCACGAGCCTTGAGGGGCCTGAACGGGTCCGGGTTATCGCGGATTACATCGCCGGCATGACCGATCGCTATGCGATGGCCACCCACGAGGCCCTCGTTGGCTGATAGAATGCGCGTCCCCGAAGGAGCGCAAGCAGTGCAACACAAAGACATCCCCCCCAAGGACCGCCTGATTTTTGCCATGGACGTCCCGACTTGTGATCGGGCCAGGGCGCTCGCCGAAGAGCTCGGAGACGCCGTCACGTTCTACAAGATCGGGCTTGAGTTAATGATGAGCGGCGAGTATTTCGAACTGTTGGACTGGATGCTCGAGCGTGACAAGAAGGTCTTCTGCGACCTCAAGTTCTTCGATATACCGGCAACCGTTGGATCGGCTGTTCGATCTCTCAAGGATCGAGGTGCGACGTTCGTAACCGTGCACGGCAATCGCTCGATTATGGAGGCGGCTGCCGAGAACAAGGGCGACAGTCTCAAGGTGCTTGGCGTTACCGTTCTGACCAGCCTCGACCGCGGGGACCTGGACGACCTCGGTTTTGACTGCGATGTGGGTGACCTCGTGTTGTCGAGGGCGAAGCAGTGCCTTGAGTCAGGTTGCGACGGCGTCATCTCTTCCGGCCTGGAAGTGCCGACGCTAAGGAAGTTTGTGGATGAAAAGCTCCTTGTGGTTTCCCCCGGGATCAGGCCGGTGGATAACAAGCCGATCGGCGACCAGAAACGTGTCGTCACCGTTGAGACTGCCTTCCAGAATGGTTGCGATCATATTGTAGTCGGGCGTCCAATTCGCGATGCTGACAGTCCGCGTGCCATGGCTGAAGCCATGCAGGCCTCAATATTGGAGCAGGTTGCATAACATGGCTGAACTCAAAAACGATTTATTGCTGCGTGCACTGCAACGACAGCCAGTATCACGGACACCGCTCTGGATCATGCGCCAGGCCGGGCGATATCTGCCCGAGTATCGTGCGACTCGAGCCCAGGCCGGCGACTTCATGAGCTTGTGCCGTAATCCGGATCTCGCGTGCGAAGTTACGATGCAGCCGCTAAAGCGTTATGCGCTGGATGCTGCCATTCTGTTTTCTGACATCCTTACGGTGCCCGATGCCATGGGTCTCGGCCTGTACTTCGTGACAGGAGAAGGGCCCAAGTTCAAAGATCCGGTGCAAACGGTGGACGCGATTCGCAACCTGCGTGTACCCGATGTCGAAAAAGAGCTCGGCTATGTATTCGATGCCGTGCGGACGATTCGGCGTGAACTGGACGGCAAAGTGCCGCTGATAGGCTTCGCGGGCAGTCCGTTCACTTGCGGCACCTACATGGTCGAAGGTGGGTCGAGCCGGGAGTTCCCGACGATCAAAGGGCTGGCACAAGACGCGCCGGAATCCCTCGATGAACTCATGAACAAGGTCGCCGAAACGACGACTGAATACCTCAATGCCCAGATCGAAGCTGGCGCCCAGGCGGTGCAGATTTTCGATACCTGGGGCGCTGCGCTCGAGCCCGACGACTTCCGCCGCTTCTCACTGGCACCCATGCAAAATATCGTTGATGGCCTGACGCGTGAAAAAGACGGCCGCAAGATCCCCGTCATATTATTCACCAAAGGCGCAGGGCCGCTGTTGAAAGATCTGGCTGATACGGGTTGCGATGCCCTCGGCGTCGACTGGACGACCGATCTGGCTGAGGCGCGCGAGTATGTGCAGGACAAGGTTGCCCTGCAGGGCAATCTCGACCCTGCGACACTACGGGAAAGCCCGGAAGTGATCCGGGATGGGGTCGCGCGGACCCTGGCGAGCTACGGCAACGGCCCGGGTCATGTTTTCAACCTCGGTCATGGCATTACGCCGGACATCGACCCGGACAATCTCGGGGTTCTCGTCGATGCGGTGCATGAACTGAGCCCTAAGTACCACAAGTAGAAGAAGAGGGGACACCTTTCAGGTGTCCCCTCTTATACTATTCGTCTCTTAGTTCGCGTCGCAGGATCTTGCCGACGTTAGTCTTTGGCAGTTCGTCGCGGAACTCGATTAGCTTCGGCCGTTTGTAACCCGTCAGGTTCTCGCGGCAGTAGTCCAGGATGTCCTTCTCGGTGAGCGACTCATCTTTGCGTACCGCGAAGACCTTCACGATCTCGCCTGAACGTTCGTCGGGTATGCCGATTGCGGCGGCTTCGAGTACGCCATCGAGTTCTACCACGACGTTTTCTATCTCGTTGGGATACACATTGAAGCCCGACACCAAAATCATGTCTTTCTTGCGGTCCTCAATCCAGAAGTAGCCGTCTTCATCCATACGCCCGACATCGCCTGTTCGCAGCCATCCGCCAGGCAGCATCACCTCGGCCGTTTCCTTGGGTCGCTGCCAGTAGCCTTCCATTACCTGCGGTCCCTTGATGCAGATTTCGCCGACTTCGCCCAGTGGCAATGCGTTGCCGTCGTCGCCTACGATTATGGCGTCTGTCGAGGGTATCGGCAGGCCAATCGTCCCCGTGAAATCGTCGCGAATTCTGCAGCAGATCGCGACGGGCGAGGTTTCTGTCAAGCCGTAGCCTTGCAGAATCGGCTGGCCGGTCTTTTGTTTCCATTCCTTCGCAACTGCGGGTTGAACGGCCATACCGCCACCGATGGCAACACACAGATGGCTGAAGTCGATCTTCTCGAAGCTCGGTGTATTCATCAGCGAGGCGAAAATCGTGTTGACGCCCGTAAACAGGTTGAAGTCGAAGCCAGCAATCTCCTTGGCGAAGCCCTCGAAGTCGCGCGGGTTTGTGATCAGGACGTTCTCGCCACCAAGCGCCATCCCGGTCAGGCAGTTCCCCTCCAGCGAGAAGATGTGATACAGCGGCAGAGCGGTGATGGCGATGACCCTGTCGACGTCGTCATAGACATCGTGCTGCCACGTAATCGTCTGGTGCACGTTGAAGACCATGTTGCGGTGGCTCAGCATCGCGCCTTTGGATACGCCGGTCGTGCCGCCCGTGTACTGCAGGAAGGCGATATCCGCAAAACCAAGGTCCACGACGCCCAGCTTTTCCCGGGCGCCTTGCTTGAGCGCTTTCCGGAATTTTGTGCTGTTGGCGAAACGGTACGGCGGTACGGCTTTCTTGACGTGCCGCAGGACCAGGTTCGTGAGGGTGCTCTTCGGCCAACTCAGCAGATCGCCGACGCCGGTGGTGACAACGTGGTCGACATCCGTATCGGCGACCACTTCCTCAAGTGTGTGCGCAAAGTTCTCGAGGACGACAATAGCGCGCGCTCCCGAGTCCTTCAGCTGGTGTTTGAGTTCGCGAGCCGTATACAGTGGATTCACGTTTACGACGACGAGCCCGGCGCGGAAAGCTCCGCACATCGCGACCGGGTACTGCAAAATATTGGGCAGCATGATTGCGACGCGTTCACCGCGAGTTAGCCCCAGTTTCTTCTGCAAAAAGCAGGCAAACTTCATCGATTGGTGGTTCAGGTCGCTGTAGGTCAGCGTGGTTCCCATGTTCGTGTATGCCGGTCTGTTCGGGAACGACGCAAAACTGTGTTCGAACAGGTCACGAACGGAGCGCCAGGGCGGCTCAGTAACTTCCCCCGGTATGCCCTCCGGATACGATTTAAGCCAGACTTTTTCCACGGTGTTCCCCCCTTATTTCTGCCCGTCAAGTGTAGCGCGGATTATGGGCCAGGCGTTATCAAGAAGCAGCGGTTGTGCCTCGGCCGTTGGATGAATTCGGTCCTCCTGCAACAACTCCTCATTTAGCGCGACACCTTCCATGAAAAACTCGATCCAGCGGATTCCGAGATCGCTGGCGACTTCTGAGAACACCGCCTCGAATGCCTGCGTGTACCGAATACCGTAGTTCGTCGGAATGCGAATGCCCAGGAGGACGACACTGGCGCCCGAATCGCGCGCCTGGCGCGCTATGGCCTCCAGGTTGCTCTTGATGCGAGCGGGCGGGAAGCCCCGCAGACCGTCATTGCCGCCGAGCTCCAGGATGATCAGCTCGGGCGAAAAAGCGCCGATCGCCGACTCAATGCGCGTAGCTCCGCCCTCTGTGGTTTCACCGCTGATACTGGCGTTCACTACCCGATGTTCGTACCCTGTTTCCTCAAGCCGCTTTTGCAACAAAGTGACCCAGGATTGGTCAACGTCAATACCGTAGCCGGCGCTGAGGCTGTCGCCGAAGACCAGGATCGCCGGCGGTTCCGCGGCCTGTATATTGGCCACCATTAATAGAGCAACAAGAGCAACAAGTTTTCGCATGCTAAATATATCTACCAAAAAAGTGCTGGAAGCACATCAACTGACCAAGAAGGTTAGCAGTCCGGAAGGGAGTCTGACCATTCTCAATGACGTCAGTTTCAGTATTAACGCCGGCGAGTCGGTTGCCGTCGTCGGACCCTCCGGGGCGGGCAAGTCAACATTACTCGCGTTGCTGGCCGGTCTGGACTTGCCATCAGACGGGCATGTCGACCTCAATGGCAGCAATCTGTCAAACCTCGACGAGGACGGACGCGCGCTTGTGCGCGCAGAAAGCGTCGGGTTCGTGTTTCAGTCATTCCACCTGGTGCCGTCGCTTAACGCGCTCGAGAACGTAATGTTGCCGCTGGAGCTTGCCGGTCACAGTGACGCGCGAAAAGCCGCACGGAAGATCATCGACAAAGTAGGCCTTGCGGATCGCTGGAGTCACTATCCCGCGCAGTTATCCGGGGGCGAAAAGCAGCGCGTGGCGATCGCCCGTGCTTTCGCAACAGAGCCGGCGGTCCTGTTCGCCGACGAGCCGACGGGCAATCTTGACAGCGGTACGGGCGCCAACATTATGGCGCTCATGTTCGACCTGAATCGAAGTTCGTCGACAACGCTGATTCTTGTTACCCATGACAACAGTCTCGCGCAGCGCTGCGAGCGCGTGCTGGCGCTCGATTCCGGCAGACTCGTCAGTGACGCCAGGACGGCCGCATGAAGGCGGTTGTTTTTGCCTTGCGGAGTTTCGGGCGCGAGATTCGCTCGGGCGAGGTGCTCGTGCTTCTTGCCGCTGTCGGCCTCGCCGTCGCAGCCCTGACCGCAGTCGGGTTTCTCACAGACCGCATCGGAAAGGCTGTCGCGCGACAAGCAAATGAGGTCCTGGCGGCCGATCTGCGGCTGCGGTCGCAAGCACCGGTGCCGGACGAGTGGCGCGAACTGGCGGCCGAGTATGATCTGCAAACCGCCGACACATTGTCGTTCCCGTCAGTCGTTTTCTACGGTGACGACAACGCGCTGTCGACGATAAAAGTCGTCAGTGATCTGTATCCCCTGCGCGGTGCGGTGCGCGTATCCGATGAGTTGTTCGGTGAACAGCGCGAGGTCGACGACATTCCCGCGGCTGGAGAGGTCTGGGCTGATGGCGCGCTGCTTGCGCGCGTCGGTGCCGATGTGGGCGATGTGCTTGACGTAGGCGAGCTGCAACTGAAGGTCACAGCGGTGCTGACCTATCGTCCCGACCAGTCGATCGGCTTTGCGTCGCTGGCACCCACGGTCATTATGAATATTGCCGACGTTGACTCGAGCGGACTCATCGGTAAAGGCAGTCGTGTCGCCTACGCACTGCTGGTTGCAGGTGACGAAGCAAATGTGGCCGGCTTCAACGTAGCGATCGAGGACATTCTCCCGGACGAAATCCGTGTGCGTAGCCAGGAGGAGAGCAGTGAGCGCGCCTACAATGCGGCAGATCGGGCACAGCGATTCCTGTCTTTGACGGCGGTCATCAGCCTGTTGCTGAGTGCGGTCGCTGTTGCGATGTCGGCGCGGCGCTTTGCGCACCGGCGCATGGATACGGTTGCGCTGATGAAAAGCCTGGGCGCCACACAAGGCTTCGTCATTACCGTGGCGCTCGTGCAGCTCATGTTGCTGGGCGTTCTCGGCGTGATAGGGGGCAGCGTCGTCGGGTACGTCGCCGAGGAGCTGCTGGCGAGCATTCTGTCCGACCTTCTTGCTGGCACATTGCCGGATTCCGGTTTGCGGCCGGTCATCCTCGCAAGCGGCAGCGCACTGGTGTTGATGCTCGGCTTTGCGTTGCCGGCCATGATTCAGCTCCGCAATACACCGCCGCTGCGTGTGCTGCGGCACGATGAAATGCCGCCGGCACCGTCGCGAATATTTGTGGGAGGCCTGTCCCTGGCGGCCGTTGCCGCCCTGCTGTATCAGTCGGTTGGGGATGCCCGCATGCTGCTGATCCTGATTGGCGGCATCATCGTCATGGCGGGCGCCTTGTATCTTGTAGGTCGCGGTTTGGTCGCCGCCATCGGCAGGGCGCGCTCGGGTGTCGGCGTCGCCTGGCGCTATGGCTTGGCCAACGTCGCGCGGCGTGGTCGAGACAGCGCGGTGCAGGTTGTCGCTTTCGGCCTGGGTATTACGGTCCTGTTGTTGCTCACGATTGTGCGAACCGACTTGCTGGAGGGCTGGCGTGCAACGCTCGATGAGAATGCTCCGAACCACTTCCTGATCAATATTCAGCCGCAGGAGCTCGACCCGGTAGCTACGCTATTTACGCAGAACGGGATCGATGCACCGACGTTCACGCCGCTGGTGCGGGCCCGCATGACGACCATCAATGGCGAGTCGGTCAAGGATCGTGAGTTTCCGAACCGGGACGGCGAATGGCTGGCGAACCGGGAAGCGAACCTCTCGTGGAGCGCTGAGCTCAGCACAAGCAATGACATCGTCGAGGGTACATGGTGGCCGACCGATTACTCAGGACCGCCTCTCGTATCCATCGAGGAGGAATCTGCCACAAACACGGGGGTATCGATTGGTGATCGCCTCAATTTCTTCGTGGCAGGACGGGAAGTTGAGGCCGAGATCGCCAGCATTCGGAAAGTGAACTGGGATTCGTTCCAGCCAAACTTCTTCCTGGTGTTGTCGCCAGGTGCACTCGATGGCTTTCCGACGACCTATATTTCGAGCTTGCGCATTCCGGAGGAAGAGAAGCCGATGCTGATCGGTTTGATGCGTGCGCACCCGAGCATTTCGGTCATTGACCTTGGTGCGATCCTGCAGCAGGTGCGCGGCATTATTGAGAAGGCAAGCCTTGCGGTGCAGGCGGTCTTCCTCTTCACGCTTGCAGCCGGTATTGCTGTGTTGTTTGCGGCCGTGCAGTCGACAATCGATGAGCGGCGTTTCGAAAGCGCCATGCTGCGCGCGCTCGGTGCGCGTCGCCGCACAGTGTTTGCCGGCGTCATGGCCGAGTTCGCGGCACTTGGGGCCGCGGCCGGTATCCTGGCGTCGGCCGGGGCATCGGTGCTCGCGGCCATTGTGGCGGTGCAACTGTTCCAGTTGCCGTATGAGTTCAATCCGGTGATCTGGGTTGCCGGTGTGGGTGCCGGTATCGTCGTTGTCTGCGTGAGCGGCTTCTTCGCTGCTCGCGGTGCTGTCAATGCGGCGCCGGTTGATGTCTTGCGGGGCGTTCCAACGTGACCGCTCACAAGCTGTCGTGTGGCATCGTGCTCGCGAGGCGCAATGATGCCGGTTGGCTAACCCTGCTGCTGCGGGCGTTCCATCATTGGGACTTTCCCAAGGGGATCATGGAGATTGGTGAGGAACCGATGGAGGCCGCGATCCGGGAAGTCGGAGAGGAAACGGGCGTCACGGACCTGTCTTTCGAATGGGGTGACCGCTTCTTCGAGACCGGTCCTTATAGCCGTGGCAAGGTGGCGCGCTACTTCATGGCGACCACCGATCAGGAGCAGGTTGTGATGGGGATTTCACCGGAAACAGGCGAACCCGAGCACCATGAGTGGCGCTGGGTGACGTTTGACGAGGCCTACGATCTTGGCTCGCCGCGTGTGCGGTCGATCGTACAGTGGTCGCGCCAGATTATCGGGGCCTGAGGTGAAACGCCGTCAGACGACGCGACACCTTTCCCGCCCGTCCAGAAAAGCGGCAATGTTGGCCGTGAGCTCATCGACGGCATTTTGCCGGGCCGTCAAGGTGCCCCATGCAATGTGCGGCGTAATGATCAGGTTGTCGCCCTTGTAGTCGAGCAGTGGGTCGCCATCGCGTGGTGGCTCTTTTGGCAATACATCGATGGCTGCTGCCGCTATCTCCCCGTCACGCAATGCGTTAACCAGGGCCGCCGAATCGACCAACCCGCCGCGCGCAGTGTTAACGAGTATGGCAGAGGGCTTCATGGCCCTGAACTCAGCCGCACCGAACAGGCCTCGGGTCGTGTCGTTAAGTGGGCAGTGGAGGCTGATGGCGTCAGCGCGCGTCAGCAGGTCATCCAGTGCAACCCGGCCTTCGGGAATCTCGTCGGTGCCGGGCCGGGCCGCCACGATGACTTCCATACCAAACGCCTCGGCAACGCTGGCCACCCGCTTGCCCAACTCGCCATAGCCGACGATACCGAGTGTCATCGCAGACAGCTCACGTATCGGGTAGGTCAGCATGCAGAAGTTCTCGGCCTTCTGCCATTCTCCGGCGCGCACATCGGCCAGGTAAGGGCCGAGGTTGTGTGCGAAATATAACAAACAGCCGAGCACGTGCTCCGCAACAGATTGTGAGCAATACGCGCGAATATTCGCGACAGCAACACCATGTTTCTTTGCCGCCTCGAGATCGACGTTGTCTGTGCCTGTCGCCGTCAGGCCAATGAAGCGCATGTCGGGTGCGTTCGCGAACAACGATTCTGAGATCAGAATCTTGTTGCCGAGCACGATCTCGGCACCCGCGATTCGCTCGGCGACCTCAGCATCTTCGGTCTCGTCGTAGATCTCAAGGTCTGGCAGCAGCGCACGCAATGCAGTGACATCCAGGTCCGGGCCCATGGTGGCCCAGTCGAGTAATACGGCTTTCATGTGGATATTCGGTCCGCAGTGTCGCAAAGTACGGGACGATGACCGAACCCTTCTGGAAACGCAAATCACTCACACAGATGAGCCGCGAAGAGTGGGACTCGCTGTGTGACGGCTGTGCATTGTGCTGCCTGCACAAAGTACAGGATGAAGATACGGAAGAGGTTTTCTACACGGATGTTGCATGCCGACTGCTGGATCTCGACACCTGTCGTTGTACGGACTACACAAATCGTGCGAAGGAAGTTAGCGAATGCCTGGTGCTGGTTGCCAACCGGCCCGCAGCGTTCGAGTGGCTACCGGCAAGTTGCGCCTACAGACGATTGTCGAAAGGTAAAGATTTGCCGCAGTGGCATCCGTTGGTGACCGGCGACGCGAACAGCGTGCATGAGGCGGGGATCTCCATCCGAGACTTTGCGGTCTCGGAAAACGAAACGGAAGAATGGAGTATCGTGCAAGACCTCGGCGCGAACGAGGATTAAACGGGAGCGGCTCTCTGGCTGGCCGCCGGTGAACGGCCGATAGCAGTTGTTGGTTCTAGTTGCCCTTGATTAAACGAATTTTCTCCAGTGTTACTGGCCCCAGTGCCTTCATAAGTAGCAACAAGAACAGGGTCAGGAGACCCATCGCGCCGCCACCGCCGCCGCCAATTGCCGGGGGAGTGGCTGGTGTTTGATTGATGAGCGTATTGGGTGTGGGGTTCAATCCGGCAGCACCGGCAGAATCGACTGTTGAATCAGTGACTATCACTGCTGTAACGATCACGAGACTTGTCACATCTGGATCCCCACCGTTGTTGCTAATTAGCGGGAGCTCGCCGAACGGAGATCCAAAATTGAAACGCTGCAAGGCCGCAATTGCATCGACAACGACCATGCCGTTGCCTACTACTTCGCCGAATACTGTGAAGCCCTCATTCTGAATGTCCAGGTTGGCGCTGTTGTCCGCCAAATTGAAGAACCACTGGTTGGTTGCACTATCCGGCTGGCTGGTTTTGGCCATTGCAATCGTCCCGCGTAAATTGGAAAACGCTGGCTCGTTGGTGATCGCGGCATTTGCGGGAATGGCCGTTGCGGGCCAGGCCAGGTCAAAATGAAAGCCACCACCCTGGACAATGAAACCTGGGACTGACCGATGAATGATGGTGTTGGTATAGGCGCCATTGTTGACGTAGTCGAGGAAATTCGCGACGGTTGTGGGAGTCGCATTGTCGTAGAGATTGACTTCAAAATTTCCCAAAACGGTTTGAATCTCCACAATCGTTGCTTCAGATTTATGTGGTAGTAGACAAGCGACTAATGCCAGCATAGAAAGTAGTGGCATCAGGATTCGAGTGTTCGTCTTCATAAATCAAGTTCCGTTTTCAAGGCGTGAATGGCTTCTGGAGCGACTGCAGCGGCGCATCATACACGGTTCTGACACTTGCAATTCGTGTGAGTTTCATAAGTGCTGCATAGCCGCCGGTCGAGTAACCTGAGGTAATATGAGGGTTTCTGACCCAAGACGAATACTGAACCGCATTCTTACTCAACGGAGGCTTTGGTGAACGACGACGACAATTCGAGAGCCAAATTTCACGAGGGGGGCGTTCGAGGTTTCTTGGCCTCGCTTCTTGGCCTGGCCCTCGCGTGAATGTCGGACAGTTAGTTTTCCTGATGGCATCGAACAACAAGTTGGTTCTTCCACGGTGAAATACATGCGATGGTGGCTCGGACTCGCAGGGGGCGCGCTGGTATCCGCTACGGTGACGATCATCATGGTGATTTGGGAATGGCTGGAGAATCCAGGCGGAATATTCCGCAACGATAGCGGCACCAACTGGGGATTCATTTTTGACACGGCGATTAGTTGGCTAATTCCGACGTTTATAGCTGTGTCCGTCATTGCCTCTGTTATTCACATGCTTTGGCTGGGCGTAAGTCGGCGCCGGCGAAAGAAGATAGAATTGCCCGATGACTGATGCGAACAAATCCGACCGTGACCACCCGACCATACCGCTGGGCAAGTACCGTGAATACTCGATCGAAGAGATGCGTGACCGACTTGATGAGTTCTACGCAGATATCGATCGCCGTCGTAGCGTGCGCGAGTTCTCAGATCGCCCGGTGCCACGCGACATTATCGAAACGGCACTGAAGGCCGCGAACACGGCACCGAGTGGTGCCAATTTGCAGCCATGGCATTTCGCGGTTGTCAGTGGGCCCGAAACCAAGAAGAAGATCCGCGAGGCGGCGGAAGTCGAAGAACGGGAGTTCTATGAACACCGCGCATCGGAAGAGTGGCTGGCGGCACTTGCACCACTCGGTACCGACGACAAAAAACCGTTTCTCGAAACAGCGCCGTACCTGATCGCCGTGTTCCTGCAGAAATACGGTGAGCTTCCAGATGGCAGGAAGGTTAAGCACTACTACCCATCCGAGTCGACGGGCCTGGCGACCGGGGTACTAATCACGGCCCTGCATCGTGCAGGCCTTGCAACGCTTACGCATACGCCAAGCCCGATGAAGTTTCTAAACGAAATTCTTGGTCGTCCCAAGAGTGAACGACCCTTCCTCCTGCTCGTGGTTGGCTACCCGGCCGAGAACGCGGAGGTACCGGACATCACTCGCAAACCGCTTGACGAATTTACGTCGTGGGTGGACGAGTAAAGGCGGACTAGCCCCAGAGGTGGAAGATCGCTGTCCCGGTGAATGTACCCAGCGCATAGCCGAACACACCAACCAGTACGCCGGGTGTAACCAGGTCATGCCAGCCGCGCGCGGCTGCCAGTGCAGGTGCGGTCGTCGCGCCCAGTATCGCCGCATTGGAGGCCGTGACGAGCTCGGGCAGGGTCAGCTTGAACAGGCGGCCTACACCCAGCAGCACCACGAGATGCACGCTAAGCAGGATCAGGACCAGCACGATCAGGAGCGGTGCGATTCTCACCATGGCCTCGAGGTTTGCACCAGCGGCAATCGCGGCGAAAAACACGAACGCGAGTCCGACACCCAGTTCGAACCCGCCATGCAGGCGTTGCATCCAGTGAGGAAATGCCGTCGCGGCAATCAATGCGAGTCCGGTGATGATTGCGTAGCGAAGGCTCGGCATTCCGATTGCAGCGGTAATGGCGTCACCAAGCGCAACGAAGGTGATCGCCACGGCCAGGGCAAGCGTGAGGCTGGTCGCGCTGATGCGTTCTCCAGTGTCAGTTTTGGCAGACTCCTCACCGTGTTCATGCCGAGTGAAGTGCTTCGCGAGCCAGTTCAGCCCGGGTAACAGGGCGAGCACACTAAGGAACACTGCGCTGAACAGATTGTCCGTTGCAGTAGCGGCGGAGAAGAATGACGCATCACTGCTCAATCCGGTGATCTCTCCCAGGGCCGCGTAGTTCACCGAGCCACCGATATAGGTCGACGCGAACAGACCTGCGATACCGGCTTCACGCAACGCCGGATCGATATCGGCGGCCGGCGCAAGCGAACTCAGATCCAACAAACTGACGGCGATTAGTACGCCGATAACTGTTCCGGCACTTGCTATCAGAAAAGCGCCTGTCATGCGTGTCGTTTCGAAAAACATGTGCCGGAGGTCTGCCTTGAACAGGAACAGCGGAATAAGCACCGGTACGAAGTAGCCAAACACAAAATCGAAGGCCGGCGCCGAGTGCGGAATGATCCGCAGGTTGGCTGCCGCAATCGCTGTAAGGATTGCAATGACTGCGCCGGTCAGGTGTGAGCCGATGCGAGTCTTCTCGGCCAGGAATGATCCGCCGGCGATCACAAAGAGCGCCGCCATCAGCGCGAAGTCATTATCGGGGCTGATTAGTGTCATGGGTCGCCGCCTTTTTGGTTTGTCTAGCCTGTGTTTTGCAGGCCGTGTGCTATGCCGTTGACCGTTGCGAGCAACGCGTCGAAGACCTCGCCGTCCTGGTGGCCAGAAGCGCGCCAGCGAGACAGCAGGTCCACCTGCATCAGGCTGATCGGGTCGACGTAAGGGTTGCGCAGCATGATCGCACGTTGCA